>Ga0187894_10001002_pt1 | contig 37535 bp, 26 predicted proteins | sample GBC1701081metaG_FD_136650 | JGI IMG/M metagenome (GOLD analysis project Ga0187894, IMG submission 136650) | White microbial mat communities from a lava cave in the Kipuka Kanohina Cave System on the Island of Hawaii, USA - GBC170108-1 metaG ... | reverse complement strand
CGCGTTGCGGTAGCGAGCCTCGGTCTGAAAGTCACGACTCGCATCGCCGGTCAATGTTCGCAGCCCGTCGCGTGAATCTCGCATCCAGGCCGACTTGCCGTTGTAGCCCATGCTCACCTCCAATCCGCGCATGTCGAATGTGCAGGTGTAAAGGTTGGGCTGCATCGCCGAGGCTCGATAAGCGCCAGCGGCGGCGTCTTTCGCGCTGGTGATCGTTCCTTTGACCTGCCAGGATTTGATTTCGCGCAGCGCTCTCTCGCCTTTGCCGTTGGTTATGGCCTTGACGGCCTGGTTGACGATCTTGTCAGCGGATTGGGCCGAGGCGCTCGTCGCGCAAATGATCGTGAAGACGATGTAGAGTGTGATGTAAAGAGTCTGTTTCGTTACTGAAGACGCGGGTTGTTTCATTTTCTGCTCCTGATTGATTTACCTGGTACGGTTGAATGAGCCAAGACCATCACTCGACTGATTCTTGGGTAAAGAAGAGGGAGCAAAATCGGCATCGGGCAAAAAAGGCAAAAAAAGGGCAAGTTTCATTTCCCAGATAACAGTTCGACATCGAGCTTTTTCAACACAAAGGGACAAAGGGTCGAAGGGTCAAAGAAAACAAACCAAATCAAGTCTGTAACTCTTCTTTGCCCCTTTGCCCTTTACCAATTTCACGGCTTGTGTGTTTTGTCCGATGGGGCGGGGTCTTTCAGTTTCTCTTTCTCGGCCTCGACGTTGAAGCGTTTGTAATCTCCGTAGGTGACTGTCTGGTTGATGTTGATGCCTTTGACCAGTAGCACGCGGACTCCCAGGTTGATCTCGGCGCGCGTCGGCAGCCAGATCTCCTGGTTGACGCGCTCCTGTTCGAGCACTAAATTGGCGCCCTCTTTCAAAGAAGCCAACATGCCGCCGCCGATCTTGTAAGCTTCGATCAAACGCGCTTCGACGCGGGCGACCTGTTTGTCCACCGGGTCAATCCAGATTGCGCCGGCCATCTTGCCGAAGAGTTTCTCGTAATCTTTCTGCGGTTTGTAACCCGGGAGAGGCTCGAAATCGAAGACGATCACGTCGCGCGAGCGGAAGCGTTCGCGGCGCGGGTTGAGGAACCTCGACGCGCGCATCACGTCGGCCATTGATCGGCGCTGGCTGCGTTCGTCGTCGGGATCGCCGTCGGGATCGCCGTCGGGATTTTTGGACGTCTTCTGCGCGACCTCGCGCTCCTTCCGTTCTTTTTCGGCCTCCCTCTTTTCGATCGCGCGGATGCGTTTCTCGACGTTCTTCTGCGCGTCGGCCTCTTCTTTCGGCGAAAGCGGCTTGCCGTTTTTGGCGACCATGCGGCGGATGCGGGCGCCTTTGTGGAACGTCAACTCGAACGTCTCGCTCTCTTTGACCTTCATCTGGCCGGTTGAATCGAACTCGCGCTTGGTGATCGTCTCGGTGTAGGTGTACTTTTCGAGGAGGTTGTCGATTTCTTCCTCGTTCTTCCCAACCTCTTTCAGCAACGCGGGAATGTCGGGCAGCGGTTCGTTCGATATTTTGGGGAAATCGAAGCCGGCACGGTCGAGTTGAGGGTTGTGAACAATCTGATCGAGCTTGATCTCGTATCGCTCATCGCCTTCGGTGATGGTGATCGCGTGCGGCTCCATAATATTTCCGACAGTCCGGAAATCGGAATAATCGAAGACACGCTTGATCTCTCCCGCCGGGATCTCTTCGCGCGCGAGCAAGCCTGACGCGGCGTCGAAATACATGTTGATCTTCACGTTCTTCGGCGTAGTCAAAATGACGGTGTTCGCCGTCTTGCCATTGATCTGCGCCTGCCCGCCGAAAGCGAGCTTCGATTTCTCTTTTTTGTAATCGAGCCATCGCGCGTTGCGGTAGCGGGCTTGGGTTTGAAAGTCGCGACTCTCAGCTCCGGTCAAAGTCCGCAGCCCGTTGCGGGAATCGCGCATCCAGGCCGATTTGCCGTTGTAGCCCATGCTCACTTCCAATCCGCGCAGGTCGAACGCGTTGGTGTAAAGGTTGGGCTGCGTCGCGGACGCCTGATAGCCGCCCGTCGCGCCGTCCTTCGCGTCCGTGATCGTTCCTTTGACCTGCCACGACCTGATTTCGCGCAGAGCCTTCTCGCCCTTGCCGTTGGTCATGGCTTTGACGGCTTGTTTGATGACCTTGTCAGCGGATTGGGCCGAGGCGCTCGTCGCGCAAATGATCGTGAAGACGATGGAGAGTGTGATGTAAAGAGTCAGTTTCGTTGTTGAAGACGCGGGCTGTTTCATTTTCTGCTCCTGCTTGATCTGCCTTGTACGATTGAACGCGCCAAGAGGGTACTGCGCATAATTCACGAATGGGGGTGGTTTTGCAACAATTCCGTCATTTCCTCATTCCCACGAACGCTTGACAGCGCGACCCTTGCAACTCCGGCTAGATTGTTGTTACCGAAACTCACGCTGAGGCGTCTAAGCCATTGACTTCGGAGCATTCGCGGTATTCTCATTCGCTACGCATTAACCAACGATCAAAATCCGGTTGTATTAACCAACGATCAAATCCTGTTTGGATCAAATTTCAATTCAGAAAGGATCCCCGCTATGCGAAACACCCTACGCCTGGCGCGCGCCGGCGCCATTTTATGCCTGCTGGTTTATGGAATCTCGAATTTTCCGTCACAGGCCCAACAAGGATTACCGCAAGCTCGCCCCACGCCTACGCCTATTCCCATCAATCAATCCGACGACCCGGTTTTGAAAAGCTTTCGCTGGCGTTCGATCGGGCCGGCGAGCATGGGCGGGCGAATTGACGACATCGCCGTCGTCGAGAGCAATCCTTATGTGATCTATCTGGGGTTTGCGACCGGCGGCGTGTGGAAGTCGGTCAACAACGGCACGACCTGGGAGCCGATCTTCGACACCTACCCGACTTCTTCAATCGGCGATCTCGCCGTCTGCCAATCCGACCCGAACATCGTCTGGGTCGGCGCGGGCGAGCCGAACAACCGCCAGAGCTCCAGCTTCGGCGACGGTATTTATAAATCGGCCGACGGAGGCAAGACCTTCACCAATGTCGGATTGAAAGAGACGCAGACCATCGCGCGCATCGTGATTGATCCGAAGGACGCGAATACGGTATACGTCGCGGCCCTCGGCCGGCTGTTCGGTCCGAACAAGGAGCGCGGCGTTTACAAGACCACCGACGGCGGCAAGACGTGGACGAACGTCAAGTTCATTGACGAAGACACCGGCTTCACCGATCTCGTGATTGACCCGGTTGACGCGAAAACGCTTTACGCCGCGTCGTACCAGCGCCGCCGCACGCCCTGGGGATTCAACGGCGGCGGCCCCGGATGCGCAATCTGGAAGACGACCGACGCGGGCAAGACGTGGGCCAAACTCGAAGGCGCCGGATTGCCCGAAGGCTTGCTGGGCCGCATTGGCCTTGATGTCTCGCGCTCGAACCCGAACGTCGTTTATGCGCAGATCGAGGTCGGCGCGGGTGGTGGCGCGGGCGGAGGTGAAGAGCAAACAGGGCAAGGCGGCGGCGGGGGCGGCCAACAGGCGCAATCCAATCAACCGCCCAACCCGAAACGGAGCGGCGTTTGGCGCTCGGATGACAAGGGCAAGACCTGGCGTCTCATGAGCAATAACAACAATCGCCCGATGTACTACAGCCAGATTCGCATTGACCCCAAGAACGATCAGATCGTTTACACGATGGGCGCTCCCTTCCACAAATCCATTGACGGCGGCAAGACGTTCCAGGTAGTCCAGGGAATCGCGCACAGCGATCATCACGCGTTGTGGATCAATCCGAACAACACCAACCACCTGATCCTCGGCAACGACGGCGGGTTGGACATCAGTTACGACCAGGCCGCGACCTGGGAATTCGTCAACACCATTGCGGCGTCGCAGTTCTATGCGGTCACCGCGGACATGCGGAAGCCCTACTACGTTTGCGGCGGTCTGCAAGACAACGGCAGTTGGTGCGGCCCTAGCCAGACGCGCACCGGCGGTGGTGGAGGTGGCGGCGGCGGCGGCGGCGGTGGTGGAGGTATCACTAACGCCGACTGGTACCGTATCGGCGGAGGCGATGGTTTTTATGTGCAGATTGACCCGACCGATCACACGACGGTCTACGTCGAATCGCAAAACGGCGCGGTTCAACGTTTGGACCTGAAAACGGGCCGCAGCGTGTCAATTCGCCCGCGAGCCGCGCAGCGTCCTCGTGGGCCGGGGGCAATGGCTCGTGAAGGCGCCCCGGGAGGCGCCCAGCAGCCTCAACCTGGTCAACCGGCCGGGCAAGGCGGCGAAGGGCAACAGCCCACGCAGGAACAGATAGCGCAGATGATGCAGGCCGCGGGCGGTTTTGGCGGCGCCAACCCGCTGCAGAGCAACATCGTTCCCGCGCCGCCCGCCGGCGAGCAATACCGCTTCAACTGGAACATGCCGATCCACCTCTCGCCGCACAACCCGCGCGTCGTTTACGTGGGCGCGAACAAGCTGTTCAAATCGCTCGACCGCGGCGACACCTGGACGGCGAGCATTGATCTGACAAAGCAGATTGACCGCGGCAAGCTGGCGATTATGGGCGTCGCGGGCAACCAGCCGATGGCGTCGAAGAACGACGGCGTATCGAATTACAGCAATATCACCACAATCGCCGAATCGGGAGTCCTGCCCGGAGTGCTCTGGGTTGGCACGGACGACGGCAATATTCAGCTGAGCAAAGACGGCGGCGCGGCGTGGACGAACGTAGCGAACAACATCACGGGCGTTACCGGCAATTATCTGGTCTCGCGCGTGGAGCCTTCGCATTTCGACGCGGCGACCTGTTACGTCGCGATTGACAACCACCGCAACGACGACCTGAAGCCTTACCTCTTCGTGACGCGCGATTACGGCGCGACCTGGACTTCGATCACAAACAACCTGCCCACAGGCAACGTCAACGTCATTCGCGAAGACGCGAAGAACAGAAGTCTGCTCTTCGTCGGAACCGAGTTTGGCATCTTCATTTCCCTCAATGGCGGCGCCGAGTGGAAGAAGTTCATGACCGGATTGCCCACGGTGCGCGTGGACGACCTGCTGATCCATCCGCGCGACAACGACCTGATCGCGGGCACTCACGGGCGCGGCGTCTGGATTATTGACGACATCACTCCGCTGCAGCAGTTGAACGAGAAGGCCCTGGCCGCCGACACGCATCTCTTCGACGTGCGACCGGGGACACAGTGGCTGAACGATGTATCGCTGAGCCGTTCCGCCGGCGGAGCCAAGCTCTTCCGGGGAGAAAATCCGCAGCAGGGCACGGCGATCAGCTACTATTTGAAATCGGCGCCGAGCGGCGAGGTCAAGATCACTGTCTCCGACATCACCGGCAAAGTCGTTCGCAATCTGACCGGGACGAAAGAGGCTGGGTTGAATCGCGTGATGTGGAACCTGCGCGGCGACCCTCCGCGTCCTACAGGGATGCGACCCGGCCCGCCGGGCGGCAACCCGGAACTCCAGCCCCCATCCGGACAAGGAGGGCAACCTCAAACTGCTCAAGGGCAACAGGGGCAACAGGGGCAACAGGGGGCGCCACAAGGAGGATTTGGCGGCGGCGGCGGCAGACGTTTCGGAACTCCCCAGGGCCTCGCGCTCGATCCGGGCACATATCTGGTCAAGCTTTCGGTTGATGGAAAAGAGATGACGGCGAAGGTCGTTGTTGAAGCTGACAGCTTGAATAGATAACTGACACAGCGTTCGGAGTACCGGCTTCAGCCGGTACTCCGAACGCTAAACGGAAGAGGAAATGATGACGAACCGAAAACCGATCCTGCCGTTGCTGCTCCTGTTCGCCATAACGACCGCGGCGCAGACGCAGAACACCGCGCGCTCGCCGAATTACCCCCAACCGGTCGAGGGCGATTTCGTCATCCGCGATTTCAAATTCGACGGCGGCGAAACTCTGCCCGAATTGAAGCTGCATTACCGCACAATTGGCGAGCCGAAGCGCGACCCTTCAGGCGTCGTGCGCAACGCCGTGCTCATCCTGCACGGCACGGGTGGCTCCGGCGCGGGCTTTCTTTCCAATCAATTCGGCGCCGCGCTGTTTGGCCCCGGCCAGTTACTCGACGCGACGAAGTATTTCATCATCCTCCCTGACGGCGTCGGCCACGGCCAATCGTCAAAGCCCAGCAACGGTCTGCGCGCGCGGTTTCCGCATTACGGGTACAACGACATGGTCACGGCGCAGCACAGGCTTTTGACCGAAGGGCTGAAGGTGAACCATCTGCGGCTGGTGATGGGGACTTCGATGGGCGGGATGCATACGTGGGTTTGGGGAGAGAAGTATCCCGACTTTATGGACGCGCTGGCGCCGCTGGCCAGCCTGCCGGTTCAGATCTCGGGCCGCAACCGGATGATGCGGCGGATGGTCATTGACTCGATCAAAAACGATCCCGAATGGAACAACGGCGAGTATAAACAGCAGCCCGCGCGCGGGTTGAGCTCGGCGATTTATACACTGTTGTTTATGACCAGCGCGCCGTTGCAGCAGTACAAACAAGCCCCCAACCGTGACGCCGCCGACAAATTGTTCGACAACCTGGTTCGCGCTCAACTCGCCCGCGCCGACGCCAACGACATGCTCTACGCGTTCGACGCCTCGCGCGATTACGACCCCGCGCCGGAGCTTGAAAAGATCAAAGCGCCGCTCATCGCCGTCAACTCCGCCGACGATCAGGTCAACCCGCCGGAGCTTGGAATTTTGGAAAGGGAGATCAAGCGCGTGAAAAGAGGCCGCTATGTGTTGATCCCGATCAGCGACCGCACTCGCGGACACGGCACTCATTCGCTGCCCGAGTTGTGGAAACAGTATCTGGCTGAATTGCTGGAAGAGTCGAAATAAACTTGACGCACACCCCGCTGGGCCAGCGAAAAAAGAAGAGATCAACGTTAAATCGTCAGAACCACCTTGGCGTAAGTCTTGCGGGTCGCCAATGCATTCAACGCCTCGACCGCGTCAGCCAGCGCGAAGGTCCGCGACACAATGGGTTTGATCTGCCCGGCCTCGTACATTTTGAACAATGCCTCCTGCGCCTCGCGCATGTATTCCGGGTAATGTTCCAGAAAGCCTCCCCAATAGACGCCGACGACCGACATATTTTTGAGCAAGATGCGATTGGCCGTGATCGAGGGGATCGTTCCACCCGCGAATCCGATGACGAGCAGCCGGCCTTCGGGCGCGACGCATTTGGTCGAAAGTTCGAAGATTTCGCCGCCCACCGGATCATAAATCACATCGGCCCCGCGCCCGCCGGTGATCTGCTTAACCTGATTAACCCAGCTCGCGTCGCCGTAGCGCAGCGCATGCTCCGCGCCTTGTGACAGGCAGAATTGAAGTTTCTCCTCACTGCTCGCGGTGGCGATGACTCGCGCGCCCAGCGAGCGGCCGATCTGGATTGCGGACGACCCGACGCCGCCCGCGCCTGCGTGGATCAGCAGCCATTCGCCAGGCTTGGTTGTCGTGCGATGCGTGAGCGCGAAATACGAGGTCTGATAGATCACGATCATCGCCGCGGCCTCTTCAAAGCTCATCGCGTCGGGAATGCGAAAAGCCTTGCCGGCGGGGGCGATTGAATATTCGCAGTATGTTCCGCCAGTGGCCATCGCCTGGACGCGGTCGCCGATTTTGAGGCCGGCCACTCCTTCGCCGACCGCGTCAACGATGCCCGCAACTTCGGAGCCTGGTGTGAACGGTCGCGGCGGTTTGGACTGATATTTTCCCTGGACCATCAGGATGTCGAAGAAGTTGAGCGCAGCGGCTCTGTTTTGGATCCGTATCTCGCCAGGTTTGGGTTCGGGAGCGGGAATGTCGGCGAATTCCATTTGATCGGGTTCGCACCAATCGTTGACGCGCCAAGCTTTCATGTGATGTCAGCCTTTCGATTGTTAGAGTATTTTCCATTTGTAATTTGAGATTTGATATTTACTGTTGCCAGAAAAATCGCTCAATGTTGATTGAGCTTTGATGGTGGTATTCTCTGGCGATGGTAAATATCAAATCTCAAATCGCAAATGGAAAATATTCTTCTTCCCCAATTTCGCGACCCACCGACTGTACGGGGTACTTAGCGCAGTCGTCCGAACAGCCAGGTTTTGGCGAAAGTCCAGTCACGTTTGAGGGTGGCCACGGAGATGCCCAACATTTCCGCCGCCTGTTTTTCGGTTAATCCGCCGATGTAACGTAACTCGACTACTCGGCAGGCTCTCTCGTCAATCTTTTCAAGCTCCTCGAGCGCCTGGTCCAGCGCGATCAAATCCAAATCGGCTTTCTTCTCCGATCCGGCTATGTTTTCAGGCGGAAGACTGTCGAGATGATGACTAATTATCGCGGCGCCATTCTTGCGCCAAAGATCAATCAGAATGCGGCGCATTTGTCTGGTGGCGAGGACAAAGAAATGTCCGCGGCATTCCACATCGACTTTATCTTTCCCGAACAATCGCAGATAGGCCTCGTGCACCAGGGTCGTAGCCTGAATCACCTGTCCAACGCGATCGCCGTTGAGATAGCTCTGAGCCAGACGCAATAAATCCTGATAGATCATTCGGAACAACTCTTCACCGGCTTCCTGATCGCCCCCGCGCCATTGTTTGAAGAGCGCGGTGAATGTAATTGGCGTGAGGACTGGCATGGGGAGATCCTCCTGAGTGGTTATAAGATCGCGGTCTAAACAGCATAAGCGGTCAGGCAAGGATTTGAGGTATTTTCATTTTCCATATGCCATATTACGTTTGTCATTTGCCATTGCCGGAACCGCGCGAGACACGCGATGGCAAATGACAAACGTAATATGGCATATGGAAAATAAAAGACGATTACCCCTCAAAATTTTTCCGCCAGCGCTTACTGTGAAAATTCTTCCGCTCGGGTGAGCTATTTTTGTGGGGTGTCGCGCATTATGTACGAAATCGCAGGCGGAGGCGAACAAAAATCGTGACTACGGAACAGTGGCGAACAGTCAGAACTCTTTTTGAGGAGGCGCTGGACATGGAACCTTCGGCGCGAGCGGAGTTCCTGACTTCGATGTGTAATGGAGATGATCAGATTCACGCGCAGGTCGCGCAGATGCTGCGCGACCACGGCGAGGCCGCCAGCTTTCTGGAAGAGCCGCTGGGCATTAACGCTTCAGCCGTCGCCCTTGTTGATGAAAGCCGTCAGGCCATTGGGCGAATGATCGGGCCGTACCGGATTGTGCGCGAGATCGGCCGCGGCGGGATGAGCGCGGTATACCTGGCGGAGCGGGCCGACGACATTTACCGCAAACAGGTCGCCGTCAAGCTGGTCTGGCCCGGTTTGATGACCGACGAGATCGAACGCCGCTTTCGCCAGGAGCGCCGCATCCTGGCCACGCTCGACCATCCGAACATCGCGCGACTGTTCGACGGCGGCGTGACCGAAGACGGCTGCCAATATGTTGTGATGGAATACGTCGAAGGCGAGCCGGTCACCGAATACTGCGATTTGCGCAAGCTTTCGATCACCGGAAGGTTGAAGCTGTTCCAGCAAATCTGCGCATCCGTACAATACGCCCACGACAACCTGATCGTCCACCGCGATTTGAAACCGAGCAATATCCTCATTGCCAGCGATGGGGGCGCCAGCGACGGAACGGTGAAGCTGCTTGATTTCGGCATCGCCAAGTTGCTCGATCCGGCTTTGTTGGGAATTGAAGATTCGCCGCCCTCGCGGACCGGACTGCAAGCGATGACGCCGGAATACGCCAGTCCCGAACAGGCGCGCGGCGAGAACATTACGACCGCCAGCGATGTCTACAGCCTGGGCGTCGTGCTCTACGAACTGCTCACCGGCCACCGGCCTTACCAGATCAAGAGCCGGGCCCCGCACGAAGCCGCCCAGGTGATCAGCGAGGAGGAGCCGCCGCCGCCCAGCGCGACCGTCAGCGCCGTGCGTCCGAAGGGCGATCTGGACAACATCGTCATGAAGGCTCTACGCAAAGAGCCGGCGCATCGCTATCGCTCGGCCAGCGATTTCAGCGAAGACATCGCCAGACATTTGAATGGCCAGCCGGTCGCCGCTCGCAAAGGCACGTTGATCTACCTCACGACCAGATTCGCTCGGCGGCACAAGGCGGGCATGGTGGCGGCGGGATTTATTCTGCTGATGGTTCTTGGCGCATTCGTTTACTTCGTACGGCAGGCCGTGACTGCGAAAGCGCAAGCGAGCTGGCGCCTTCGCCAGCTCTACGCGGCCGACATGCGGCAGGCGGGGCAGGATCTTGTGGATCGAAACCTGGAACGCGCTCGCGAACTGGTCGAACAGTATAGGGCTCATTCCGATCCACAGTGGGATGACCGTTGGCGCGGCTTCGAGTGGTATTTCCTCTGGAAGGCGCTCCACACTGAACAGGTGAAGTTGCGGCATTCGGCCACCGTCGGCGAGCTTGTCGTCACGCCGGATGGAAAGAAGCTCTTTATCGCATCGCAGGACGGAAAGATCGAAATCTGGGATACCAGCGCAAACCGGATGGAAGGCGTCTTCGCCGATCTACAGGAGCGGATTCGCGCTCTGGTGTTATCGCGAGATGGAAAGAGGCTGGCGGCAGGCGGAACGGGCGGGTTGGTCAGAGTTTGGGACGTCGCGTCCGGCCGAAATGTCTTTGAAAGCCGCGAACCTGGGGACGCGCGTATCTTCACGATCGCATTGTCTCCTGATGGAGAGATCTTGGCTACCGGAGGCGATGACGCCGTTGTCAAATTGTGGAAAACGAATTCTGGAGAGTTACCGCATCCGTTCAGGTTTGCAGGCAAATGGGTAAGGACACTCCAGTTCTCTCCTGATGGCAAGGTTCTGGCGGTTGGTGGCACCGGAAACACGACTCTTCAGTTGTGGGATGTCAAAACGTTCAATCTGTCCGCCACTCTTCACGGCAGCCCTGCGGACTTTCTTCATCTTTTATTTTCTGATGACGGAAAGATGTTAGCCGCGGGAACACGAGATGGATTTGTGCGCGTTTGGGATGTGGCCAGCCGGGAGTTGCGCCAATCGTATTCAGGGCATCAAGGGCTCGTTTGGTCAGTCGGATTCTCGCCGGACGGTAGGTCCCTCGTCTCAGCCGGTGAGGATCACACCTTGAGATTTTGGGAGAAGGGAACCGGACTGGAGATCGCCAAAATCAATTGTGAGTTTGAAATCGACACACTGGTCGTGGCGCCTGACCCATCTACGACCACTGTGTTCTGCACAACCGGCGCCTCGACCAGAATTTATGATTTGAAGAAACTTGCGGCGCCGTCCGTCATTCCTTACCACAACCCTGATGACATCAACGCTGTCGCTATCGCCCCCAATGGGGCTTCTGTCGCCACGGTTGATACGATTGGCACGCTGACATTATGGGACGTGACAACAGGCAAATCGCGATTCGTGATCAGCAATCCACAACATTTTCTTCAGAGCGTTGATTTCTCACCTGACGGAAAATTGATCGTGACCGCGGGCGGCTTCAAAGAACAAGAACCGGTTCTTCAATTACGCGATGGGATCACTGGGCAAATAATCTCCTGGCTCAAAGGGCACACCAGGTATGTGACCTCCGCATCCTTTTCCCCGGACGGCAAAACACTGGCTACTGGCGGCGCGGATCGCCAAATCAAACTTTGGGATGTGAGCGCAAAACAGGAGTTATTGACGATTAAAGGTCACACTAATTCCATCAGGACGCTAAGCTTCTCGCCCGACGGAAACAGATTGGTCTCTGATGGTCTCGATGACCGGGCCCGGGTCTGGGATGTGAAGACTGGAAATCAATTGTATGACGTAGAATCTCACGCGATGGCGATGTTTTCACCGGACGGTAAATTCATCGCAACCTGTACCAACAAACATTATGTGAAGCTATGGGATGCTTTCACGGGCCGCGAGATATATCTGCTCAGGGGGCACAGCGGCAATCTGCGCGCAGTCGCTTTCTCGCCTGACGGAAAGAGATTGGCCTCGTCCGGCGAAGATCAAACCATTCGTCTCTGGGATCCCGAAACCGGGCTGGAATTGCTTGCGCTCAAAGGCCATACAAAACGCGTTACGTCCTTGGCTTTTTCACGCGATGGGCGGTTGCTGGTTTCGGGAAGCAAGGACAGAACTGTGCGGTTGTGGCGGACGGCGTCCGCATTGGAAGTTCTGGCAGGGAGTGGGAAATGATTGTCAGGTCTATTCGATTGCGCTCCGCCTCTCCGCCATCCTTTCAAAAAAAGCTCCCTCATCGTGAACTGTTTTGCCGGTTTCGCTCGCATTATAAGTAGGCAGGATGAAAAGCCCGATAGTTATTTATCGCGTGCGAAGCCTGCCGAGGGGTCTGTGGCGCAACAACTGTTGTGGGGACAGTCAATCGCGCCGCAGACTGCCCTGAAATGACGTTTCACTGGCGATAGCGAAGTAAGTCGGTACAGTTCGAAGGCGCGCAATTGGTCGCGCGCTATCGGACGAGCATCTAACATCAGAAAGTCCTATTCCACTGGGCCGGGATTGAACCTCAGTTCAATCGTTGCCTTACGGCGTTGACTTTTCGCGCGTTGGCGAGCCGTCGCGCGGGCCGGGCTTCGCCCTCCGATTGGGCCGCGCGATCTCGTTGGGGAAGAGCTCGAGCACGGGATACCACGCGCCTTGCGCGGCGAACGGGACGTACTCGAATCCGCGCCGGTACGGGTCGTTCATCAGCGTCTTGGTGTAATCAATGCCGAGCGCCGAGTAGATCGTCGCCGCGATGTCTTCGTTGGCGATGGGGCGGTTCTGCGACCAGCCGGGGTCTTGCACCGCGCCGCCGTCAGCCGTGGTCGAGCCGATGGCGCGCCCGCCAACCACGCCGCCGCCCGCGAAGACCGTGAAGTGTTGGAAGAAATGGTCACGTCCCCCTGTTTGGTTCAACCCGACGACGTTCCCGGTTCTGACAGTGCGTCCGAACTCGCCCATCGCGACGATCAGCGTCTCGTCGAGCAGCGTCAACCCGCCTTGAACGCCAGGCTGTGACGACAGGTCGGTCAGCAAAGCTCCCAACCCTCTGTCGAACTGGGTGGCGGGAGTGCGGATGGCGGTATAGATGTTGCTGTGGTTGTCCCATCCGCCGATGTTGACCTGAAGGAACCGCGTGCCCAGGTTGGCTTTCACCAGGTTTCGGGAGACGATCAGCGAGTTACCGAAGCCTGAATTGCCGTAACGCGCCTGCTCGTCCGCCGTGAACCTGAAGACGCTGTCAATCGCCGGGTTGTACATCATCGTGCGGCTCTGTTGATAGAAGTTCTCCATATCAGCCACCGGCTCGCCCAGCGGAGAGTTCGCGCGCAACTCGCCATCCAACTCGGCCAGCATCTGGAACCGCCTCTCGAAAACGGCCTGGCCCTGTGGGTGTGTGAGTCCCGCCAAACCGTTTTGCGCGGCGGTCGTGGCGAACGGAGTGTATCTGGCGTTGAAGTAACCGGAGCCGACCGTATTGCCGCCGTTGAGCGAAATGAATCCGGGGAGCCTCTGATTGGGCTGGCGTTTCGATTCGAACTCGTAGGATACGACGCTGCCGAGGTTGGGCGCGATCCTGCCCATCAGCGACGTCGGGTTGCGCGAGATTTGCGACCAGACCTGCTGCAACGAATGCACCAGGGCCGGAGCGCGCAGGCTGCGCACGATCGAGATTTTGCCCAGGTGCGTGGCGAGAGTCGGCATCAACCCTTGCGGAAAGAGAACCCCCTCGTACGAGGTCGGGTTGAAGTCGGCGGGAGTCCACGGGCCGGCTTTCAGATCGAAAGTGTCAACGTGGCTTGGAGCGCCCTGCATATGAATAAAGATGCAGGTCTTGGCCTTGCCGGTGAGATGCGCAGGGTAAGTTTCGGCCCTGGCCTCGAACAACTTGCTCGACAGCGGAGCGAGGAAGTAACCGGTCACGCCGGCGCTGGCGATCCGGAAAAACGAGCGCCGCCCAAGCTCCGGCCCCCAAAGGGCCGAATTGGCTGGGCGCAACGGTTGGCAAACCTCGCAGGAATGATCGGGATGAAGATGTTTATCCATTTGATTCACCTCTTGGGACAGCGGTACTGCTTAGTAATTGAATATGAAATCAGCCTTGTTCAACAATACCCACTGGACGCTCTCGGTCGCCGGAGTCTTACCCAACGACGTGAAGTAAGGCAGAAGCTTCGCCTTTTCGACGTCGGTCGGATAACGCGACAGAGCGCTCAGGAAGAGCTGCGTGATGATCTGCTCGTTGGTCAGATTCGGATCAGCCAGCAGTTTCCTGACTGTTGACGAGATTTCAGTAGTCTGGTTCGGCAGGGTTATGCGATTGTTCTGGTGAATCCTGCCAGTGACGAAGCCGCTGTTCATCAGGTTCAGAGCCTGAAGGATCGAAGCGTCGTACGAACGCAGCGTCGAATCGCGGTTGCCGCGAAGGAACGAGTTCAGAAACACGGCGGAGACTCCGTTCAGGCGCGGCTCGGTGGGGTCTGGCAGTTGCATCGCCCACTGCACGCTACGGAGGTACTGGCCGTTCAGATCCACGATCGGGAAGCCGATGATCGTCTGGTTCTGGCCGCCGGCGTCGCGGTAGGTGGTGACGGGAGGTTGCCCCGTGGCTTTGACAATCGCGTCGTGAATCTCTTCGGCGTCCAGACGGCGGACGTACTTACGCGCGTAATAGGGCATGTAATCCAATTTCCATTCGCCGGGGTACCTCGACGAAAGCTGGTAGGCGCTCGATTTCGCGATCAATCCGACAATGTAGCGAATGCTGTAGTCGCTGTTTATGAACTCATCGGCAAGCGCGTTGAGCAGCTCGGCGTTGGCGGGCTGCAGCGTCCACCCCTCCGGCATCTGCGCGCCCGGGTCGAGCCGGGCGAGGTCGAATGAGTTCGACGGAGAAACCAGCGCTTCGACCATCATCTCTTCCCAGAGGTAATTGACCGCCGCTCGGGAGAACTGTTTGTCCTCCGTGACCAGCCGCGACAGGGCCTGACGACGGTTCTCTCCGGCCGCGGCCACGCCGCCGCCGAATGGGTATCTCGGTTCAATGAAGGGCCTGCCATTGATCGGCGCGCGCGTCTGGCGGTTGCCCGAGTTGGTGTTGAGCTGATACTCGCCGGCGGCGATTTCGGAGATGTTATATTTTATGTAGTTCTGCGCGACGGTCTGAGTCTGTCTGCGGGTGCGCGCGAAGAAGGCGGCCATGCCCCAGGCTTCGGCCCTGGTCGTCTTCGCCCCCCAGAGATTCACCGCATCCAGGTGTCCTCTGCCGTCGTGGCAAAGCAGACAATCCATTGAGCTGAGGCCCAGGAATGTCGTCGCCACGCGCACGGCCAGACCGTCATAAGTGTCCTGCGCCGGACCCATTGGCACGTTGCCGAGCACGATGAAGTTGGTCTCGCCGTTAAGGTAGCTGTCGCCGTCGTGGTCCATCTGCTCTCTGGCCATGGTGGCGTAGCTCTTATTTACCGCAACGGAGTCTTTGATGAAATTGTAATAAGCCTCCCGCCCGCCGGTGTAGATGGTGATGTTTGTGGCGATTTGTGTGTTCCTGAATAGATCGCCTAAGAACATCGTCCATTTGTCAACGTACTCGGGAGAATGCGCCAATCGGTCAATGAGCGCGTCACGTTTGTTCGAAGCCTGATCCTCCAGAAATGCGGTGATATCTTCCGGCGAAGGAATGCGGCCTGTGAGGTCCAGGTAGACGCGGCGAATGAATTCCTGATCAGAGCAGAGCGGGGCCGAGGCGACCCCGTCACGCTCCATCCGGTCGAACAGGATGTGGTCAATCAGGTTGTTGCGCGGCGCGGCCGACGCGCGGAGTAGGGCCATTTCGGCGCCCGGATTACCACTGATCGCTTCAGTCGTCCGCGACACCAACTCCCGATGACGGGTCTGCGCGCCTCGGAAATTTTCCGGCGCTTTGAGATAACTGCAATCGGAGCCGGTAAGTTGATCCTGCTCTGTCTGGCTGGCGATGCGCCGGACTTTCTGGGCTAGGGAACTCCTTGACAACCCTATCTGATCCAAGGTGAAGATCGCCGCGACAGCGACAAAAACAACGATGACGTATCGCTTGAATTGGTCAGCCAGGTTGGTCTTCCTTGAAGCGCTTATACCATTTGTGATTGGCATAGAATCCTCCCGCAAACTCGGGCTTATTTGTTGTTGTTGTTAGACGCAGGGACACCTGCAATACTTCGAAGTTCGTTTTAGGACGAGAATTCAGATAAATGCTTAAACCTATCCGCCTCTCACCGAGACTCCAATGATGGCGAGACTTCAATGATGGAAAGACTGTTTTATTGTACCTACCGCCCTACCGCTTAAGATTTGTAGTAATAAACCGCGTTGTTTAGACTCATGGCCAGTGATAGTGGTCTAAACTTTTTCGCGCGCATTCTAGCACGAGTTGTTCGGAGAGAAAAAAGATTCGTCGCCGGTTGTTAAAAAATGCGGGACCCGACGCCACTCTCGGCGATGTCCTTGGCCGCCGGAGCTACCCAGCCTGTATTCGTTTGGCTTGTTCGGCGTGATGTGTGTTAATTTCTTGCCCTCACGGTACATTTTCCAAGGAGAAACTTATGGGAGAAGCAATGCCTGGCGCAGATGCGCCAATGATCGAATCAGATGGGCCGGCCCAACCATTCAATTTGCCGCAGCCGCCGACTTTCGATTCGGTCGAGGAGGAGCGATTGCACCGGAAACAGCGGTTGGCCGCCGCGTTCCGCCTCTTCGCCAAATTCGGTTTTGATGAAGGCGTTGCGGGACACATCACCGCGCGCGACCCGGAAATGCGCGACCATTTCTGGGTCAATCCGTTCGGCATGGATTTCAGTCAAATTCGCGTCTCGGATCTGGTTCTGGTCAACCACAAGGGCGAAGTGGTCGAAGGCCAATACATGGTCAACGTCGCCGCCTTCGCCATCCACTCGTCGGTCCACGAGGCGCGTCCCGATTGTGTGGCCGCCGCTCACGCTCATTCGATGTACGGCAAATCGTGGTCGGCCTTGGGCCGCCCGCTCGATCCGATCACGCAGGACGCCTGCGCGTTTTACGAGGATCACGGCGTCTTCGACGATTACACCGGAGTGGTTTTCGATCCGGCGGAGGGTCAGCGCATCGCCGCCGCGCTCGGCGATTACAAAGCCGTCATCTTGCGCAACCACGGGCTGCTGACCGTCGGCAAAACGGTTGACGAAGCCGCCTGGTGGTTCATCACGATGGAGCGCAGTTGCCAGGCGCAGTTGTTGGCGCAGGCCGCCGGCGAATTGCATCTGATCGAACACGACAAAGCCGAACTCACTTGCCAGCAGGTCGGCTCCACGCTCGCGGGCTGGTTCCAGTTCCAGCCGCTATACGCCCGCATCGCGAAAGAGCAGCCAGATCTGTTTGAGTGAAATGATGGGCTTTTAGACCCACTAGACAGAAAAATGTGAGACAGAAAAATAAGAGCCGCCATTTTTCTGTCTCACATTTTTCTGTCTAGTGACCGAACCAGATCGTGAACTGGGTCGGCCCTCCCGGCAGGCTTTCGAGCGAAAACTCGAAGCCGTGCGCGTCCAGAATCTCCTGCGCCAATGTTAATCCGATGCCTTGGCCGCCGCCTTTCGTGCTGAAGAAAGGCGTGAAGAGATTGGCCTGCGCGGCGGGCGAAACGCCGCTGCCAGTGTCTTCGATCACGATGAAACTCTTGTTCGCCCGCCCGCCAAACCGGATGGTGACGCGGCCATCTTCGCCGATCGCTTCTATCGCGTTCTTCAACACATTCACGAAAACCTGCTCCATTTGGCTTCGATCCATTTGCGCAAGACCAGGGGCGCCTTCAATCTCAAATTTCATCTCAATCCGCCTCCGCGCGCATTCGGCCTTGAAGAGAAACATGGCGCCCTCGATCAGTTTCCGCGCATCGCACGGTTGCAGGTTCGGTGGAGGCAGGCGGAAGACATCAGCGAAGTTGCGCATGAAGACGTTGAGGTGATCCGTACGCCCGATCACCACGCCCAGCGCCGTCTCGAAATCCCGCCGGTCTTCGCCACGCAACTGGCCGGAATAATGCAGGAGCGAATGGAGCAGGGAGTTGGCCGAGCCGACTGAGTTGTTCACCTCGTGCGACATCATCCGAATCACTTTTTCGTAAGCCGTCTTCTCCACCAGCCGTAACTCTTCGGTCAGCTCCTCCATCAGGATGAAATCGCGCGTGAAGCCGCGGTCGAGAAATTGCGATCTCTGGCATTTCACGCGCCGCCGCCCTAACAATGGGATGATCCGCGCTTCGCCGAGCCTGAGATCGTCGAGCGCGCTGGCGAAAGGTATGTTCAATTCGGAAAGTTTTTCGCCGATCGGATTGGCTGATGATTCCTGGAACATTCGCTCCGCCGCCGGATTGACCATTGTGACGCGCCCGTCGAAATCGAGCGTGACAATGCCCGAAGGCGAAGCGGTCAGAACTCTGTCCAGAAAATAGTTCTGCTCCTGCATCCGCGTCCGCTCTTCACGCAGGTGGTCGGCCATCCGGTTGTAGACCTTGATCAGACGGTCGAGCTCCCGCTGCCCAACCTCGCTGAACCGCGATGTGAAATCACTGTCCTGAATGAACTGCGCGCCGGTGTTGATCAGTTCGATGGTGTTGAAGAGATGGCGGATGAGCCTCAAGCCGGCGTAGAGCGAGACGATGAAGACGGTCTCGACCGCCAACAGCCAGACGCGGTTTTTTGAAAGCAGGTAGATTGCGACGCCCGCGAAGAGCAGATGAATGAGGATAAGGTAGAGGATGAATTTGAGCCGGAGGCTGATTTTAAAGCGGGTCTTCATTTGTTGTAGATCAAATAGACGAACAGGCGGGCATAAACGGCCAAGATCACGCTCCATCAGAGTAGATTGAGCGCCAGTCTCAGCCCTTCGTCAATCTGCCTCACCAAAGAATCCGGTAATGCAGCGACGAAATCCGTGAGCAGGGTCTTGTCTACGGTGGCGACTTGCGAGACATTAGCGACACTGTCGCGATTGAGGCCGGAGAGATAGTTTGGCAAGAGGACATTGCCGCGAGCATTGGCGAGGTCAAGATTGGAACTGACGATCACAACGATAACCGTGCGGAGACGGCTATTCGTAAATTTGTCAGTTTGAACGATAACAACGGGGCGGCGTCCTCCGGGCCCGGAACCGACGGGGGGTGGCAGCGTTGCCCACCAAACGTCCCCTCGTTTCATCACCAATCCTCCTCATCGAGAGCCGTGAGCTGCATTTGCATTATCACCGGGTCGAGAGACGAGTCCACCCGCGAGTAGACCTCATTCAGGTTACGTGTGATCTCGTCTTCACAATGTAAATCGAGAAAACTATTCAATGCTCGCGCGTAGAGATCGTTGACCGAAATGCCAAGATTGCGCGCCAATTCCTCAGCGCGCCGAAAAACATCATTGGGAATTGTGATAGCGATTTCCATATTACCACTCCTCTGGCTCAAGAGACATGAGCTGCATTAACTGCTGTTTCCATGCCAGAAGTATAGTCCTCGTCCGAATCAGAGGTAAAGTTATGGATTGTTGAGGCGCGTATTCATTTGCCGTGGATCGAGTAAGCGAGCAGGCAAGCGTAAACAACCATCATCACGCCGGGCACGATGAATTCACGCGATTTTTCGACCTTCACTCGCGCCAGCATTCTCAACCCGTGTTTCGGGCAGACGAAGTAGATCAGGCTCTTGATGCAATAAGCCCAGCCGATGATCGTCAAGACCATCGGGATGCCGCTCCAGACGTTGTGAAAAGCCACGATCAGCGCGCCCATCGGCAGGTGCAGATAATGGTGAGCTTTTGAATCGCGAGCTCCATTGCGCCAATCCTCTTTAACGTTAAACCGGATGGTTCATCCATTTTTCGCAATCTGCGATGACTCTTCGAATGTAGTCATAGATGCGTTTTTCGTTCAATTCAACCGGGAATTTCGAATCGTTCAGCCATTCTTGAAGCTGCTCGATCTGCCATTGAATCAGATTCCTTCCTTCGTACATCCCGCTTTCAAAACGCCGCCATTCTTCCTGTTGTTCGGGAGAAAGCTGTTTGCTTGTTCTTACCCGTTTCTCTTCTTGAGGTATCTCCGAGATGCGTGTTTTCAGCCTCTCCAGCGCGCCGGGCAGTTGAGCTTGAGGGAGATCGAGAAGTTGTTTGAGCATTGGTAGGACGAGCGTCAATTCTTTCCGCCGCCCATCACATTCGGTGAACATCCTGCGAGCCGCTTCCTCATCGCCCTCGAAGCTTCGGTCGCTGAAAACCACGAGACGAATGACAATCCCAGGCGCCATCCCCCTGACGAGTCCTTGTGGCGTCATCCGCCACGTCGATGTGGGATGGTATTGAATGGTACGAAGATTGGCGCTGGGCGGAGTGAGGTCATCAAGCGCCAATCTTGCTATCACACTGCCACCTCCGCCCGAAGGGTAGTCGTCTCCGATCTGGTAGGCTACTACGCGATTCCTGCTCTTTGTTCTTCCACCATTCGGGATTGCGCATGTCATTGAACACCAGCCAGACTTGCAGTCGCGCGGCGGCGCCTTCCATTTTGGATTCGATGCTGACGCCGCCGATTTGACGCGCAGGTTGTTGTCCCGACGCTTTCAGGTTTTCGCGGAAGAAACCGCCACTACTCACGCCAGAGATTGGAACTACAGTGGGACTCATGAACTGGTTAAGCCCTTCGTATTCCAAGCCCAGGGTTGCGGCATGAAAATAGTCGTACGCGCTGGACGATCTATCGCCCCTCAATTGGTCGTAACGATGGTCTCTGCTTACCTGAAGTGAAAAGACAAACAGAGCCGTGGCCGCCGTGGCGATGATCGAATTACGCAAAGCTTTCATAGCTCAGCCTCCCGGATAGATCGGCTTGTGGTTTTGCGCCCGCGGCTGTAGCGGGCAGGATGACGCCGGCCACAAGGCTAAGTCTTTATACCGTATTTTTCAAACCTCCGGTACAACGCGGCCCGGCTCAGTCCCAACGCTTCGGCCACTTTGCTGATGTTGCCGTCGTGGTATTTCATCGCCTTGACGATCATCGCGCGTTCCATATCGTCAATCGTCATCGAGCCGACCTGCGGCAGCGCATCTTTGCGCTCTTCGCGCGAATCCATCTCGAAGGTCAGCTCGAAATCCTCGACCTCCAGCGCGTCCTTGCCGCTGACGAGCAGGGCGCGTTCGATGGTGTGGCGCAACTGGCGGATATTTCCGGGCCATTGTTGATTGCGCAGCCAGCGCAACGCCTCGTCCTTGATCGAGAGACCGGCGCGGCGGTAGACCTTCGTCAGGCTTTCGAGGAAATGACCGGCGATCAAAGGAATGTCGGTTGATCGTTCTCTCAATGGTGGTAGATGAACCGCGATCAGGTTCAGCCGGTAGAGCAGGTCTTCCCGGAAGGCTCCGGCCGCGACCATCTCTGTCAGATTGCGGTTCGTGGCCGAAATCACGCGCACGTCAACGGCTCGCGTGACGCTCGATCCCAGGACCTCATAAGTCCGATCCTGCAATACGCGCAGCAGCTTGACCTGCGCGCCCGCGTCCAGGTCTCCGATTTCATCAAGAAAGATCGTCCCGCCGCTGGCCATCTCGAAACGTCCCTTGCGATCGGCTCGCGCGTCGGTGAACGCGCCTTTGACGTGACCGAACATTTCGCTCTCAAACAACTGCGCGGGAATGCCGCCGAGGTTTACCTTGACGAAGGGCTTGTCGCGGCGATGGCTGTTGTGGTGAATCGCGCTGGCGATCAATTCCTTGCCCGTGCCGCTTTCGCCGGTGATCAACACCGAAGCGTCGGTCGGCGCGACGCGCCCGATCAGTTCGAGCACGCGTAAAAACTTCGGATCGCTCCCGACCAAATCTTTGAAATCGTAATGGGCGTCGAGCCCTTCTCGCGTTATCGTCTGGCCGGGCAAACGCGATGAAGTGGCCGCCGCAAGCCCAAGAGCGGTGTTGACCGTCTGGATGATCTGCTGATGCGACCAGGGTTTGGTGATGAAATCCGAAGCGCCCGCGCGGACGCCCTGCACGGCCAGGCTGATCGAACCCCAGGCGGTGATCAGCGCCACGGGCAGGTCGGGGCGGCGCGCTTTGATCTGTTTGAGCAGCTCGATGCCTTCCTCGCCGGTCGTCTGGCGCGAAAAGTTCATGTCCTGCAACACCAGCGCGAATGGCTCGCTCTCAATCAGGCTCAACGCCTGTTCCGGCGTCGTCGCGGATTGCGAGCGGTAGCCTGCCTGTTTGAGCAGCAGTGATAGTGAGGTGATAACCGACGCGTCGTCATCAACGATCAAGATTGTTTCCTGTGTTCCGCTGGTTCGTTTCATAGCTCGTTTTCGGAAAGTTTATCAGCCTAAGCGAATACGAAGAGGCGGTAAACCCGGTTCAGCTTGATTCGCGCCGCGCTCGAAGCCTCGATAAGCGCCCGTTTGTAGAGCGCCTTGCAAGGCGCATCAGCCGGTAGTAGCATAACCCGCCTAACTGGTTAACGCATTCGTAGCGATCAACACATTTCAATTTCCGCCAGAGACAATAAGCAAAGCAGCGAGGGTTTCTCGAGATCATTTGATTGAGGCGACCGGGAGATCAGGGCATTGGCGTAGGTTCTTGCCGGGCCGCTTGCTCCGCCGCCAGTCAACCCGACGCCGCAATTTAGAGCACGGAGGCTTAAATCAAATGTTACGCGCCAGCGCACGGTTCCTGTTCTTTCTAGCCGCGACTCTGTTTCTCAATTCCTTAGCCTCAGCTCAAGACAAACTGCTCACGCTCGACGATATCTATGATCCGGAGAAGCGCGTAAATTTCGGCGTGACTCCACCTTCGAGGCTGACCTGGCTAGACGACCGCCATTATCTGCAAGGCGCCCGCAAGGTGAACGCGGTGACCGGCGAGGCCGCGCCGCTCTTCGACGTCGCGAAGATGGAAGCCGCTTTCGCCAGACTGCCGGGAATCAGCGCCGACGACGCAAAACAGATCCTGGCGCGAGCCGGGGTTCGCCCGCAGTTGAGCGATGACCGCGCGGCCGTGTTGATCAATTACGCGAACGACCTCTTCTACTACAAATTCGGGGGCGATGAAGCCGTCCGATTGACCAACACCGCCGACGAAGAGGTCGGTGAGGAGTTCAGCCCGGGTGGAAGGATGGTCAGCTTCGTCAAAAACTACAACATCCACGTCGTTGACATCGCCACGCAGCGCGAACGCTCGCTGACGCTCGACGGCAATCCGAAGTTGTTCAATGGCCGTCTGGATTGGGTCTATCAGGAAGAGCTTTACGGGCGCGGCAATTTTAAAGGCTACTGGTGGAGCCCGGACGCGTCGAAGATCGTCTATCTGCAACTCGATGAAGCGAAGGTCAAGGACTTCACCGTCGTTGATCACGTCCCGAACCAGCAGGACCTGGAAGTTTACGCCTATCCGAAATCAGGAATGCCGAATCCGTCGGCGCGATTGGGCGTGGTCAACGTCGCCGGAGGCGCGACGCGATGGATGGATCTGTTCAAGTATCAAACCGTCGAGCCGCTGATCGCGCGCGTCGGTTGGAAACCGGACGGAAAGCAGGTCGTCTTTTCAATCAGCAACCGCGAGCAGACCTGGATGGATTTGAACTTCGCCGATCCGGCGACAGGCAAAGTCGAGACGGCGTTCCGCGAAACTTCAGGCCCGTGGGTCAACACGGACGACAATCACGGCCCGTACTGGTTGAAAGACGGCTCATTCCTCTGGCTGAGCGAGCGCACTGGCTGGGGGCATCTTTATCATTACACGGCGGATTGTAAGCAGCATCGCCCCATCACTGCAGGCAAGTGGGAAGTGCGGACTTTCCACGGCATTGATGAAGCCAACGGCTGGGTCTACTTTTCGGGTACGGAGCGCAGCCACATCGGCGGCGACGCTTATCGGATCAAGCTCGACGGCGGCGGGCTGCAACGATTGACGGAAACTCCGGGCACGCACAACGCCAACTTCAATCTCTCTTTCAGCCATTTCATTGACACGTGGAGCGACGCAATGACGCCGGCGCAGGTTCGCTTGCACTCCTCCGACGGCAAGCTCGTCCGTGTGATTGACGAGAACAAGGTCGCCGCGCTCTCGCAATACAAACTGAGCAAGCCCGAATTCCTGCAGGTCAAGACGCGTGATGGGTCTGTGATGGAAGCGATTATGATCAAGCCGCCGGATTTCGATCCGAAGAAGAAGTACCCGGTCTTCCAGGACACCTACAGCGGCCCGCACGCGCCGATGGTTCGTAACTTGTTCTTCGCCGGGATGGGCAACATGTGGCATCAACTGCTGGCGCAGAAAGGCTACGTCGTCTGGATTTGCGATAACCGTTCGGCCAGCGGCAAAGGCATCGAATCGGCCTGGCCGATCTACAAGAACCTGGGTGAGCTGGAGCTGCGCGATCTGGAAGACAGCGTGGCCTACCTGAAAACATTGCCTTACGTTGATGGCTCGCGCATCGGGCTGAATGGGTGGAGCTACGGCGGGTATATGACCTCGTTCGCGCTGACTCATTCGACCACGTGGAAGATCGGCATCGTCGGCGCTCCCGTGACCGACTGGCATCTATACGACACGATCTATACCGAACGCTACATGGCCACGCCGCAGAACAATCCCGAAGGATACGAGAAAAGCTCGGTGGTCAGAGCCGCGAAAAATCTCAGCGGCAAGATGCTGCTGATCCACGGCGCGATTGACGAAAATGTGCATATGCAGAACTCGATCCAGTTCATGTACGAATTGCAGAAGGCCGACAAACAGTTCGAGTTCATGACGTATCCGAAATCCCGGCACGGCGTGGCCGATCCGAAGCTGGTGAAGCACATGCGCGAGATGATGCTCAAATTCATTCTGGAGAATTTGTAAAGTTACCCCACATGAGAAAAAATGAGGTATGGAACGATTTCGGTTAAATTCCATCAAAATACAGGGCTATCGGCCATTCAGGGACTTCCTGGCTGAGGTAACCCCACTGGAAGTGCTTGTTGGAGCCAATGGGTCAGGCAAGTCCAGCCTTTTTGAATTTCTGAAGTTTCTTCGAGACAGCATCCATCAGGATATTCCGCCCGAAATCATTGCCGGCTCAATTGGCCAGCAGATTTTTCATAGGCCGGGCCCTGAACGCTTCTCGTGGAGCCTTGAAGTGGATACTGGCCGTCCAGTGCCCATTCTGTATCAGGGAGAACTGATGGGGCCAATTGGCCGCACACACATTTCATCTGAGCGAGTGGTTTCGAAGGAGCCATTTGGCCCTCCTCACATCAAGCCTTACCTGTTTATGGATATCAGGGAGCGTGAAGGCCTGATTCAGGATCCGGATTCCAAGAAACTCGGAAGGCAACAAATAACGTTGGCCCGTCCGAACCAGCTTGCGCTTAGCATGGCGACAAATCCTGCAATGACTATTTTGTATCACCTGCGTGAATATCTACGCAGTTGGCGATTCTACAGCTCGTTCAATATCGCCAACGATAAGATACGGAAGTCCGTGCCGATTGAGCAGGAACCTGTTCTACACGAAGACGCGGGCAATCTTAGTTCTGTGTTGCATTATTTGATGACGGAACATCGGCCTGTTTTCGATGAACTACAACAGCATTTGCGCTCCGCTATTCCAGGATTCAAAGGCTTGACTGTCAAAGCGCGCGGCGGGCCTGGAGAGGTTATCGCGTTTTGGATTGAGGATGGCGTAGACAGCGAGCTTAGTTTGGCTGATTTGTCTGATGGAATATTGCGGTTGATTTGTTGGAGTGTGCTGTGCCTGCTGCCAAATCCGCCTTCTCTGATTTGTATTGATGAGCCGGATCAGGGAGTACACCCGAGAACATTGCCTGTTCTCGCTGGATTGTTCGAGCGCGCCAGCGCTCGAACGCAAATTTTTCTTGCCACCCATGCTTCTTATTTCCTCATGCAGTTCGACCTCTCGCGCATCGCTGTGATGCGAAAGGAAAAGGGCGAGGCCAAATTCCTGAAACCTAAAGATTCAGCCACGCTCACAGCGAATCTAGAGGATTTTGGTCCTGACGAGTTGGAGATCATGCATCGTAGTGATGAACTGGAGCTTCTGGCATGAGCCCTGTAACCACTGTCGTGATCTATGTCGAGGGACCGTCAGACAAGGCGGCGATGACGCAGCTATTACAGCCATTGCTGGATCAAAAAAAGCAAGATGGCGTGATAATTGACTTCTTTGAGACAGTGAAAGGCGACAGAAAGGTTTCCGTGCTTGGCAAGATTCCTATAAGAGCAGTTAATATTTTGTTGGACAAGCCAGCGTCTGTGGTTGTTGCAATGCCGGATCTCTATCCGAAAAATAAGTTATTTCCACATGAAACAGCGGAAGAGATGTTCGAAGGTATTCGAAAAAATTTCGAAGCCGCTTTAATCAAGAAAACCGGCAGCATTGATCAGCGGATTGCGAAACGATTTCTTGTCTTTTGCTTTAAGCATGATCTGGAAGCATTGTTGCTGGCGGCTGAGGATGCCTTGAAAAGTCGCCTCGGTATCCAGAGATTGAATAGAAGCTGGAGGATGCCAGTTGAAGATCAAAACCATGACTCGCCACCTAAACGAATAATCGAAGAACTCTTCAGACAGCATGGGCAGCTTTACAAAGACACATTAGACGCACCGTTGATTCTGGGAGTGAGCAACTACACAGATATTGTCGATCGCTGTTCGCAATGTTTTAGGCCCTTCGTAGAGTTCATCGAGAAGTTGCCGCAACTTTAACCAGGCTGGAAAAAAATGCATGTGATTTTTTGGGAGCGAGTGCTCCCAAAAATTTGGTGAGTCCTTGTGAAAACATTCTTGAAGACTGGTGAATCCATGATCCAACTTGAAAATGTCTCGCGCGATTACGGCGATGGCAAGATCGTTCATGCGCTAAACGACGTGAGCCTGAAGATTGATCGCGGCGAGCGAGTCGCGGTGATGGGGCCGTCGGGATCGGGCAAATCAACGCTGCTCAATCTGATTTGTGGCCTGGACGAGCCGACCGCGGGCGCGGTCAATATTGACGGCGTGAACATCGCTTCACTCGATGACGACGCGCGGACACGGTTGCGGCGCGAAAAGATCGGGATGGTCTTTCAGACGTTCAACCTGCTGTCCACTCTGACCGCGCTCGAAAACGTTTCGCTGCCGCTCAGGCTTCAGGGCCTGTCGCGTCGAGACGCCGATCAGCGCGCGCGGGCGATGTTGGAACGAGTGGGATTGGGCGGGCGCGTCACGCATCGCCCCGACGAACTGTCGGGCGGTGAACGGCAGCGAATCGCAATAGCGCGCGCTCTGATCTTCCAGCCGCCGATTCTGCTGGCCGACGAGCCCACGGGCAACCTAGATTCAAAGACCGGCCAGGAGATTCTTGGGTTGCTCGATGACCTGCACTGTGAATTCAACACGACGATCCTGATGGTCACGCATAACGAAGAGGCCGCCGCGCATTGCGACCGCATCCTGCGGCTGCGCGACGGCAGCGTGGTCAAAGAGGAGCGCGCGCAGGTTTCGGCGGAGGCGGCGAGATGATCACGGCTCTCGCAAACATCACGTGGAAACAGTGGCGCCGGCGCCGGCTTCGCACTCTGTTGACGCTGCTCGGCATCGCGCTCGGAGTGGCGGTCTTCTTCGCCGTGCGCACGGCCAATGTGACGCTGATCAATTCGCTGACGACGACGATTGAGAAGGTCGCCGGCAAAGCGACGCTTCAAATTGCGGGCGGCGAATCAGGCTTTCCCGAAAGTATCTGGGAGACGGTGAAGGATACGCCGGGCGTGAGGATCGCCGAGCCGGCCATCGAGGTCGTCGCCCACACTGCGTTTGAAGACGAGGGCAACCTGCTGATCGTCGGCGTGGATATGCTGGGCGACGGTGAATTGCGGGAGTATCAATTCGACGAAGCCAACAGTGAGATCGGTGATCCGCTGGTCGCGCTCGCCCAGCCCGATTCGATCCTCGTCTCGCGCACGTTCGCGGACAAACACAAATTGAAGGAAAGCGACAAACTGCCTTTGTTCACCTCGCAGGGCAAAAAGGATTTCACCATCCGAGGAATCTTCAAACCGTCGGGTTTGGGCGAAGTCTTCGGCGGGCAGATCGCCGTGATGGATGTCTTCAACGCGCAATTCGTCTTCGGACGCGGCAGGAACTTCGACCGCATTGATCTGATGAACGAGCCGGAGACCGCCGTCGAAGATTTGCGGCGGCGGTTGCGCGAGCGGCTTCCCGCCGGGTTGGAGATAGAACGCCCGTCGTCACGAGGGCAGGGGCTTGAGAGTACCGTCAAGGGAATGAACATCGGGATGACCGTGACCAGCCTGATCGCGTTGCTGGTTGGGATGTTCATCATCTTCAACACGTTCAGCATCTCGGTCAATCAACGCTGGAAAGAGATCGGCGTGCTGCGCGCGATCGGCGTCGAGCGGAAGAATGTGCAACGGATGTTTCTTGGCGAAGCGGCGGTGATGGGCTTGATCGGGAGCGCGCTCGGCGTGGCCCTCGGGTTCGGGCTTTCGATAGGCGTGGAGTTTGTGATGAGTTCGATCGCCGCTCAGCTTTTCGGATTGGTCTCGACGCGGCAGGCGCCGGTATTTCGTTGGGACTTTGCGCTGTTGTCATTCACACTGGGCGTCGCGGCCTCGATTGTCGCCGCGTGGACGCCGGCGCGCGCCGCGTCACAACTCGATCCGGCGATGGCTTTGCACAATATCGAAACCAGGCAGCGCGAGTCAGTCTTGGGGACGGCGCGGCTGGTCGCGGGCGTCGCGATGGTTCTGGCCGGGTTGGCGCTGGTCCGGTTCGCGCCGCTGCGCGCCGATCTCTACATTCAATTCTCTTACGCGGTATTGATCATTCTCGGAATGGTAGCCGTGCTGCCGAAGCTGTCGGAGCTGGCCGCAAGGGCGCTGCGGCCCTTGATGGATCGGTTGTTCGGCGCTGAGGGCGCGCTGGCGGTGGATTCGATGATTCAGGCGCCGCGAAGAACTTCGGCGACGGTCGGCGCGCTGATGATCGGGCTGATGTTCGTCTTCGCCACGGGCGCCTACGTCGAGAGCCAGAAAGAGGTCTTCGACCGTTGGATGAAGCAGGCGATCAACGCCGATCTGGTGGTGGCCACGACCGAAGGCGCGCGATCGAGGACCTGGCATTTCGACGAATCGCTGTCCGGCAAGATCGCGGCGTTGCCCGGCGTCAAGCGCCTGGAAAACGTCCGCTTCACTTTCCTGCCGTACGCCGACGATTCCGTGGCCCTCGTCGCACTGGAGTTCGATGGATGGTTCGCGCGCATGAAGCTCCAAGTCCAGGGGGCCGACGCCGCGACCGTCCGCGAAAAGATGACGGAAGGCGAAGGCATAATGGTGGCGCACAATTTCGCTAATCGCTACGGCCTGTGGGTCGGCGATCGTGTCAGGCTGCAAACGCCGACCGAACCCTTCGACCGTCCCATCATAGGCGTCGTCGAAGATTACACTTCGGAGAAGGGCACGATCTTTCTGGAGCGCGATCTATACAAACGTTACTGGAACGACGCGGCGATAGACATCATCAACGTCAACCTGGCGCCGGGCGTCGAGCGCGTCGCGTTCAAAGGCGAACTGCAACGTGCGCTCAAGGGGCAGCAACGCGCGTTCATTTACACGCAGGAGGAGTGGCGCGCGTGGGTGTTGAAGCTGCTCGATCAGTTTTTCGCCATGATGTACATGCAGATGCTGGTCGCGGTCTTCACCGCCGCGCTGGGCATCGTCAACGCGTTGATCATTTCGACCGCCGAGCGCAAACGCGAACTGGGGGTGATCCGCGCGATTGGCGGACTGCGCGGGCAGTTGCGCAAGATGATCCTGCTTGAAGCCGTGGTGATCGCCGTCATCGGGATCGTGACAGCGGCCATCGCGGGCGTCTTCAATACTTACTTCCTGACCCGCACGGCGGCGGCGATGATCGGAGGGTACACGATCCCATTCGCGTTCCCGGTGAAGATCATCCTGTTCTCGCTGCCGATTGTGTTGGCGATTGCGCTCCTGGCCGCGTGGTGGCCGGCGCGGAGGGCCATGCGCTTGAGAGTAGTCGAGGCAATCGGGTATGAATAGCTTGCTGGTAAGCGCTGACGCAAAAATTCTGGGGTGTAACCATATGGCATATGGTCCATTGAATCTACCGCAAAATTTCTGCCTGACTGCTTAAATCAAAAATGGATTGGAAAACCAACTTGCAGGCCGAAGGCGCCATTGGCTATATCTTGAAGAGCTATCCGCGCATGTCCGAAACGTTTGTTGCGAACGAAATTTACCTGCTGGAAAAACTGGGGTTGAAGCTGAGACTCTTTTCCATCCTGGACCTGAGCGACCCTCAGCGCCACGCCGTGGTGGATGCGACCCGCGCGCCTGTCAACTATTTGCCGCAAGTCACCCCGCTCAATGAAGCGCCTTTCGGCGCCTGGCTGCGCCGGAACGCGCCGAAGTTTTTCAGCAGCCATTGGCGATTGCTCAAAGCGCGCCCCGGCAATTACGCGCGGACTTTGCTGGGCGCCCTCCGGCTCGCTTTCAAGCACCGCCGGGCTTCGTGGCGGCGGCCGGAGACGGGTTTTGTCAAAGAGTTTTTACAGGCCGGGCACATTGCGCAGCTCGTTCTGGCGACAGGCGCGATTCGCCATCTGCACGCGCATTTCTGCCACACGGCGGCGACGGTGGCCATGTTTACCAGCCAGCTTAGTGGCCTTCCCTTCAGCTTCACCGCACACGCCAAAGATATTTACGTAAGCGAATTGAATCCCGGCGACCTGCTGCAAACCAAACTGCGCCACGCGAAATTCGTTGTGGTTTGCGTCAAAGCGAATCAGGAGCGCCTGGCGGCGTTGGGAGTGAAAGAGACGCCGATTTACGCCATCTATCACGGCCTGGATACGCGGCAATTCGCCCCGCGCGCAATCGCGGTGGAAGAGCCGGCGCCGCCCGTGCTGCTCTCGGTGGGCCGCCTTGTCGAGAAAAAGGGCTTCTCCTTTCTGATCGAGGCTTGCCGGCTGTTAAAAGACAGGGGCTATCAGTTTCAATGTCGAATCGTCGGCGGCGCGGGGCCTTACGCACAGCAGGTTGCTTCGTTGATTCGCGAGTTGGGATTGGAGGACACGGTGTCGCTGCGGCCGGCTGTCACACAGGAAGAGTTGCGGCGGGTCTATCAACAGGCCACGCTCTTCACTCTACCCTGTCAAATCGCCGAGAATAATGACCGTGACGGCATTCCCAACGTGTTGGTCGAAGCGATGGCGGTGGGCCTGCCCGTGGTCTCCACGGACATCTCGGGCATCCCCGAGTTGATCGAGCACGGCGTGAGCGGCTTACTGACGCCGCAAAAAGACGCGCGGGCGCTGGCCGAGGCTATCGCCGAACTGTTAGACGCGCCCGCTTTAAGGCAAAAGCTGGGAATCGCCGCGCGGGAGAAGGTCTGCCGATTGTTCGATGCGGAATCGAATATACTGGCGCTACATCGGATATTTCTCGATTGCTTGGGCAGCGGTGAACGTGGGCTTTGATCGTCGTTTCGACACCAAGGCGTGGGTTGCTGTCGAGCTGTCAGCGGCGCAGATATGAAAAAGCGAGTGTTGTTTTATTGCCAGTCTTTGCTGGGGATCGGCCATTTTATCCGTAGCCGCGAACTCCTCTTCGCGCTGCGGGATTTTGAGGTGTGCTTCCTGTATGGGGGCGAATTTGTGCCGGGTTTTGAGTTGCCCGCCTGGGTGGAAGTGGTTTACCTGCCGGCGCTCAAATCAGACGCCAGGTTTCAACAGTTGTATGTGGTCGACAGCTCGGACAGTCTGCCGGAAATACAAGCGCGCAGAAAAGAATTGCTGCGCGGCGCCTTCGATCGTTTCGCGCCGGACGTTTTGCTGATCGAGCTGTTTCCCTTCGGCAGGAAGAAATTTAATTTTGAGCTGCTGCCTTTGCTGGCCCACGCGCGCGCCACACGCCCCGGCGCAAAGATAGTTTGCAGCCTGCGCGACATTCTGGTGCGGAGGCCCGATCAGGCGCGTTACGAGACGGAAGTTTGCGCGTTGATGAATCAATATTTCGACCTGCTGTTGATTCACGCCGACCCGCGCTTGCAGCGGCTGGAAGAGACTTTTGGGAGCGTGGCCGGCCTCGATTGCGCGATCCGGTACACCGGCTATGTTGCGCAGCCACTGCGCGACAAACCGGCGCGTGATGGGCCCAAGGCGCGAACCGGGTCTGATCCGGTCCTCTTGGTGAGCATCGGTGGCGGGCGCGTGGGGCATGAATTGATCGCCTGCGCGTTGGATGCGGAGACGCGGCTTACAGGGCGGCTGCTGCTGCATATCCTCACCGGCCCGCACATTCCGGTCGAGCAGTTTCAAAATCTACAACGGCGGGCAGCGGGCCGTTCCCACATAACCCTCCAACGCCACACGACGCAGTTTCTGACCTGGCTCCGGTATGCTGACCTTTCGATCAGCATGGCGGGTTACAACACCTGCATGGATATTTTGTCGGCGGGCGCTCGGGCGCTGGTCTGGCCCTTTAATGAGCACGAGAACGATGAACAGACGCGGCGCGCGCGCAAGCTGGAGCAGGCGGGCTACGTCAGCGTGCTCGACCCCGCGCGGCTTGAACCCGATTACCTTGCGGCGGAGATCGTCCGCTGTCTCAATCTGGCGGCGCCTGCTCCATCTGTCGAGCTTGATCTGCAAGGCGCGCCACGAACGGCGGAATTGCTGACGGCCTTGCTGGCGGGGGAAATCGGCGATCAATGAATTCTTCCTTCGCGCAACTGAAATCCGCGCTGGCGGAGCGCCAACGGCAGACCGCGCCGCTGCGCCTTTTCTTTCGCGATGATGACGTGGATGAAGATGAAGCGGCGTTGCGGCGATTGTTGCAACTATTCCTGCGGCGGGGGACGCCGATAAATCTCGGTGTGATTCCGGGGCGGCTGACGGCGGCGGGCGGCGAACTGTTGGCGCAGTCCGTCAGCGCCGCGCCCGCGTTGCTCGAATTGAATCAGCACGGCTGGCGGCATCTCAACCACGAACGTGAGGGCCGGAAGTGCGAGTTCGGCCCCAGCCGGACATATGCCGAACAGTCGGCGGATATCGCGCGGGGACAGGCGCGAATGACTGAGGTGTTCGGGCCGCATTGGTTTCCGGTTTTTATCCCGCCTTGGAACCGTTGCGCCGAAGACACCTATCGCGCCCTCGATCAACTTGGCTTTCGCGCGCTTTCGGCAAAACAGGGAAACTCTGTCGTGACAGGTTACGGGTTTAAGGAGATTTCAATAACGCTGGATCTCTATCGTTGGCGGGGAGGCGCCTGCTTGAAATCTTCGGAGGAGATCGTTGACGATCTGATCGCTCAGTTATCGCGGCCACAGACGATTGGCGTGATGCTGCACCACAAGGTGATGGACGAGCGGGCCTTCTCCTTTCTAGGCTCTTTGTTGGACACGCTCGCGTCGCGTCCGATCGTCCGCTTCCACACTTTTCAAAGCCTGTTGCAGTTGAGCGATGAGGCGTCGCAGGTCTGAGCATTTGCCGCTTATGACGAAACAAAAGTCGCCCAACGTCCGTGAAATCGTCAACGCGCATCTGTGGGAGATGCGCCGCAGCCTTGCGACGGCGTTGATGTGTATCCTCGGCTTCACGCTGATGGAACTGCTCGCGCCCTGGCCGTTAAAGATCATCTTCGATTACATCCTGCTGGATAAACCTCTTCCGCCTTCGCTCGCGTGGTTGAGCGGTTTGATGGCGCAGGGTAAGCCCACCGCCGTCGTCGTGATCTCGCTGGGCATCGTCCTGTTCGCCGCTGGCAAGAGCCTGTTCGATTACTTCCAGCTCTACCAGACTTCGCGCATCGGCCATCAGATGGTTCACATCCTGCGGCGGGAACTCTTCTGGCATTTGCAGGGCCTTTCGCTTTACTTCCACAACCGCGCGCGGTCGGGCGAACTGCTCAACAGAGTCACCACCGAGACCGAGGTCTTGAAAGACACATTCGCCGAGTCGGTGATGACGGCGGCCTCTCAACTGCTGACGGTCCTTGGAATGTTCGTGATCATGTTCCTGCTCAATTGGAAACTCAGCCTGGTCGCGCTGGCGACCTTTCCGGTCCTCTTCTCTTCGCTGGCCTACATCTACCGTCGGCTGAAGGTCACGGCCAGACGGCAGCGCGAGAGCGAGGGAAGAATCGCGGCGCGGCTCGGGGAGGTTCTGGCTTCGGTTCCGCTGGTCAAGGCCTACGGACGTGAAAGATACGAGCAGGAACGGTTCGATACCGAGAGCGCGCTCACGTTGGAGCAGGGGATTCAGGCCGAACGGCTGGCCGCGGGGGCGATGCGTTCGCTCGAATTGATCAAGGCCGCCGGATTGTGGGCGACCGTGCTTTTCGGCGCGCTCCTGGCGTTGCGCAACGAGATGACGCCCGGCGACGTGTTGATCTTCACGGCTTATCTGAATGACATGTACAAACCGCTGCGCAATCTGGCCAAGCTCTCGATTCGATATTCGCGCGCGGTTGTAAGCGTGCGGCGCATTCAGGAGATCTTCGAGACGGAGCCTGAGGGGCGCGACGACGCTTCGACGGTCGAGGCGCCGCGGCTCAAAGGCGAGATCGTCTTCGATCACGTCTCGTTCGATTATGGAAACGGCAAGAAGGTTCTGGACGACGTTTCATTCGCCATCGCTCCGGGGCAGCGCGTCGCATTGGTCGGCCCTTCCGGCTCGGGCAAATCGACCATCGCCAGTCTGCTGCTGCGGTTCTACGACGCGCGTTCGGGCGGGATCAGGGTTGACGGCGTGGACATCAGACGTTACAGCCGTGAAAGTTTGCGTCGCGAAATCGGCATCGTCTTGCAGGACTCGATCCTCTTCGGCGCTTCGATCCGCGAAAACATCGCTTACGGCAAACCCGACGCTTCGCGGGAAGAGGTCGTCGAGGCCGCGCGACAGGCATACGCCCACGATTTCATCGTCTCGCTGCCGGAAGGCTACGACACGATCATCGGAGAACGCGGCGCGACGCTGTCGGGGGGACAGCGCCAACGCATCTGCCTGGCGCGCGCGATCATCAAGAAGCCATCGGCCCTCATCCTCGACGAGCCTACTTCGGCCGTAGACGCGGAATCGGGGGCGCTCATTAATGACGCTCTGGAACGATTGCAGCATGGTAAGACCACGCTGGTCATCGCGCATCATTTTGCCGCGATGGAAAAATTCGACCTGATCCTGGTTTTGAAAAACAGCCGCTTGATCGAACAGGGAACGCACGAGCGACTGTTGGAGCAAAGAGGGCGCTATTACCGGCTCTACCAGCGGCAAATCAGGCGGGTATGAATGACCGGCGGCGGGTGTTACCATTTACTCTATCCCCTGGAAGCTTAAATTCTTCTCCCGCCGCCTATCATTGATCAAGATTCATCGGATGATGACGGTCAGGAGACTCCCAGTGGAAGGAGGAGAATATGCGGAACATCATTATCTCTGGCGTACTGATCACCGCGGGAGTGTTGTTCGGGGACTGCGCTGCAGTTTCAGCTACGACGACGACAGCGCTTTCTCCGGCGCCGGCGGACGCCAATGGTCAAGTCAAGAAGGGCGCGCGTGAGGTGGGCGATAAAGCTGAAGACGTCGGCGACGCCGTCAAAAAAGGCGCCAAGAAAAGCGCGCGCGTGACCGCCGATAAGGCGGAAGATGTTGGAAGCGCCGTGAAGAAGGGCGCTCAGAAGACCGGTCGTAAGATCAAGAAGGTCTTCGACGATTAAAGAGGCCCCGGGAGGAGGACGGCATCCTTCTCCCGGCGCTCCTGGCTTCAGTTGATTGAGGAGGTCAACCAGCAGTGTCTTCTCAACCGCTTCGCCGAGTTGCTATGGCATTTAAGAAAATATTCTTCTGCGCCGGAGGCGCTCAGGATATTAGCCGGTGGAGAAACCACCGGAATATCGGCGCCCAAACTCTTCCAGCCCTGAAGGGGCGACAGACCGAAGCTTCAGCCCAGCGCCCTTTCCAGGGCGCGGATTCTCATTACATCCGGTACCGGTGGTTTCTCCACCGGCTAATATCCGCTGTCCCTCCGGGACGAAAAACGGAAAAACCTTTTCTTGAACCCTATATATCTGCGCTTATCTTCTGCTTTCTGACTTTCGCCGGCGCCGCTCAGGCGCAGGACGCCCGAAAGATCATGGAGGGCGTTTACAAGCAGGACACCAGCCGTGACACGACCTGGCGCGGAAAAATGGAGGTGGTGGACAAGAAGGGAACCGCGCGAGGCAAGAAGTTCACGATGCGCAAACTCGGCGGGTTGGGTAACAGCAAGACTCTTGCGCGATTCACCGATCCGCCGGAGGTGCGCGGTGTCGGTCTTCTCTCCATAAATGAAGGCGGCGCGGCGGATCGTCAGTGGCTTTACACGCCCGCGATTCAGCGTGTCCGCCGCATCGCCGCTCAAGAACGCCGCCAGCGTTTCATCGGCACGGACTTCACCAACGAAGATATGGCCGAACGCGTGCTCGACGATTTCACTTACAAGCTGATCGGCGAGGGCGAAGTGATTGATGAGCGCAAGACCTACAAGATCGAAGCGCGTCCGGTCTCGCCCGACAAATCGCAATACGCTTACGTCTACATCTGGGTCCCGCAAGACACGCCTTACTCCGTGCTGGTCGAGATGTATGACAAACAGGGACAGAAGATGCGCATCCTCAAAGCGAGCAATCTCGAAAAAATCTCCGGCGTCTGGGTCGCAAGGCGGGTGGAGATGAGCACGCCCTCGGACAGCACGAAGACGATCCTGACGCTCGAAGACATTCGCTTCAACACGGGTTTGAAGGAAGATATGTTCACGCAGCAGGCTCTGGAAAAGCCGGATCTGTTTTGAGCATACCCCCATTGGCTACTTGCTATTGAACATTGAGTATTGATCCGCAGTGAGGCCGCTCTCGGAAGCGATTGCAATGCGAGCCAATTGCCAATACCCAATAGGCAGTTGCCAATGCATTCGGCCACTCACTTAGTCAGCTTCACTCATAACGCAATGATTCGATCGGGTCGGTCTTCGACGCTCGCAGCGCGGGCCACAGTCCGCTGAAGATTCCGACGATCATCAGGATGCTCGTCGCGGTCAACACAACGTCGCCCGAAAGCATCAGGTAGATGTCAGTCTGTCGAGTCGGGTCTTCCAATAACTCAGCCAAAAACGGGCGATGGCCGGCGAACGTCACGAGCAGGTAAGAGAGGAGTATCCCAAGCAGCCCGCCGAGGAAAGTGATCACCAGCGCTTCAAGCAGGAATTGGATCAGGATGTGGCGGCGTTTGGCGCCCAGCGCTTTCCGCACGCCGATCTCGCGCGTCCGTTCAGTGACGCTGACCAGCATGATGTTCATTACGCCGATGCCGCCGATCATCAGCGTCAGCGCGCCGATGATGCTCAGAACGATCTTCAGCCCGCCGGTGATCCCGCCAATAATCTTCACGTTTTCGACCGAATCATTGAGCGTCACGGCGCGCTCATCTTTCGGATTGAAGCCGTG
>Ga0187894_10001001_pt1 | contig 37564 bp, 34 predicted proteins | sample GBC1701081metaG_FD_136650 | JGI IMG/M metagenome (GOLD analysis project Ga0187894, IMG submission 136650) | White microbial mat communities from a lava cave in the Kipuka Kanohina Cave System on the Island of Hawaii, USA - GBC170108-1 metaG ... | reverse complement strand
TCATCGCCAACGTGGTTGCTTCTTGCCAATTCAGTTAGACGTTCTCTCACTCCGAGTTCGGACAGTCCGGCAGGGAGTTGCACCCTCGCTTGGGATCGCAGTTCTTGGGGAAGGGAGGTAAAAAGATCATCTATCGACTCTACTCCGAGGATCGCGAGCATCGCGGCAATGTCATGTTCAGTGTGGGGGATATAGCGCATTGCCGACTTCCCTACTCCTCTTTCACTTCTTCGACGAACTTTGCGTACTCTGCTGAGTCCATCAAGTCTGCTAATTCACCAGGGTTGCTCATTTCAACACGGATCATCCAGGCCTGACCATAGGGATCTTTATTGACGGTTTCTGGAATATTGGAAAGCTCAGCATTTACCTCTGTCACTTTCCCGCTGATGGGGGCGTAAATGTCAGACACAGCCTTGACCGATTCCACAACTCCAAAAGCATCGTCTTTGGTTACCTGTGCACCGACTTGCGATAATTCCACATAGACAACATCGCCAAGCTGTTCCTGTGCGTAGTCAGTAATACCAATCGTGGCAACGCCGTTTTTCACAGCCACCCACTCATGTTCTTTCGAGTAGCGTAGATTTTTCGGCAATTCCATATCAACCTCCGTCTCCTCAGCCTTTGCGGTAAAAGGGTCGCTTGACAACCTGTGCGCGAGCACGGCGGCCGCGGATGTCTACCGCCAGCATAGTTTCCGCAGCAGCATATGTTGGCGGAACATATCCCAGTGCGATACCAACCCCAAGAGAGGGGGACTGTGTTCCGCTCGTGACTGCACCTATAGCGCGCCCGCTGTCCCATACCGTATAGCCATGGCGAGGGATCCCTGGCTCGACCATTGTGAACCCCACAAGTTGTTTACTGACCCCTCTTGTCTGTTGCTGAAGCAATGCCTCACGCCCGAGAAATATTCCCTTGCCGAACTGCACGAGTCGATGCAGTCCCGCTTCTAACGGTGAGGTCTGGGCGTCAATATCATTGCCATACAGGAGATATCCAGCTTCGAGACGAAGCGTATCGCGTGCACCGAGACCAACCGGAGTAATGCCCTCGGCATGACCGGCGTCCAAACAAGCGTTCCACACTTCTACTCCTCGATGCGCAGGAACAAACAGCTCGAATCCATCTTCGCCGGTGTACCCGGTCCGTGCGACCAGCGCAGCGGTACCAGCGACCTCACCCGTCATCGTCCAGTAGCGGCGGATCTGAGCAAGATCTAGAGCTGTCACTCGTTGCAGAATCGTGCTGGCGAACGGCCCTTGCAAGGCAATCAGCGCATACTCCGCACTTCGGTCAATGACAGTGGCGCGACCACGATTGTAGGAGATGATCCAAGCAAAATCTTTGCCGATATTGGCAGCATTGACACAGAAGAAATAACGATCCTCGGCGAGGCGGTAGACGATGATGTCGTCAACAATGCCACCATCCGGGTAGCATAGAATCGAGTACTGCGCTTGCCAGAGTTCGACGCGTGCGACGTCAGTCACCAATAGTTCTTGACATACCTCTAAAGCTCTGGGGCCGGAAACTTCGATCTCGCCCATATGGCTAAGGTCGAAGAGACCGGCCTTAGTTCGCACCGCCTGATGCTCAGCCAAGATGCCACTGTACTGGACAGGCATCTCCCAACCGCCGAACTCGATCATCCGCGCGCCGAGGGCGCGATGGGTGTCGTAAAGAGGAGTACGTTGAGACATGATGAAGTGATGAGGGATGAGTGCTGAGGACTGAGTTATAATGCTTGCTTCGTCAACACCAGCAAGGAATCATACTGCCATCTTACACTCATTCCTTAGCCCTGGCGACTCAGTCCTTTTTGGATCTCTGCCGCCTTCAACGTATTTGCCAGCAGCATCGCGACCGTCATAGGCCCGACTCCACCGGGAACAGGGGTAATAAACGCAGCCCGTTCCTTGGCAATAGCAAATTCAATATCTCCCTTAAGAGTGCCATCCGCAAGCCGGGAGATTCCGACGTCAATGACGACAGCTCCTTTTTTAATCCAATCGCCTTTGATCGCCTCAGGACGACCGACAGCAGAAATGAGGATATCGGCCTTTCGCACCTCGGACGCAAGGTTAACTGTACGAGAGTGACAACACGTTACTGTGGCGTGGCACTCCAGTAACAACAGCGCTACCGGCTTGCCAACAAGGGTACTCCGTCCAATCACGACTGCCTTCTTCCCTGCTATCTGCACTCCACTATGCTCGATCAGTCGCATCACCCCTAGGGGCGTGCATGGTCGTAGCCCTTCTTTTCCCATTAATAGTCGCCCTTGGTTTACCGAGTGTAAGCCATCAGCATCTTTCTCTGGAGCCAGGGCTTCTACAAGGTCATCTTTATCGAGATGAGGGGGGACTGGGATTTGGATCAAAATCCCGTGGACATCCGAACGATGGTTAAGCTCAGCAATCAGGGCAAAAACCTCCGCTGCCACAACCGTCGCCGGCAAACGGTAGCCAAATGACTGCATACCCACCTCATGGCACGCCTTTTCTTTCGTTCCGACATAGACGCGAGAGACCGGATCGTCTCCAATTAAGACTGTCGCCAGTCCCGGAGCATATCCATGCTGGGCACGAAAATGGGCGACTGCTGTTTTGAGGGAAAGTCGCACTTGCTGAGCTAATGCTTTGCCATCAAGGATTGTTGCCATAGTACTCATCAGGATACGGGAATCACTTTCCCATTGTCAAAGGAAACAATGTGTCACGGGCCCTTGCGTAAACAAACGGAATAATGGCTCACTATAGATTCTTCCTTCTGTATGTAGGTACTCTGTCCTTTTCTTCTCCCTCCATCCGACAGCCAGGCATCGACACCACGCAGAAGTGAGCCAATCGATATACACAATCGTGAGTCATCTCTTTCCTTAGGACACAGAATGTGTTAAGATCCCTCTTCCTCATTCCGATCCTTCTTGATGCAGGGTGTGGTGATAATGTTGGCGCGGTAGTAAGGAAGTGCGAACTTCCTACAGGAGGACCGATGGCAACCTACAGTGCATGGACAGGACGGCGAGGCCGGGCAATCCGCGACATTCTTACTCCCAACGGCTTCGTCGCACGAGACACCTACGGTACGCTGCGTGATGTACTTCCCTTGCCTGGCCGATTCCTGGTCATCGTTAATTGGGACAATGGCATGACGGTGCCCGTGCCTGCCTCTGAGATTCTCATATTTCCTCCTGAAAAACTCAGCTCGGAGGCAAAAAGCGGGGGACAGATTAGTTCTATAACACCGGAAATAGTCTAGGATCTGGCACGAATTTTCCGCTTCTTTGTGATTGAGTAGGCGAGCTCCAGAGCAGTGCAACTCTCGTTTTGCGCTACGACACGGCAAAGTTGCACATAACGGTGGCCGAAAACGGGAAATTGAACTGCAACCCACGTGACTATCGTGCTATTGCCACTGGACGAAAACACCCTCCAACCTTGCGCCGCTTACGCCTTGTAACTGTCCGGCATGCCTAAGCGCATCAACCGATTCGACGACACGCAGTACACCAATATTTGCGCCGCTTGACCTGCAAAGATGCGGGCCATGACTCGGTCGCCAAAGATGCCTTGAGCCAGTCGTAGGGCGCGTACCACACGCCGATTAATGGCGAGTGAAGCACACCCGACAGCCAATAGAGGAGCTTCGTTACCCTATCCATCACGAGTCTGTGTGGTCGCGCTGAGTGCAACCAAGTTAAGGGGATCATAGAACATATCTTTGAGAGTTTTTTCGTTATCGCTTCTCACCCAGTTACACGTCCCCTCATCGCTTTCTCCAACAGTTTGGAGCCCTGTACCACTTGTCATTTTGCCTTTCGTTAACCTAAACCGAACCACAGGAGATGCGTACACTGCGGCACTCACCGTTTGTAGGGGCGCACGGCCGTGCGCTCCTACCCGAGCGAGGTTCTGCGCCTCTCGGCCCTCGTCCCCACACCAGTGACTGTGCCAATCTTGTGTGGTCTGATTTAGATTGAGTAAGGTGAAGTTCAAGAATGATGCCTTACGCTTCGCTCCCTAATCTGCCTTGCGCTCTCCTCTTACTCCAGATTCTGTCCCATTGCATCCGAGCTACATCATTGCCAATCCGATGACGTCAGTAAGCCGAAAAACACGAGCCCTTTGTTTCTCAAGTAGCATGGAGACGCAGGAACCAATATAATCGGCTTCATGCAAATTGGCATTCCCAAAGAAATCAAAGCTGAAGAAACGCGCGTGGCGATCACTCCCAGTGGGGTCTCGGCCTTGGTTGCCCACGGCCACCAAGTGCTCATCGAACAAAGCGCGGGCAGTGGTAGCAGCATCCCTGATAACCTCTATCAAGCTGCAGGTGCGCAGATCCTTCCTACAGCGAAGGCGGTGTGGGAACAGGCACAGATGATCTTGAAGGTCAAGGAACCACTCCCGGCGGAATATCCGCTGTTGCGACCAGGGCTGATCGTCTTCACCTATCTTCACTTGGCCGCGGATGAGAGTCTGACTCGCGTCCTTCTCGAAAAACAAGTGACGGCGCTTGGCTATGAGACCATTCAACTGGACGACGGTTCCTTGCCCCTGCTTGCGCCAATGAGTGAAGTCGCCGGTCGGTTAGCTATTCAGGTTGGAGCCTGGGGTCTCCAAGCTCAGAATGGTGGACGAGGAGTCTTACTCAGCGGAGCTTCAGGAGTTAAGCCTGCACACGTGGTGATCATTGGCGCGGGCATCGCTGGAGCCAATGCCTGCCAGGTTGCGGTTGGAGTCGGTGCTCACGTAAGTATCCTTGATGTGAATCCGGCTCGCCTTCGCTATGTCCACGACATTCTCGGCGGGCACGTAACCACGGTCATGTCGAACCAAGCGAATATTGAAGAAGAAGCCCTGGCAGCAGATCTGGTGATTAGCTCGGTGTTAGTGCCAGGTGCGCGAGCGCCGAAACTGCTTTCTCGCTCGCTCTTTCGCAGTATGAAACCAGGAGCGGCTTTCGTCGATATTTCTATCGACCAGGGGGGAAGTGCCGAGACCTCACGGCCAACCGCGCATCATGATCCGATTTACCGCGAAGAGGGGGTTGTACATTATTGTGTCACTAATATGCCTGCGATCGTTCCGCATACTTCGACCTTCGCGCTGACTAATGTCACTCTTTCTTATGCTCTTGAACTCGCCGATAAAGGATTCCAAGCGTTGCGGCACAACCTCGCCCTGCAGCGTGGGCTCAATACCTTGCAAGGTCACGTCACTCATTCAGGAGTTGCCACTGCGTTCGGGTTACCGTGCGCGGAGGTAGATGAGATCTTAGCTTCAAGCTGAAATCAGAGGGCGACCCTCTGGATCGCCCCTACATTTCGGCCATGGCAAGCGTGTGACTGAATCACTGGCCAGCTCTCCTTTTCGTTGACAGCACTGCGATTGTGCAGCTAAGTTCGTAACAATGCATCCGCCAGCAGCCCCGGCTCCGACGTCATCAGGCCGGCAACTGCCTTACGCTCTCCGCGCACTGCGTCATCGCAACTTTTGTCTCTTTTTTATTGGCCAGTTCGTTTCCCGTACTGGCTATTGGATGCAAGGGATGGCACAGGGCTGGCTTGTCTATCGTTTGTCACATTCCTCACTCATGCTCGGGCTCGTCGCATTTGCTGGGCAGTTCCCCACCGTTCTACTAGGACTGTTTGCCGGAGTCGTGGCTGACCGTTTCAGCCGCTATCACGTGTGCCTCTACACGCAAATTCTCTTTATGCTGCAAGCTCTCCTGCTGGGGGTATTGACCTCAAGCGGATGGGTAACAGTCTGGCAGGTATTTTTCTTGGCGTTCGTCGCCGGAGTACTCCAGACCTTTGAAATGCCCGCACGCCAAGCTTTCCTTCAGGAAATTGTCGGAACTGAGGATCTGACCAGTGCCATTGCGCTGAACTCGGCGCTAGTCAACGGTGCGCGTATCATTGGCCCGGCGCTTGCCGGCCTGCTGGTCGCGCAGTTTGGAGAAGGGGCATGTTTTTCCGTCAATGGTATTTGTTATCTCGCCATCATCGGTGGGTTTCTCGCCATGCGCCTTCCGGCACAAGCAATATCGTTTCCTTCAACTATCTCAACATGGGCGTTCATCCGTGAAGGAGTTGCCTACGCCATGCAGACCCCTGCTATTCGTCTGCTCTTGATTTTGATCGGGCTGCTCAGCCTTCTCGGAACACCGCACACGGTGCTCATGCCGGTTTTTGCCAAAGACATTCTGCATGGCGGCCCGAGCGCAATGGGAGCGCTCATGGGAGCAGCAGGAGCTGGAGCAGTCGTTGGGGTCTTCTTTCTCGCTCGGCAACGCAGTACCGACACCCTCGGTCGATTTATCACGCTTGCGCTGCTGAGATTTGGTATCGGATTGATCTTGTTTTCGTTTTCGCGAAGTTTCTGGTTCTCTCTCCTCCTCCTGCCGTTGATAGGATCGGGCTTTATGGTCCCAATGTCTGCGGCGAACACTCTGTTACAAACCCTCACGCCGGCCCCCTTGCGCGGTCGGGTGATGAGCTTGTTCCTCATGATGTTCATGGGTACTCCGCCACTAGGCAGCTTGCTCGCTGGCGCGCTTGCCCCCCATATCGGAGCATCATTGACAGTCGGCCTCACTGGAGTCGGCTGTCTTGGCGCAGCCACATGGTTTTCCTTCAGAGCGCACTTGTTACAGCGGGCCGAGAATGCAGAGGAAGGTGTAGCAGCAGCCCCACAAACAGAAGCGGTTGCCGGTCGCCAATGATATCGATTCACGGTTGAGGAGATAATAAAAGATCGATTGGTTGCTTAATTAGACACTTCTGTTCCTTCTTGCTCTGTGATTGAGGAGATTTCGCCCTCTGTTATCAGCGGCTTTGAGGTTCCTCCGCTGCTGACGATATACACGCCCAGACACACGCCCAGCACCCCAAGCAACTGGAACGGCGAGAGTGTCTCGTGTAACAAAAACCAGCTATAGACGACACCGAAGACCGGCGTAAGAAAGGTGAGTGCGGTCACGCGTGTCGCTGCATTGCGCTGAAGGAGCCAGGCAAAAACGACAAAGCCAAACGCTGCCGAAATCAGCCCCAGGTACAGAATGGCGGTGATGGCGCGACCAGTAAAGACAAAGGGCTGGCCAGCCTCAAACCACCAAGACAATACCGTCAAGAGCGGCCAGGATACCCAGGACTGCCAGCAAATCAGCGTCACGGGATGAAGTTTTCCAGCCGTGCGTTTGACGGCGATACCGTAAAATGCGCTCACTACTGCTCCACTCAAGACGAGGACATCCCCAGTCAGGGTAGAGACACTCCCATCTGCGAGCTTGGTAAAAAACAAGGCAATCACGCCACCGAGCGCCAGTCCTAAGCCGCACAGTTTGCGCACTGTGAGGCGATCTCCCGGCAAAAAATATGGAGCAAGCAGGGCGAGGAAAATTGGCTGAGTATAAAAGAATACCGTCGCACGGCCAGAAGTAGTGAGGGCTGTGCCCACGTAAGCAATGAAATTCGTATAACAAGACAGCAGCACGGGCACGACCAGGGATTTCGCCTCGATCGAGTCAACCTGCAAAGACACGTGTCGATAACGGGCCCAGCCGAGAAGAACAAGCGCGACAAGGCAAAAACGCAACGCGCCTGCTCCTAACGGCGGCATGTCGAGCGTGTTGATTTTAATTCCCACAAACGCACCACCCCAGATCGCACAGAGCAGCACAGTTAGTGCAGTAGCGAAGAAATCGAGCGGCTGATCGTGAAAGTGGAGAGATTCCTTCTTCATGCCCGTTCTCCCTATCAGTGAATCCTCACACAATCCAGCCCGAGCGGACAGGAGACCTGAGGAGAGAAAAGTAAATTTCTCTCTCGTATACTTCTTTCTCGATGCTTCAAGAATTGGCCAGTGAGGATTTTGCAGGTTTCCGGAAGAGCATCCAGAAGAGGTCTTCTGCAGGATACGGAAGGGAAAGACGATCAGGCACGATATTCGCGATTTTCGTGATGAACCAGCCAAGTGGCACGCCTCTGGCAACATACCGGAGGAGAGACTTTGCATGAGCCCCACTAATACGTTTTACGGGCCGGCCAGAAGCGATCTCATAAAAGTCGAATTGTCTGAGAAGATGTCGGAGACTCTTAGTGGTAAAGCAGTGCAGAACACTGGGAGGGCTATACTCGTGCCACTGAGCACCGAAAAGCCACGCCGTCCAGCTTGCACGATTCCAGGTCTCGACCAGCAAAAATCCACCAGGTCGCACTATCCCTGCGGCGACCTGGAATACCTTCCACAGGTCAACGAAGTGGGCAACCACTTGGATCATAGTAACGAGGTCGTAGTATTGACCTACTGGGAATTTTTCCAAGGTTCCGGCGGTGATCGACAGACCTAACTGTGTTCGTGCATACTCTGCCATACTCGGATTAGGTTCGACCCCAGCACCTTGCCATCCCGTATCGATCAGCCCTTGCAGGATGAAACCCGCTGCTGCCCCAACATCCAACACAGTTCCCGGCTCCAGGTAACGAGAGAGCAACCTGCCATATCGTTGCCCGTGAGCCCTGAGCATTGGCGCTTCACTCAAGTAGTCGTTGTAGCCGGCTCCCCCATCTCGGAAGTAACGGTCGCTGTAGATAGATTCAACGTGATTTTCAGTTGGCAGAATCTCGGCGTGCCGATGAGAACAGTTTAGACAGTCACAAATCCAGTATCCGTGCTTCTTGAAGAGGCGGCTCGTTGCTCCTTGGCATATAGGACAGACCATCTTTTCTCTCATCACATCGAAACGGAGCAGGATATTTCATTCGAGAGTTTTGCCGTTTCGCAATCCTCGTAGGACCTCCCTCACCGCCTCGTGTGGCTACTCTTGAGAAGGGACAACAGCCTGAAACGTGCGGCCCAAGGCAAGCATATCAATGTTTAAGTGAGTTTCTGGGTGCTCGTTTCTCAGCAGGTTTCTATATACTTTCAGGTGCATTCCGCGAAACATACGGCGATTGCTCTGAATCGGGATCGTGGCCTCTAGCCGGAATCGTTCTGGGTGATTCCTCAAAACCTCACGCAAGCGGTCAGCCATAGGAATACGAGAGAAGCTGCGGGGCTCCTCCACAATGATGAACTCCGGGTCGTACTTGAAGATCGTCGTAAGAATATCCTCTTCGCTCTTAGCTATCTCTACGTAGCTGGTATCCGGAATAATAGCCTGATTGTAGAGCAGCCTGTCGGCCCGGAGGATCCACAAGCGTCGGTCTGGGTCGTGGTGGCGAATCTGGTAGACAAAATTCCCATCTAACCCACCTTCAAAGAAACAAAACCGTGAGGTGAGAGAGTTTGCCAGCACGTAGTGGGCGGCTTTCTCATAGCCCTGAACAAAGAAGCGGGGTTGGACAATGGTTGTTATCACCTCTCCTCCGATAACGCAGCACGCTAGCAAGAGACGAGACTTCCACCCTCCCCACCAATCTGACAGGAGTGTAATCCCATCGGCGGCAAAGAGGGCAAACGCAGGAAGCCAATAGATGGTATGACGGGGCTCTCGTTCAGCAATGGGAGTGAAGGTTAAATACGTCGCTGCCACAATTGCAAGATACGGCCAAGACCGCCCTCGGCGAGTAGCCCTTAGGGCGGCACCAAACCCGACGATAGCCGGGATTACAGCAAATACGCTCAACTGAAAAGGAAGAAGTGAAGGATAGAAAAAAAGGACTGAAAGGAGAGAGGGGCTTCTGGACGAGTGCGGGAGGACCACATGCGTGACTTGATAATGGCCGAACTCCATCGCTGCCAGTATGCAAAAGGGTAAAGCGAGAAAGAGGGCAAGAGCCGCCGCCATCAGCACCTCTTTGCGTCGCAGCACGGTCAGGCGTTGTAATCCCCCCAGGAGGATGAGGAAAAGCGGAATGAGATAAATACCATCAAATCTTGTCAGAGCCGTAAAGACCGAGAGCAAAGCCGCTAACAGTAGGTCGCGGCGTCGTTCTTGGTCGAGATAGCAAACAAAATGATAGGTTGCTCCCATTCCCAACGCCAAGGTTGGGACTTCAAGCATCACTTGATGGGAAAAGGAGAAAAAGAAGGGAGAAAAACCTAAAAGCAATGCTGCTAGGGTAGCCGTCAATACGTCATGGGTACGGCGCACGAGTTGAAAGAGATAGCCGCAAGCCAGTACGGCAAAGAGGCCGATGACGATCTTCGACACGAGGAACGACGTGCCGAAAACCAGCATAAAAAGCCCTTCGATAAAATAGAAGAAGGGTGGCCAGACCAACAAGCCTAGCGCCGGATACTGTAAATAGTAACGGACAGTATATTCACGAATGTTGTCCAACGGGAGGTCAACAAAGAAGTCGCGAAAGAACACTCCAGTCATGACATGGCGGGTCTCATCGTTATTAAAAAAAGGCTCGCTCGGCTGATAGACCAGTAGGTGCACCAGACCCAGGATGAACATGGTCCCCAGAAAGCTCAGTGCGCTATTCCATCGCTCGTGCATGATTTTCGCAAGATGAGTTGGAGGTGAAGGAACGGTATAAAGATCGTGGACCGCTTCGCCATCCGTACCAAGGATCTGCAATCTGTCGCATAGTAGGAGAGTCTTCTCCGCAATTCTTCGCCGACATGAGCGCCCAATGTCCAGTGCCGCAGTTACCAAGCAGAGAGCAATACAGGTAACTACTGAAGCGCGATGTAGATAGATCCACGCCGTAAACTATTAGTGAGACCCAAGCGAAAGGTAACAGAAAATCTTATCCTTGGATATCGGCGACAAATCTTTTGCGATCATTCTGAATCTGGAAGGAAGGGATAATTTCTCGGAGGTGAGATCGCCGGGCGGCATCACTTGCATGCTGCTGCATTGTCACCACAGTAAACTGATCGGATAGTGACCGAAGTACGCTATCAACCATCGCTAATTTCTTTTCCCTCGGCAACCTCATACCAGGGAAAAATGACAAATCCGTGGCATCTTCATAGCCGAGAAAGTCTAGGGGATGGAGAAGAATTGAGGGTTGTGTCCCCGTCATACGGCATAAGCGAAGTGCCATGTGAAAGTAACGAAGCGCAAGAGCTGGGGCAAATCCACCTACGTACAGCACATAACTCAAATGGATTGGCACCCTCAACAGAGGCATAGTTGTCACTGGAAGTTCAATGAGTTCTCCAGTATCGAGTTGCCAACGGTAAGGAGTAAGTGGCTGCAGTACGTCTCTTACCGACCCGAATAGCGCTTTCCGTTTGTTCTTCTCTTCCGTGGTTAGTCTTGCCGTCATGAAATAATACGCCCGCGCTAACGGCCCGAGAAAAGTCGGGAAGGTGGACGCGTCATACAAATAACCCCGACGTACTAAGGTGCGCAGCACTGTCGTGGAAAGACTAAACCCAGGGCCGCGAAACCCGCGTGGCCGCTTGCCGGTCGCGCATTCGATAGAGCACTCAGCACGTGCGAGTTCATGATCAATCTGCTGCTCAGAGTAAAGATGGAGCCAAGAATCATGCTGAAAAGAATGGCTACCGATCTCATGTCCCGCAGTCGCAATCGAGGCAAGGGCTTCCTGATTTTTCTCTAATGCCGCATCTTGGCCGACGATAAACACGGTGATGGTAAGGTTACGTGCCCGAAGAAACTCCACAACTCGCGGCACAACGACGTCGAGATAAGAAGGAAAAGATTCCCAACCGGGATCACCGTGGATCTTCAAATAGGACCATTTATTATCAAGGTCTAATGACAAGCTTGCTATGGACCTCGTTGTCGGCATAAGCATGAAGCGCACGGGGGGTAGATCCGCCTTTCTCAAGTATTCAAAGGGCGCCTGGCTCTTCGCTGAGGAAGTCAAGGAACTGTAAATCATCGAGAGCGCCTTCTTCTCTTCGTGTATCGGCACGAACGAGGAAAAAACTTAAACGGGCCCGCGGACTCTTTTCCCCACCTCCTTTTGTCCTTGACCCTATCCTGGCAACTCCTGGTGAAGGAAGGCGAGCAGGGATCCCAATTTTAGGAATGGGGGCGCAAGGGATAGCGCACGATATACCAGACACCTGTCTCACTCCGACGTAATTCTTGATAGTTGTCCGTAAGAAAGCTCAGTATTTGTGGCGCTTGACGGCGCAACAATTCCTCGCAGTTTCCTGAAAGGCATTCAGTAGCAATAAAAATGTAGGGAGGACGCATTCGCACAAGTTCTTCAGACAGTTGGGTCCACTGTTCGGGCAGCAAGTGATACGACCACCCACTCAGGGTAGTCGCTTGGTCACGCCCCGAGAGAATGTAGTATAAGGGATCTGTCAGCGCGAAAATACCGCCAGGGAAACTATTCGGTTCTGACAAAAACGCCACTTCTTTCTGTATCCTGAGCAATTTCTGACCGTAGCTAAAGCGGTACTCGTACTTGAGGCCTCCGGAGGTCGGAGCAAAGCTAGCGTAAGCAAAAAGTAAGGCCCTCTCCGCCCACGCAAAGAGAATAGGAGAAAACAAAAGTCCCAAGCAAGACGCGGCAACAAGATTCCTTTTCCAAGGCGTATTCCACAGCTTCACTCCTTTTGTCTGCTCCCACAACCCGTCTAGCCCCTGCCCACTCAAAATTCCTAGTGGCACTGAAAGTAAAAGCAAATAATAATGCCAACGAAACTGACACGGTAGAAAGACGATCACAATTCCGAGCAACAACCACAGGACGAGACTCAGCGTAAGAAAATCTCTGCGGTTGCTGAGTGATACGCATGCTCCGAGACACCCAAGAGATAGCAGAACTGCATAGCGGCTCGTAAACCAATTAAGCATTTCTACAAGGAAGATGCGGGAGGGAGCGCAAGGGAACTCCCAGGCGATATGGGACGGATAAACAAACAAGGTCCAGTACAGCGCGTTCAATGTTCCGTGCCATGTACTATATCCAACGGTCAACAAGAGCGGCACAAGGAATCCCAGAGCTACGGGCACACCGAGAGAAAGGGCCGTAGAAACGACCCCCTTCTGCTCTCGCTGTACAATATCGACAACCGCAAGAAGCCAGAACATCGCGGGGATAGGAAAAAATACGATCTTGAAGAGGACGGCGAGACCACCCAGGATGCCAGAGAGGAAGCTCCACAATCCTCGGTGTCGCTTCGCCTGAGAGGCACGAAGAGCAAACCACAGAGCCAGAAACAGTGGAAAGCCAACAAGGATATCTGCCTGGGTGAGGCTCTGACGCTCCGAGATGCCGTAGTACACACCAATTGTGAGGAAAGGAACAAAAGCGGCGACCGCTGGGTTCTTGAAGTACGTTTTCAATGTCAAGACCAGAACTGCGGCAAAAGCCGTCATGTATAAAACTTCAAGGATATGGATGCCGATTTCATCGAACCCAAAGAGCCTTCCGGCTAACCAATAGAAGCCAAAGATACCAGGAGGTTTCGTATCCCAGAAATCGCGATAGAGCGCGGCTCCGGTGTTGAGCTTCGCCGCACCGATAGTGAAAAGCGCTTGGTCTGCGCCAAATGGATAGGGAAGATGAAAGAGGCCGAGGACGAAAATGCCGACAAGGCTTAGAATATCAAGCTTCGTAAATCGGGTCACGTTGTATCCCCCACCGCCTCACCTCTACAGCCTCAGCAAACACGCTCTCAACTAGAACCCAACCGCCATTCTTTGAGCACTGAAACGTTGCACCGGGGAGCGGGTAAAGTACCTTGTTCATGACTTCGAGTTCTCACGCCTCGGCCCAGTTAACTCGAAAAAAGACCAAAACGCAAATACGTTCCCGGGACTGAAGTTACCAGTCTTTTTGTTTCTTCATTCTTTCATCACCCTATTTGTTCTTTTTTATGCTGGAGCGAGTAACTTATAGTCGTGTTTCTCCAGCAACAAAGCGACGGCCAGTAAGAATGGCAGCAATCTCTTCTCGTCGGTGAAAAAAGAAACTCCAATCGCAGGGCCGTAAAAACATGCGCAACATATCTCGCAAGGTCAGACGGTTCTCCATCAGCAATCCAGCAAGCATCATACGGTGGATGGGAGTCGCATCTTCCGCAATAATCCTTAGATCGGCGCCAATCCAAAATGCACTTGCGCCAAACGGCCTCCCTAGCCAATCGAAGAGTGCCGCTGAATGCACCGATAAGTGGACAAGAGAGTAAGTGGGCTCCTGTTCGAGGATCCCGCTCTTCGGATCGAGAATGAATATCCGGTTGAGATCCTCTACCCGGATAACCAAAGGGAGAAGCCAGCGAAGGATTCCTGGAAAATTCCGTCGGAGGCACGTGTGATACTCTTTTGCTGCAGTTATAAGCTGTTCCCACTGAACAGAGACGCTGTCTCGTCGTTCTTCCAGAGGGCTGCACGGAAGAACCGATTGCAGGGGTTCAATCACAGGCTTCTTTCCGGGTATGCATACAGCACGGTCACCCACGGTCAGAGGCAACGTCCGCGGGACAGCGGCTTTAAGTTCTTCTACTGTCAGCAACGATTTGTTCTGGTATGCAGAAACAACAGACCGATAGTAGTGTAACGAGGCGAAAGGAATGACCCAGCGCGGGTCGATAGCCTCGACAATAGCTTGAAAGCGATCACGAAAGATATCCTTCACTTGTTGATGTGAAAGATATTCGAAAACCTTACCTGCATGATTGTAACTCGTGAGGAGGACATCGATCGGCCCAATTTTCCTCACTATCGAGCGAATGGCCCTGAGAGGAAGATTACAATCATTGAAGTTGACAATGGTGAGTCCTCCAGTGCGCACCACAAGCATATTATCAATACCTGTAGCTGGGTAGCGCACGATATCGTATCCGCTCGCTAGGGAAAGCAAGCGACGTTCAGGGAGAGGGTGAACATTGAGAAAGCCAAGTCGCCGCAGTGGCTCCCGCAAATCGAAATTTACCGAAACGTTAGCGAGAGTGAAGAGATGCGGAGCCTGCTCAGCCAGCTGCCTTAACGTCAGAGCATGGAAATGATCGCTATGAAAATGAGAAATCCATAGGTGCGTGGACGAGAGCGCTCGGCTGAGTGCGGTGGGATTGCGATAACGGAGTCCCCATCGTCCATGGAAACAGGTTCCTTCAAACCAAGGATCGCAGAGCAATGCGGTCCCACCACTCTGGATAATAACAGAGGCATGATTTAACAGCTCAACCGTAACCGAGTTTATCATCGCGTTTCACGAGGAAGCGCCGCCGACTTTCAGGATATGATTCGCTGCTCGGATAGCCAGAGCCGCAATCGTGAGAGAAGGATTTACCGCCGCCCCAGTCACGAACACGCTGCTCCCAACGACAAAAAGGTTCTTCACATCATGTGCTCTTAGGTCACGGTTCACCACGCTTGTTTCAGGATTATCTCCCATACGACAGGTGCCGATGTGGTGGCCACAAAAACCGATATTCTGCTGGTCCACCACTATCTGTGTTGCCGCTAACGCCCCCAGGATTTCCTCGGCTTTTTTTCGCGCTACTCCAAGTGCATTCTTTTCATACTCACCAAAAGAGTACGTGATGCGAGGAACCGGGTTGCCAAAATAATCATTTACCTTTTCATCAAGCGTGACGGTATTTTTTTCGCTGGGCAACTGTTCAAGAAGAATGCCGATTTGGGCAGAGTGCCCGAAAGTTTCGCGGATTTCTTTCTGGAGGTCAGCTCCCCAATGACCACTCTCTAAGGCAATCTCTGCAGGCCCGGGTCCTCCTCCTTCGAAGTCAAACTTGAACGCCCCAACTATCTCTCGTCTGTTGGGCGCAACAAACTGGTGGGTCTCTGCCGTATGAAATCCAATCCTGTAGGGAAATAGACTTTGTTTTAGTCGCCCTGCGACAATCACATAGGGGTGCTCCATAAAGTATTTTCCCACCAGTCCGCTTTGGTTTGCCAAACCATAAGGAAACCGTGAGGACGTGGAGAGCAGGAGCAATCGCGCCGATTCAACCGCATGAGCGGCGACAACAAAAAGACGCGCACGTTGCTCTTGCTCTGATTTATCCGGCTTCGCGTAGGTCACGCTTTCTATCAACCCCGTGGACGAGATGTTCATTCTTACCGCATTTGCCTGAGGATGAACCGTGACATTTCCTGTCCCCTCCGCAAGGCGAACGTGTACTGCGGCATTGTATTGCGCCTCGATAGGACAAACCGGAATACAGGTGCCAAAAGCGCGGCAACTTGGCCTACCCTGAGAAGGAAGAGAATTTCGTGCGTAGGGAACGTGATGCATGGTGATGCCTAATTTGTCACATCCCAGCTTCACAATTTGATTTGCGTAACTGTAAGGAAACGGAGGCAAAGGATAATCTGAGCTACGGTGCGAGGCAAACGGATTATCGGCTACTCCAGCTACCCCTAAGGCAGCCTCGGCTTTGCCGTAATACGGCTCAAGTTCTGCGTAGTTGAGCGGCCAGTCTTCAGCGAGCCCGTAGAGGGACTTCATACAAAAATCGGTTTCGTGCAACCGAAGGCTGACAGCCGACCAGTGAAGGGTTGTTCCGCCGACTCCTTTTACTCGAAATCGGTGTAATGGATAAAGAATCTCCCCCGCATTGGTATAGGTATCCCTCTCAGGGATATCAGGAGCCCACGGTCGCACTCCCCTGAGATGCTTTTCCATATATTCATACTTGTCTTCTGAGTTGTGCCATAGACCGGCTTCCAAAACTACAACTTTGACTCCTTGGCGACCTAGCTCATACGCAAGAATCCCCCCAGCCAACCCTGCTCCAATAATGCACACGTCGGCAATTGCTCTTTCGCTCTTCATACGTCATTACTAAGAGAGAAGATCCACATTTGGCTTCGCATAATCGAAAGGATCTGCTGCAGGAGTTCCTGGATAGTGAATATAGCCAACCAACGCCCATCCCATCCCCGATCTGTAGAATGCCGCGAGTAAGTCTTTGAGCACGAACTCGCGGAAGGAAAGAGCAGTCCGGGAAGCAAGCAGCAATTCTACGCGAGGCTTGAGGATTGCGCCCGCACGATACTTCCAGAGAATAGCTTCAAGCACAGTGTTCCGTTCCGCCACACTGAGAGCAACAAAATCTTGCCGGTGATCAATCACTTTGTGAGTAGTCTCGTCAAGAAGTTTTGCTCCTTCTCTGTATTCTTTGAGATATCCTTTAACGTTCGAGGTTTTATTGTTCACATGGCGTTGAAAAAATTCATGATCAACGCTTTGCATTTTGGTACGAGGAGCCGCGACCTCGACGAGGGCTAAAATCGTCCTCATTTCTGCATCGGACAGGGTTCCCGTCAAAGAGTTTTCATCAAGTTTCGGCTTTTTGTAGGTCAAGAATCTCTTTTTTAGATTTATCAGCGCAAGGGGTGAGGCTTTCACAGTAAGCAGCCCGCCGACAAAAAATAACCAGACGAACAGGAATCCACGTCTCTTCATAAAATATCAGGCTCACTCTTATTGTTAGTAGAAAGGCAAACGATACTAACCGACACTAGCAACCTTTTCCGCCTAATGCCCTTTTTCTCTTGAAAGGTCTGGCCGCGGCACACCGGGCACTGACCAGAATGTCATCAATTCAGGAGAATCATACCAATTGACCGCGCGGAGCCATTGCGCAGCAATTAGTTGATCACTGAGAAAACGAACTCCATAGTGCCGGTTGGGTGTTGCCAAGTCGTCCATAAATACTCGCTTCATGCGCTTAGCTGGGACGGAAACCTCGTAGACATCGATTTTCTCCCCGTAGTAGAGAAGGAGCTTCACTCGTGCGTCCTGTCCGCCAGGATTGAGGATCACCGCCCATTCTGACTCTTTGATCCATAACTTTCCCGGCCTGTTGATAACGATACCATCAGCCACATACCATTCCCTGCTGAGTTGATTGATAGCCATATACGACTTCGCCACTTCTCGTACCTCACGAGACGACTTGGTTCTCGCGCCGAGAGTCCAGTCATTCCCTGCATTCATCCACCCGATGGTTGCCTGGCAAATAATCGGCTCAGAGCTTTCGACCTTCAACGCGAATCGCGTCCCCGGTTTGATCGGCCAGGACATATAGTTTGTTTCCCGACTCTTTTTTGCCAATGCAACAAAAGAGAAGGTTTGCGGTCCGCGATCCTCAAAGTACATCGTAATGTGCAACTCGCTATCCTGCTTCCCAGGATTGAAGACCAGCAGATGTCCCAGGGTCGCAAAGAGTGTCTCTTGATCGAAGAGAGACTCATAGTCAATGAGATAATGAGTTCGCAATGCTCCGGGCGGAAGATCCTGTACAAAGGGTTCATCATTGAGAGGAACGATACGAGGACTTGTCCCTTCTGTCTTACGACAGCCAATCAGTACAATGAGCAGTAGAAAGAGGGTGAGCGTTGTACGAAACATGAAGTCCGATCCGCTCTCCGCAGGACAGCCCTAGAGCACGGCCCTCCCAGGGCTTCTGAGGCTTTCGGAGTCTATTGCAATCGGAATGGCAGCCCGTCGTGACAAGGTCAAAAGTTCAGGAACTGCCTTTTCGGCAAGTTGCACGGTCTCATTCACATTGAGAGTCCCGTTCACGATATGGGCGGAATTAACAATATACACTCCAGCAATCGAAGTCTTCATGGGTGGCAGAAGGTGAGAGTAGTTAAGCGTCGAGATTGCCAATACATAGCGGACACGAGAGACACGAAAACACAAAACGTCACTGCCTTGTAAATGGGGGTACATACGTAACAACGCTGCGACGAACTGCTCTTCTATTTCTTGGTCAGAGAGAGCAAAAGCTGGGTCGTCGGGAAGAACATACTTCGGCAGGTAGACAAGATGATGACCGCCAAAATATTGACGATCAACCAACGCTGACATCTCAATCACCGCGGTAAAGGGAACCCAACTATCAGTGATATTGGTAACATAAAAACCGGCTACTGGTTGCCGCAATAATAACGAGGCACAGATAATCCCTTGATACTGAATTCCCTGGAGGCGGGTCTTTTCCTCCTCTGAAAGCTCCGGACAGAGACGTTGCGCAACCGGGGCGGCTACGGTCAGCACGACGTGATCAAAGGACTCTTGGTACCCGTTTTCACAAATGACCTTGACTTGATCATCACTGGTTGACTCGACGACGCGTGTCGCATGACGGAGTCTGGTCACAACGCCTTCTTGCCGAAGGGTCTCGGCAAAGCGCTCAAGGATCTTGGCATAGCCTCCAGGAACATAGCCAAACATCTCTTTCTTGAGCCCTGTTCGTCGTGCCGCATACATACGAGCGATGATGGCCCAAATAAAGGCAGCCGAAGCTTTTTTATAGTTCTCTCCGAGTTTTGCCCGAAGCAATGGTAGCCAGATTTTTTCGCAGGTGTGGATCCCTGACCACCGTCTCAACCAATCGGTTACTGGAATCTTTTCCAGTTGCGCCCAGTCCTTTAAGCGAGAGGCATAGAAAATTGTCAGCCCCAGTCGTATTTTATCGAACAAGGGAAGCGGCGGAAAACGAAGAAACTCGACCGCGTTGGACATCGAATAGAGCTTACCGTCGGTATAGAAGCCAGTTCGTGTCTCAACCCAGTGCATTTCTTGTTCAAGACCAAGCTCGGTCAGCAACGCACGCAAAACCGTGTCAGACAGCAGGGTCACATGATAGTGACGATCCCACATAACGTCGCCGAGTGTCCAAGCGTTTGCGAGCCCCCCTAATTGGCCTGCCCCTTCAAACAGGGAGACGCGCTTGCCATGTTGGGTGAGGCGGTGAGCCAGCGTCATTCCCAGGAACCCACCACCGATGATTCCCCAGCGTTCAGCTTGCGTTGTGTTCATGTCGAGTTCTCAGGTCGGCGGCGTCAACTCAGTAATCACTCGATCCTGGATCACATATTTCAGGTCACATGCCGGGCAAGGAACCGTATGAGTTATTTGCTGCTCTTCCTGCTGCAGAAAACGAAATAACAGTTGTCCACAGCGGCATACACAGCCGACCGAGGTTGCCGGGTGACCAAGGGCCAAATGGAAATCTGGGACAGACTTCGTCACGAGCGATCCCATTCCCACCATAGCAAACCGGCCAATCGTCAAATCATTGCCAATCGTGCTTCCAGCACCAATGGTTGCCCCCTCACACACGAGGGTGGGTAAGGTATGTTCATCAGGGTCCGAAGGACGGAGTCTGAGGAGATCAACCGTTGTCGCCCGGGGAAAGCGGTCGTTAGTAAAGATAGTCCCGGCACTGATCATGACCCCATCTTCGATCGTTACCGCCGTACAGATATAGACGAAGGCATTGATTTTAACGCGATTGCCAATGCGCACGTCATAAGCAATGTAGGTTTTTTCTCCGATGATGCATTGCTCACCGATGCGAGTAGCATGTCGAATATGGGCATTGTCCCAGACTGCGGTGCCATCCCCAAGGAAGACCCCTTCTTCGATAATAGCCGTTGGGTGAATAGTCACGTTCATCGCAGACCGGCTCCTCTTTATGCAGCAATAGCCTTACTGAGCAGCTCGCTCTTTTGTTCCTTAGGGAGAATCGCTGTCCATTGGTTCTGTTGAAGTGCATGGTAGGCTGCAGCGATAACCTCTACCGAGGCGAGGGCATCTTCGGCGGTAATCACCAGCTTGTCTTCCCCGCGAATAGCCCGGCAGAAATTGTCGATCTGACGGCGGAACGCTTGGATTTTGTCGTATCCCCGGCCGAAGACTATCCATTCACGGCTTGACGACTGCCGATACTTTGACTCTTTCCAGCCCACAGCGACCGTGCCGTGCGAGCCATAGATTTTAATATAGTGGTCTAATTCCTTATCGATACTCCACGATAGATCAACCGTACCCATAACCCCACTGACACTGCGAACAAAGATACGGACAGTATCTTCCACCGGTACTGTTTGGATCCGCTTCCCTTCAACCACTTGCACTTCGGCGAGTGGTCCGAGAAAATAGCGCATCAAGTCAACTGAATGAGTTCCGTTATCTATTAATACCCCTCCTCCACTCACCGCAGGATCAGCGTTCCATCGTAAGGACATATCGACCCGTGCCGTAAAGGCGTTTTCAAACAAAACAATTTCGCCCAGAATGCCAGACATCACAATGCTCCGTGCCCGCACGACATCTTCAACGAAACGGAACTTGGAGGCCATTGTCAACCGAGTGTGCGTTCGCCGCGCAGTCTCCAGCATACGATGAGCGCCTGCGATATCGATACTGAACGGCTTTTCACATAGCACATGCACTCCTCGCTCGAGGAAACACACGCAGATGTCCGGATGAGTTGCTGGCGGGCTGCAAACAACAACAGCATCGAGTGCTACACTTTCCGCCATCTCTAGGTAAGAAACAAAGCTTTGACCGCCAATTCCATCCGCGAGAGCATGAGCCGCCTCAGCTCGCACGTCTGCCACCGCTACCAACTGGGCCTCTTCACAAGTAACAAACGCCTGGATGTATGACTGCGCAATACTTCCAGCGCCGACTAAGCCAAACCTGAGGGCCTTGTCTTTCATTGTCTCTCCTAATGAAGCTGGGTGACCGCCATGCGAATCGCCTCAGCAATATAGTCCACGTGCGCTGGGGTATAGCGTTCATTCCACGGCAGAACCAACACTCCTTCCAAAGCAGCAAAAGTGCCGGGAAAACGCGATTGATTGTAATTTAGCACCTCTGGCCGTGCGAGCGTAAAAGGGAACCGGCTCGTACCAAAGGTGCGCTGTTCGCGAAAGATGGCGCAGCGAAAAGCCGGCTTTTGGATGTAGCGTGGCGCCGAGACAATGCCCTGTTCCCCGAGCACCTTGCCAAGGCCAACCGCTCCACCAGAGATAATTTTTCCGTCCACTCGTAAGCAATATTTCCAGTATGTATGGACATTACTGGGGTCCACCCAAGGCGTTGCAATACCGGGGAGACCTTGCAATCGTTCAGTTAACAACGCTGCCATCGCGATACGATTCTGGACAACTCCAGCAAGTTTAGGCAGTTGCGCAACGGCAACCGCCCCTTGCAATTCGCTCATACGAGAGTTCAGCGCAAGGAAGTAATGGTCCGGCTGAGGGTCTCCATAGCCCCATGCTTTGTTAATGAACAAATGGGCTCGTCGTGCCAGAGCATCATCATTAGTAATAACGATTCCACCTTCACCAGTAGTTATATGTTTTCCTTGTTGTAAACTAAAGCAACTCATGGTTCCCCATGTTCCGACTAATTGTCCGTCATGCCGAGCGAGAAACGCTTGCGCACAGTCTTCAATCACTGGAATGTCCCGCGCTCGCGCGAGCGCCATAACCGCACTCATGTCACACGGGTTGCCAAAGAGATGAGTGACGACAATTGCTTTGGTTCGTTCACTCAGGCAAGGAGTAATAGTCTCTGCCGTGATGTTACACGTCGCCGGATCGACATCGGCAAACACCGGGATAGCGCCCTGATAAAGGATTGGGGCTAACGCGCCCATATCGGTGATAGGGGAAGTAACGATTTCGTCGCCTGGATTAGGATCAAGCGTGGCAATCGCGGTGTGGATAGCTGCCGTCCCCGACGCACAGGCAGAGGCGTGCTGTACTTCCATCAGGTCAGCAAAGCGGCGCTCCAAGGTTTTGACAAACGCCCCTTTCGTACTGGTGAGCGTCCCGCTTCGGAGCGCTTCGGCTACCAATGCAACTTCTTCTTCACCAAAAGTTCGGCCAGAAGCTTCCTGATCTGAAGGCAACACCAATTGCTTTTGTGGTGCTACGGTAGCCTTATTCATGGGCCTCCCTACTTATCTTGGAAAGGGTGCTGTGGCGGTAATGCTCTTACCGCTGTCCGACGAAAAATCTTCTTTCTGTGGCATCTTAGTCCCGTTATTTCTTTTCTGTATCCGCAGAGTCAGTAAACGGGTTAACAAACGCAGATGGCCAACGATGGTTTTGGCAACCTTCATTTTCGAGTGCCCGAGTACGCGGACTTCAAGCACAGCCGGATGTTCAACGATATTTGCCCCCCGTAGACTCAATTTGCCGACCATTTCGGCTATACCGAGAAAGCCCCTTTCCTCTAACTCAAGGGCGGCAACCACACTCTTGCGATAGACGCGAAAGCAGCTGGTATACGTTGCGAGTTTCTGTGGTAAGACTCGTCGATAGAGAAAAGAAGCAATCTTGGATAATGAGAGCCGCCAGGCCGGCACATTCACAACCTGCCCCTGCGGGTGATAGGGAGAAGCCGTTACTAAATCAACTCCTTCCGTGAACAATGGAAGCATATTGCTCAGTTCATGGGGATCATAGGTACAATCGCAGTCAATAGAGCAGACTATTTCCGTCTTCGCTTGGCGGATCCCGGTCAGGATTGCTGCCGCAACTCCTTGATTGTGAAGATGTCTAACCAGCGTACAGTTTTGATGGGAGCCAAAAAGTTGCTGGAGAGAAGTCCAGGTCCCGTCAATGCTACAATCGTCCACAAACACAAATTGTAATGCGTATGCCTTGCCTAGAGTCGCTTCGACGCTCTTCAGTGTATTGGCCAGGTATGGGAGTACGAGTTCTTCATTGAAACAAGGAACAACTATGCTGATCGATGTCTTGGTGAGCGAAGGTATATCCGCCGGCATTTCTTCCGTTTCAGTAGGCGTTTCAGCCACGAGAGAAAATCCAGGTTGAAGCGCGTGTTCTACCGTGAGTGTTGATACCTCTTTCAATATAGTAGAAAGGCTAAGGTATTCGGCGATTCCCACAAACTGGTACTTGGTAAAGTAATCTTCGAGTACCCACTTCATTTTGTCGAGGTTGCGATAATGCCGAATCCGAGCGAGCCGAGAGGCCACATTAATTCTGGGCTGCTCAGGATCAAGTTCCCATACATGGAAATACATCACGAACGGGGCATCATACGCATGATCCCAATGCCGTACTGCCTTCTTCACGAGGGTATGGGGAAACTGACGAAAATAGTTTCCACCGGCAATGGGGACCCGCCACCCGGCAAAGGTTGACGTCGAGAGCGGGAATTCCCAGATCTGTTTCTCGCCGCTCCGGTGAAGATGGACGAAGCGGCTCTCTGCATCTGCACGAAACGATTTCTCTAGCGGGACAATACTAGAATCGTACGCGTAGCCCTCTTCTGCCAACACGTCGAGCGCCCACAGGTCAGCAGGAGTAAACCACTGATGAGCAACACGATAGCCAAGCACTTTCCTTTGGCTCGCACGTTCCAGGGCCGCACGCGACCGCGCGAGGTCTTCACGAAATTCCGTCGGCGTCATTTGATGTACACTGCGGTGGTAGTATCCTCTGTCGGCAATTTCATGCCCGCGCTTGACGACCTCCCTGACAATGTCCGGCTGACGATCGGCAATCCAGCCCAGTACGAAAAACGTGGCCCTGATGTTGAACCGATCGAGTAAATCGAGCGTTCTCAGGGTATTCTGTTCGAAACGCGTAGGAAAACGATACCATTGGCCACGCTGAATGAGCTGGTTGAAGGCCCCGACGTGGAAGTAGTCTTCCATCGCGATCGTCAAGATGTGGCGCTTAACAGGGCAGAACGGCGGAGTATTCATAACAACTAGTTAAGATGACACTACTTCTACAGCATCGATTCTCTGGCCTCACTGGTTGATACCCTATCAGGATCGACGACACCTAATAAGGTCGCAACGATTTTGACAATCCGCTTTCCACTGTCACCTTTGCCAAAAGGGTTGTCTCGCGCTGTCATATCGGCTACCCAACTGTGAGGTGTATAAGCCTCCTCAAGCATAGCCGCGAGTTGCTCGGGAGCACCGCCAACGAGACGCGCCACGCCAGCTCCGATCGCTTCTGGTCGTTCGGTATTCTCACGGAGAATCAGGACTGGCTTCCCCAGGGTTGGGGCTTCCTCCTGCACTCCACCCGAATCTGAGACGATGAGCCAGGCATGTGACAGCAGCATGATAAACTCGGGGTACTCCAATGGCGACAGTAAATAAATCCGTCGGTGTCCTGAAAGCACCTCGGTCGCTTGCCTTCTCACCTCTGGATTAGGATGAACAGGAAAGAGCAACGCGACGTCTTTTCGCTCTTCAATGAAGCGGCGGAGAACCTGGAGATTGCCATGCATCTCTGGGCCGAAGCTTTCACGCCGATGGGTTGTGAGTACGATCCTCTTCAATCCTGACGTTTCTGCAAGCAAAGCATCAACAGCCGGCACTTTGCGAAAGCATTGACGTATAGATTCAAGGGCATCGATCACTGGGTTCCCGGTAATAAAAATATTCTCAGGCAAAATTCCTTCTGAAAGCAAAGTCTCACGGTTATGTGGCGTTGCAGCAAAGTGATAGGTCGCAAGGCGGGAAACGAGGCGGCGGTTCATTTCCTCTGGATACGGACTAAAAAGATTCCCTGACCTGAGTCCAGCTTCGACATGGCCAACCGGCAAGCGCCAGTGAAAACCAGCCAATGCCCCCGCCAAGGTTGTAGTTGTATCTCCCTGCACGAGAATCAAATCCGGTTGCTCCCGTGCCAGGAGGATATCCAGCGCAGAGAGGATACGAGCGCAGATCTGATTCGGGGTCTGATTCGCTGTCATAATTCCCAAATCATGGTCGATACGAATGTCAAATAACCGGGCAAAGGGATAAAGGAGGTCGGTATGCTGGGCCGAGGCCGCATTAACCGTCTGGAAGATACGGTCTTGCGCTTCCAACTCGCGAATCACTGGCGCAAGCTTGATCATTTCCGGTCGAGTGCCGAAGAGAGTTAGTACTTTCTTTTTCGCCTGCTTACGAGTTCCTTTCTTCACCACAGCTTAACCTACACCTTAGAGAACGATATACCCGGTCGAGTATTCCCTCACATGACCACCATGGCGGATTTATCGGCAAAAACATCCGGAAGTATACCAATCGTGATTATCCCTCTGACTGTCGCCAAAGACTTCCCTATTGCTGTTGATTTCCTTCCGGAAATGTCTCGGCCAAGGCTCGCCCCAGGGTACGGCAGGCGGCTTCCTCTTCCCTCTCCGGCTATGAACTAGCACTCGTGCTAGGTGTTCTCTTGTCGCTCAACAAAGTGGAACAAAATGCCGCCGGTACTTTTGGGATGCAGAAACGCTACTTTCGATCCACGCGCCCCCGGTCGTCCATGCTCATCGATTACGCCCAGACCTTGCGCCTTTGCTTGACGAATCGCCTCCTCAATGTCGGCGACCCGCAAGGCAACGTGATGAATGCCCTCGCCGCGTTTTTCGATCCAGCGGGCAATATCACGCTGGTCAATGACTTTGTTTTCTACGTCTGCTGCTCGGTCTTGTAGCAGTTCGAAGTCAGTCTCACCAATTTGTACAAACACGGCACGAAGTCCTCCATAAGGATCAGCCTCTTCGAAGTCATGAATCTTGAGTTCGAAGTCCTCGCCAAACAATTTTAGGAACTTATCGAGATCGCGGACGGCGATGCCAATATGATCAATCTTCAGGATGTTCATGAGACCTCCAAAAAGATCAAGAGCTCACCGAATGTGAGAAAAACGCGGTCACCGTGGCCGCTGTTCTCTCGGATTCACCATTTATTACTTGTTGCTTATTCCTTCTAGATGTCATCGAGTGGGAAAATCGGCCGCCGAATTTTTTGGTAGGGCAACCGAGAAAGCATTTGCGTAGCCAAACCAGGGGTATCGACGTCTATAAATTTTTCGGCGATGCCAGCAAAACCTGCTCGATGTTGTAGCTCGGACTTGCATACCACGATCTTGCGCTCGGTCGGCTCGATACCGAGACTACGAAAATGATTAACTTCAAAGCCGTGCGTCGGGCGCGACGTCAAAATGATCTCGACCCCGTCGCAGTCGAGAACAACAGTAGGGCCACGACGATAAGTACCAGCGTTGAACGCTGTCGCTGCGTTATACACTCCATCATGGATGACGCGAACTCGACCGCTGACTTGGATTGGGCCGCCATGAAACCGATCAACTTTTCCACCGAGCGTTAAGGTGACTTGCTTGCCAATTCCGGCCTTGATTGCTTCCTGTGCCGCGGTGCGATCAACAATGTTGCCGATCACGGCGCTCCTGGCATTTTGCTTGAGGAGTTCTGCGAGTAAGGCGGTTCCATCGCCCGGAGTACCGGCACCACCACTATCAGCTAAGTCTCCCAAAACAACCGGCCCAGTTTCCGTAGCCATAGCCTCATGAACCGCGTCTTCTACTGAAACCATGTCAGTATGAAACGCATGGCGTTTCGCCCAGCACGCTTCTTTGACTTGTTCAGCGATATCTTGCGCTAGGCTGGGCTCTTTATTCGTTGTCACTACCACGCTCATGCCAGTCTCGGGAATGTCTGCGCAGAAGAATCCACCGAGAAGCGAAACATCGAGCACCCGCGGATCATGGACCGCCAAATTTTGCGCCTGGCGCATGAGGTGTTCCATTGGCCAACCTGGCGCAATGTAGAGTTTCTGCAACGCCGGAGCCATTGCCGACTGCGCCCAGCCGCTCATCGGGGTGTACATCCCGGCAAACATGCCAGCCATCACTCGTGCGGCCTGACGGCCAACCGAAACAAAATCATAGTGCGGATTGGTTTTAACCCCGATCAACATACTGGCACTTCTCACCATGAGTGGGGTGACATTGGCATGCCCATCAAGTGAGGCAATCAGCGGTGTTTTGTCGCCTATGGACGCGCGAAGGGCAGTAAGAAGATCGCCTTCGCAATCATCAAGATGCTCGGCAACGGCGGTGCCGTGAAGTTGGAGAAAGACGCCGTCCACTGGGCCAGCTTTCCGTAATGCGGTCAGAAATAATTCTTTGGCTGCTTCATGTGCTTCGGTGGTTATCTTCCCACCGACACCGGGAACAATCAGATACAGAGGAACTGCCTCCCAGTTGTTCTGTTTTGCTGCATCAAGAAATCCAGCAATAGCGGTCTCCCCGCGCCCAACCTTGAGTACTGCCTCTCCGTTCACCGTGGCTCGTTGAAAGTGCTCGAGATCCAAGCGGTGAGTCACAAATGAGTTCACAGCGGCAATATAGCCACCAACGGCAATACGCATCATTTTATTCTCCTAGAGAACAGTGTTTAGCGTCTTTTACTCCGCCAGGTACATAGCCGGCAAGTGGAGGCTTATCACTGGGAACCGACTCGCTTGCAATCAGTCTCGTGTCCAACTATAGGACGGTAGACTGACTCGGAGCTTACCGAGAAGCGACCACTACGTTGGTCGAGAACGTAACAAAAAGTCATTACACAGAAGACGGCTAAGAAAGGAGCTATCGAATGGCAGGACTAGTATATGGCAAAGTCGCCCTGGTTACTGGAGGGGGATCGGGCATCGGACGAGCAACGGCCCTCGCGTTTGCCAGAGAAGGGGCGAAGGTTGTTGTTGCCGACGTCGTTGTCACTGGCGGCGAAGAGACAGTACAGTTGATCAAATCAACGGGCGGTGAGGCAATTTTCGTGAAAGCTGATATGGCGAAAGCGGCCGAGATCGAAGCTATGGTGCAGAAGGCGATTGTGACTTACGGCCGACTCGATTGCGCCCATAACAACGCCGGTATTGAAGGCGCCACCGGAAAGACCGCCGATTATAGCGAGGAAGAATGGGCCCGTGTCATTGCAATCAACCTCACCGGAGTATGGTTGTGTATGAAGTACGAAATCCCACAAATGCTGAAGCAAAAAAGCGGAGCGATCGTCAACACAGCCTCAGATGCCGGGTTACTCGGGGTCCCACAAATGCCGGCCTATGTCGCTAGTAAGCACGGGGTGGTCGGACTCACCAAGACAACAGCTCTGGAGTACGCTAAGGCAGGGATTCGCGTGAACGCCGTGTGCCCAGGTGTGATTAAGACGCCGATGGTCGACCGTATCACTGGTCAACGGCCAGGCCGGGCAGAAAGAATGACCGCGGCAGAACCCATAGGGCGGATGGGAAAACCAGAAGAAATTGCCGCGGCAGTGGTATGGTTATGTTCAGACGCAGCGTCATTCGTGACTGGCCTGCCCATGGCGGTTGATGGCGGCGTTGCGGCGCAATAGGACCGTTACCTCTTTTCTCTTGGATAGCTGACCGGTATAACAGGGAATGGCAAGTTCTCTAGTAGATAACCCTAAAGGAGGAAGATCACATGAAGTTTGGTTTACTGTACGAGATGGAAACCCCGCGCCCGTGGCATGCACTCAGTGAGTACAACACGTACTGGGAAGCGTTAGCACAGATCGAACTTGCTGACCGGCTCGGCTTTGACTACGTGTGGGAGGTCGAGCATCACTTTCTCGAAGAATATTCCCACAGTCCCGCGCCTGAAGTCTTCTATGGCGCGGTTACCCAACGCACCAAGAATATCCGCATTGCTCACGGGGTGCGGTTACTCCCTTTCAACTTTAACCACCCTATCAAGGTGGCTGAACAGGCAGCCGTGCTCGATATTATGAGTAACGGACGCGTCGATATTGGTACGGGGAGATCAACCACCGCCCAGGAACTCGACGGTTTCGGTGTCGATTATGATAGGACCCGCAACGAGGTAAAGGAAGCGCTGGAAATTATCGTCAAGGCATGGACTGAAGAGATCCTTGAGTATGATGGCAAGCTCATGAAGGTCCCACCACGGCGGGTGGTGCCGAAACCGATTCAGAAGCCGCATCCGCCAATGTGGATGGCCTGCGTCGCGCCGGATAGTTATGACATGGCGGGCGACCGCGGGTTGGGCGTGCTGAGCTTTAACTTCAACTGGGAGCAAGTTCAGCTGATGATGGAGAGGTATCGCAAGGCATGTGCTCAGCGCGCCAATCAAATCCCCAAGGTAGTGAATGAGGGGTTTGCCGGCGTCGCCATTACGCATGTGGCAGAAAACAAAGAGGAAGAAGCGATCGGATTAGAGGGGGCGCGTTGGTTCCTACATAATGTGGCGAAATTGTTCGAGCCCTTAGTCGCGAAGAACAATCTGTACTCCTATGAATATTTACGCAATATCTTTGCCATGGACATAGACCCGAAGGATGCCTCTGATGCCGAACTGAAAGAACATCATATGGTGGTTGTCGGGAATCCCGATGAGGTGGCGCGTAAGTTGGAGAACTTTCAAAGAGCGGGACTGAGTCAGGTGATCTGCTTCAAGCAAGCCGGTCGCATCCCACACGCCAATATCATGCGGTCGATCAAGCGGATCGGGCAGCATATTCTTCCGTATTTCAATCCCCATCGAACCATAGCGACAGAGGAGACGCTTGTCCCGGTGACTACGAAGCACGCTTAGCTTATTCTCTGTCCATTTTCTTCCACAGAAAGGGAAGAGTTGCTCTCTTCCCTTTCCCCGCCCGCTTTGTTACTGTCCCGCCAGAACGTGTTGTCAGACGAGACACGAAAAGCGCTGTTCCCGCATTGAAGAGGAGCCTCTCATGGCTGATCTGGAAAAGTTTCGCACTGAAGCTCACCAATGGCTTTTCGACAACTCCCCATCTTCTGTTAGAGGACTTACGCTCGCCCTCGGCGAAGGAAACTGGGGTGGGCGCAAAGCTACCTATGCAAACCCGGACATGAAGCACTGGCTCGAAGTGATGGCAGAGCGCGGCTGGACCGCTCCCGAGTGGCCGATCCATTACGGCGGGGGTGGTCTGTCGAAAGCGGAAGCAAAAATTCTGCGCGAAGAAATGGCTAGACTGAAGCTCCCCGAGTCTCTTTCCGGCTTTGGTCTGACGATGATCGGTCCTACGTTGCTGGAGTATGGTACCGAGGAACAAAAGCGCGAGCACCTGCCCAAGATTGTTCGTGGGGAGATTCGCTGGTGCCAGGGTTACTCAGAGCCCGGCTCTGGCAGTGACCTCGCTTCATTGCAAACGCGAGCAGTGTTGCAAGGCGACTATTATATTATCAATGGCCAGAAGGTCTGGACCTCATATGCAAACTTGTCCGACTGGATGTTTCTCCTGGTCCGGACCGATCCCCAGGCGAAGAAGCAGGAGGGGATTACTTTCATTTTGATGGACATGAGTACACCCGGCGTTGAGGTGAGACCGATCAAGCTCATTAGCGGCTCTTCACCTTTTTGCGAGACGTTCCTCACCGATGTCACAGTGCCGGCCAAAAATGTTGTGTTTAAGGTCAACCACGGCTGGACCGTCGCGAAGGCATTACTCAACCACGAGCGAACCATGATTGCTGCAGCCTTCGGTTCCGGTGTAGGAAGGAGACGAACAATTCGTGATTGGGCTCGTGACTATGTCGATTTCGTAGGGGAGCGCGTCGCCGACGCCGCCCTCCGACAGCGTATGGTGCAATACGAAATGGACAACCTTGCCTTCAAGCTAACGACTGATCGTGCACGCGATGCTGCTAAAGCGGGCCGCCTGCCAGGGCCAGAGAGCTCGATGTTCAAAATCTACGGCACTGAGCTTAACCAACGTCGCCAAGAACTCTTGCTATCAATCGCCGGACCGCAGGCATTGGGCTGGGAGGGATCCGGCTTCGAAGAGCGAGAACTCTCATTGACACGCGATTGGTTGCGCTCACGCGGGAATACTATCGAAGGCGGGACCAGCGAAGTGCAGCTCAACATTATTGCCAAGCGAGTCCTCGGATTGCCTGATTAGTAGATCTTTCAAGAATGCTTTTGTAAGGGTACGGCACCACCGTGCCCTTATAGTGTACGCCACCTATCGTAGGAGACCCCTCGTGCAGCTCGTTCTCACTGAAGATCAAGAACTGCTCGCCAAAACCGCCGCCGACTTTGCTCGCGCGTACGCACCGGTAAGCCGAGTGCGCGCCCTGCGCGATGCACAAGAGCCGGTCGGTTTCTCACGGACGTTGTGGAAACAAATGGCGGACCTGGGGTGGGTCGGTATCCTCATCCCTGAAGCGTATGGCGGTGCTGGCATGGGCCTCGCCGACCTTGCGGTCGTGCTCGAAGCCCTTGGCCGTACCCTCGCACCCGAACCGTTCCTTTCTACCGTGCTGCTCGGCGGGCAGGTGCTTACCAGCGCAGGCAGTGAAGCACAGAAACAAGCGTGGCTTCCAGGAATTATAGCCGGAGAGAAGATTCTTACCATCGCTTACCAAGAGATACGCAGTCGCTATGACCTCAATCGGCTTACTACCACGGCAGAACGGCAGGGCGAGGGCTGGCTGTTATCCGGCAAAAAGATCCAGGTGCTTGATGGTTACACTGCCGATGCCCTGATCGTCTCGGCTCGCACTGCTGGTGCAGCCAACGATGCGGATGGGATCACCTTGTTTCTTGTCCCTCAGGACACTCCGGGACTTAAGGTCACCCGCCAGCAGCGAGTCGATAATCGCGCGGTTGCCCTTGTTTCGCTGAATGGCGTGAAAGTAGGAACGGAGGGCCTGATTGGCTCTCTTAATGGAGGGCTACAGGTTCTCTCACACGTTGTCGATCGTGCTACGGTCGGCCTCTGCGCCGAAATGCTCGGCGGCATGAGTCAGATCTTCGATGATACGCTTGCTTATCTCAAAACCCGGCAGCAATTTGGTGTTCTTATCGGCACCTTCCAAGCGCTGCAACATCGCGCGGCACGACTGTTCATGGAGATCGAGCTTGCTCGTTCTTCAGTGATGGCAGCAGCCCGCGCGGCCGACGAAGGCAATCCAGATTTTACCTCGCTTGTCTCGTTAGCTAAGGCTCGCTGTTCTGATACCTTCATCCTTGCCGCTAACGAAGGAATCCAAATGCACGGCGGCATTGGCATGACCGACGAGCACGACGTTGGCTTCTATCTCAAGCGTGCCCGCGCAGCAGAAATGACTTTCGGTGACGCCGCCTGGCATCGCGACCGTTGGGCGAGGTTGCATCAGTATTAAGCTAACCCTGAAATTTCTTAAGGCCGAATCCTAAAAGAACAGTCTGAAAATACGAGGGACTCTTCTTGGGGGACAATCATGCCAGACGCACCGGCTAATCACGAACAGATCCGCTACTGGAACGAACAATCTGGGCCGCGGTGGGTAAAGTATCAGCAACGACTCGACACCCAGCTTGAGCATCTCGGCCTTACGGCTATGCAACGAGCGCAAGTAAAGCCGGAAGAACACGTACTCGACGTCGGCTGCGGGTGCGGACAAACCGCGCTCGAACTCGCCGAGCGTGTGGGCCCTCATGGATCAGTCCTCGGCATCGACATTTCCCAACCCATGCTCGCGCGCGCCCAGGACCGCCGAGACGAGATCAGAGTTGCAAATCTCCAATTTCTGCATGCCGATGCCCAAACATATCCATTTGATCGAGAACGCTTCGATCTGATCTTTTCGCGCTTTGGTGTGATGTTCTTTGATGATCCGCAAGCAGCATTTCACAACCTCTGTACCGCCCTGCGTCCGAGCGGGCGACTTTGCTTCATCTGCTGGCAAGTGCTTGAAAAGAACGATTGGGTCCGTGTCCCACTCAGAGCGGTATCGCAATACGTACAATTGCCCGCTCCATCCTCACCGCACGCACCCGGACCATTCGCGCTTGCCGACCCTGACCATGTGCGCCGTCTCCTTGAAGCCGCCGGTTTTAGCGGACCGCGCATTGAGTCGTACGAAACCCAGCTCAATCTGGGTGGCGCCCGAAATATAGATGAAGCGGTCGAGTTCACGCTCGAGATCGGCCCGGTCGCAACTCCCTTGCGTGAGGCTGATGCACCTGCCCGCGTTCGCGCAATCGAGGCAATTCGTGAGGCGCTTATTCCACACACAAACCCAGATGGCATACGCCTCGGCGGAGCGGTTTGGCTCGTGTCTGCACAACGGGAGCGTTGATATTCTTCGCAATAATTAGACAGGAGGCAACCACCGCAATTCTTGGAACCGCCGAAACCACTTGCGAAACATGTCTTCGGTGTCGATGCAGTCGTGAAACCCTGCTTGTCGTGCCTTAATCGTACTTACTAACATGGGAGGTCGAGACTGTTCCTCTCCATGAGCAAACACCAGATCAGCAAAGAAGAAGGACTGACCAACAAACTCAGGTAGGCTGGTTGGCGCACGGAGATGGTATTTGCGCACGATGGCCGCCCATTCGGCTTCCCGCTTTGGCATTACTTGCGCCAGCGAGAACGGCTCGAAAGGCCCCACTTTCATCCCCAACGCTTCTGCAATCGTCGGCCAGACGTTCTGCCAAATAAAGATATCTCCATTCGTGACATTGAAAATTTCATTCTCACAGGCAGGAGTTGTCGCTGCCCATTCACACGCGCGAGCGAGCAAGTCCGCATCCACCGCCTCGGCCAGATACGGCGCACCGCCAGGGAAAGATAACGGTAATCCTGCCTCTCGCTGCAAGGCAGCATATACACCAATGGCGGGAATGACATTCATGTGGCTTCCGAGCGATTCTCCGAAAATGATCTGCGGGCGAAAAATCGTCCAGTGCCAATCCTTCCCCGTCTGTTTCTGTCGCAGGTAATCCTCCTGCAACCAATAGAAATTCTCGTGCTGATGGCGTGGCCATCGCTCGCGCGCAGGCGCCGACATCGGCGAAATGTGTACACCGTACGCCTTCGTGCCTTGCAAGAGCGTGACGTGCTGCAGAGCCTTTGCGGCGACGGTGAGAGGCTCGAATAAATTTTGCAGCATCGCTAAATTGGTCTCCATCTGGTCACGCTCAAGCCAGCCCTGAACGAGGCCGGGTTTTTCATAGAGGGCGGCGTAGATCAGATGGGTCACGTCGTGCATTTGTCCGAAGACTTCGGTACAGCGTGCTTTATCGGACAAATCAACCGAGAGGAGCGTCGCACCGTCAAGGCCAGCAGGGATGCGGCGGGAGGCTCCAACTACATCCCAGTTAGGAAGCTGACTAAAATGCTTCACCGCGGCAAAACCGACCAGACCGGAGGCTCCGGCAACGAGAATTTTTTTCTTCGGCATGAAGAAACCTCACCTAAGAAATCCTCCCTCTCCGAGAGAGGACGAGGGCGAAGGAGAAACCAGTTTATTAAGATTGAGGAGTTACGCCGCTTTCTTTTTTCTAGCCGCAGCCTCAACGACCGGCTTTTTCTTCTTCTCCGCAGCGTCAACTAGGGCCTGTACCGTACGCCAGTCGAGGATATGGGCATACCCACCCTTACCATCGTGGAAAGCAACTGGTCCGTATACGTTCGCCAGATACACGGTATCGACAGGATGTGTCGTCGCTTCGTGCACGGCCCCAGCCGGTTCGTAAACCCAATCCCCAGCCCGTGCTGAACCGCCACGGTAATCAAATCCACCAGAAATCACATAGAAATCTGCCGGACCCAGGTGCGTATGCGCTTGATTCACTTGGCCAGCCGGTGCCTTTACCAAGGCACTCCAGGCACCGGTTTCTTTACTGATTCGCAGGACGAGAAATTGATTACCGTCACCAGCCTCGATCCACTTTTTATCTTTGGTACGCACCAGCGCTGCATCAATGGGGTCAAAGTACATCTCAGTTTTAGCCATCGCGGCATTCTCCTTTTTTCACGGCAATTACGGTTGTTATTGCCTCGCGGAGCGGCAAAGTGCAAGAGCCGCGAGTTGGCTCATAACTCATCTCCGTAAGCGGAATCGTTTCATCAAAAGATTCCTTCCATCACGACAGATACCCCATTGGTTCGCCCTTTAACAGTTCAGCGATGATTTGCCCTTGGGTTTTCTGTCGGAGCGGCTTCACAGCTTTTCCGTTAATGACGAAGACGCCGCGCGTGTAGCGGCCTTCACCTTGCTGGCAGACATTCCATAACTGTTGCCATCGTTCAGGAAATTGCACCCAAGCGTGCATGATCTCATCTTGTTTGGACATGACTTCTCCGGTTCTTTCATCCTCGTAGAAATAAAAAGGGCACGGTAGTGCTATGCCCCTGTATAAACATTAAAGTGAGCGGACCGGATTCTCGCCATTCCAACCTTCCGCCGCCTTGGCAACTCTTTTGTAAAAACGCCGCATGAGGTCACCCTCCTCGTATACTTCAACCATCGCACCTAACACCGCCTTGGTATCGAACCACGCAAGGCGTAGGCCACCAACCGCGGGGAGACGACACGTCATCACAGTAGCGAATCCCGACGCGTTCATACGGCGTGTCTCGGCGTCAAGGTCAGTAGCAAACCAGGTGAGATGCTGAATCCCGGTTTGCCCAGGCGCAAACATCTCGCGTGCGCCAGAAGGGTTGTTGCAGTGCTGTTGAAACAGCTCAACCTGAATCGCCCCCCACTGACCAACTGCCGACGACTGATCGAGCTTCGCCGGCTTTCCCCTGTAGGTGAGCTCATCAAGTTGAATGTGAGGAATGCGAAAGAACGGACCTGCACCCATCGTCTTGACCCATTGGAGGGCAGCAGTTTCTATATCATCGACGACCCAACACATTTGTACGATCGGATGCAGGGTGATGGTTTCAATTTCTTTCATTATCGCCTCCTCTGTTCGTCAAACGTTTTGTCGATCCGCTCGAAACGACGACGGATTGACTTACGGCTTTCCTCATGGGGAAGAATGTAGAGTTGATTGGCGATAATCGCCTCGACCACCATGGTTGCGACATCGTCAACATCTAACACTCGTCCGGCGAGATTCTGATTATCCTCATCTTGGTCCTGCACTTGTGGTGATACGGCGGGCCCGCCTAGGTTGGCAGGTCGGTTGCGCTCGGAGTGGCCGATACTGGTCGCCACCCGCATCGGACACAGTACCGACACGCCAATATCATGGGTACGCAGTTCTCGCTGGAGTACTTCCGCCAGTGCGACCACTCCATATTTAGAGACGCAGTACGGACCCAAACCCTCATTGGGAACCAGACCGGCGAATGACGAAGTGAACAGAACATGACCTCCTTGCCCTTGGGCAATCATCCGCGGCAGGAAAACCTCGACCCCGTGGATCGGTCCCCATAAATTGACCCGTATGATCCACTCCCAGTCAGAGTGTTTCATCTCAGCAATCGGTCCACCAACTGCAACCCCAGCATTATTGAAAACGATATGCACCGCGCCCATACGATCGAATGCGGAATCAGCAAGGCGTTGAACGTCAGCGAGATTACCAACATCACAGACCACCCCCTCGACCTCAACCCCAGTCAAGGAAAGGCTAGCAACAGCCTTATCCAATACCGAGGATTCAATGTCAGCTAGTATGAGGTTGGTTCCCCGCGCAGCTAGTGCTTTGGCAGTGGCGAAACCGATGCCGCTCGCCCCGCCAGTAATAACCGCCACTTTTCCTTTGAGTTGCGCCATAGCGATATTTTCCTTCCTGCCGCATATTTCGCATAAATTGCGCTTGATTTCCAACCGCTCAAGTGGAATGCTGCGCTTATCCTATTCTGCAGAAAGGCGAAGGAGGGTGTATCTATGGGTCTACCGAACGGCGTTCATCATCTGGCGATTTGCACTAAGGACATCAAAAAACAGATTGAATTCTTTACCGACGTGTGTGGGATGGAACTGGTGGCGCTGTACTGGATGCACGGAGTCAAGAATACCTTTCACGGCTTTCTCAAACTTAATGACAGCTCCTCCATCGCTTTCGTCCAGTCGCCTGAGATTGGCGAAATCCAGCCGATCAAAGGGGTCTCGCACGCCGCCTGGACCGCGTCTCCGGTCGCAGGGGGAGTCATGCAGCACGTCGCGCTCAATGTCGATACCGAGGCCGATCTGCTTGCGATGCGGGATCGAGTCCGCGACCGCGGCTACTGGGTGATGGGGCCGCTGGATCATGGGTTCTGCAAATCCATCTATTTTGCTGGTCCCGAGGGGCTCATGCTGGAGTTTTCTAC
>Ga0187894_10001000_pt1 | contig 37566 bp, 29 predicted proteins | sample GBC1701081metaG_FD_136650 | JGI IMG/M metagenome (GOLD analysis project Ga0187894, IMG submission 136650) | White microbial mat communities from a lava cave in the Kipuka Kanohina Cave System on the Island of Hawaii, USA - GBC170108-1 metaG ... | reverse complement strand
GGAGATGCTCTACATCGCCATCGGCATCCTCGGCGCGACGGTGATGCCGCACAACATCTACCTGCACTCGTCCATCGTCCAGACGCGCAAGTATGAGGCGACGGCCGAGGGCAAACGGGAAGCCATCCAGTTCGCGACCATCGACTCGACGCTCGCCCTGGGCTTCGCGTTCTTCATCAACGCCGCCATCCTGATCCTCGCCGCCGGCGTCTTCTACCGCGCCGGCCATCACGACGTGGCCGAAATCCAGGACGCCTATAAGCTGCTGACGCCACTCCTCGGCACGACCGTCGCCAGCGTCCTCTTCGCGGTCGCGCTGCTCGCCTCGGGCCAGAACTCCACGCTGACCGGCACGCTGGCCGGCCAGATCGTGATGGAAGGCTTCCTCAACATCCGCATGCGCCCCTGGCTCAGGCGCCTGATCACGCGCCTGATCGCCATCGTCCCCGCCGTCATCGTCGCCGCCATCGCCGGCGAGAGCGGCACGGCCCGGCTCCTCATCCTCAGCCAGGTCATCCTGAGCCTCCAGCTCTCGTTCGCCGTCGTGCCACTCGTCCTCTTTGTCACGGATCGTGCGAAGATGGGCGAGTTCACGGTTGTCGGCACGGTAAAGAACACCGCCTGGGCGGTGACGGCAGTCATTATCGTGCTGAACGCCTGGCTGCTGTTCCAGACCTTCTTTGGGTAGGGCATGTATAAGCGCATCCTCGTGGCGCTCGAAAACAGCCGCGCCGACCACACACTGCTCCCGCACATCACCGCCTTCGCCCGCATGTGTGGCGACAGCACGCTGCTGCTGGTCCACGTCGCCGACGGCTGGGCCGCGCGCAATTACGACTCGCTGCAGTTGGTGGATTCCGAGGAGATGCGGGCCGACCGCGAGTATCTGACGAAGACCGCCGAGAAGCTGAACGCGGAAGGCGTGTCGGTGGAGACGCGGCTGGTGCTCGGCGATCCGGCGCAGCAGATCCTGCGCACCGCCGCCGCGGAACAGTGCGATCTGATCGCGATGACGTCGCACGGCCACCGCTTCCTCGGCGATCTGCTCTTCGGCAGCACCATCGAGGTCGTGCGTCACCGCACCGACATTCCCCTCCTCATCGTCCGCGCCTCGGGCGACAAGTAGACCCTTACATGAGACGTATCAGCGGCCGCGCTTGCCAGGACGCGTCAGCTTGCGGCGCCGCGGCCGCCGGCCGCGCGTCGACACGGGCGGGAGCAGGTCGAACCACCACGGCGTCGAGCGACCGCGCGAGCGCGGCTCCTGCATCGACGCGAGCGTGATGCCGAACTGCGCTTCGAGATTGTAGGCGCGTCCGTGGACGGTGCCGCGGCCGTCGGCGATCGTCATCTTGCGCGTCATGACGTCGTGGACCCAGCGCGGGTTCGACGCCTCGGCGCGCCGGCGCGCGATGATCCGGAGCTTCGCGACCTCGACCTCCGCCGCGGCCGTCGCACTGATCGCCTTGAAATCGCGTTCGATCTGCGCGCGGACGACGTCGCTGATGCCGCCATTCTGGACGCAGATGTCGAACAACAGCGCGAACGCGCGCTGCGACGACACGCCGTATGTCTCGCACAGGCGCGCCGCCTTGCGGAGATACGCGTCCGCGGACATGAGCTGCGCCTCCTGGCACTCGCGCGTGCGGCCCAGCGTCTTGAACAGGCCGCGCCACGGCTCGATCAACTGCTTGCGCGGCGTCTGGATCGACGCGGCCCACCGCAATTGCTCGTCCAGCGATCCATTCAGCACGGCCCCAATCACCGGCGCGAACGTGTGGAAGACGGTCTTCCAGACGGCCGGATGCTTGTCCCGCACCGCGATCAGCAGCGGCTGCAGCGTCTTCTGTCCCAGGTTCCACTGGAGCGCGCCGAAGCTGATGCCCTGGCCGTCGAAATCGCCCGAGACCGCGGCAAAGCACTCCGGCGGCGGCTGGCTGGTCTCGAAGCTCCCGGTCAGCGTCAGCACCTTTTCCTGCAGGGACCGCGACGCGAGCGCGGGCGGCGGAATCGAGCCGGCCGCCGGGAAGAGACGCTGCCAGGTCCCGTCGCCCACGACACCGTCCGGCGACAGGGATTCCCGGGTCTGGAAGGCCTTGACGGCGCTCTCGGTGCCGCCGCCAAAGATGCCGTCGACGGTGCCGGCATAGAGTCCCAGTTCCTGCAGGCGGGCCTGGATCTGGCTCACTTCGGGTCCAACCGAACCTCGCGCGTAGAACGCCACGGTATGCCTCCTGTGCTCATTAGGCTACAACGCCGCGCCGACGCACACTGAACACACGTCCATCTTGCCGTTGCCAGGTGTTCAGAAGCGGAGTCTTCGACGTTGTTGTGGGTATCACTTGCGGTCAGGCGACCTCAGCCGCTCGGAACGTCCGATCTCGCGGATTCCTCGGCGTCCGACAGAACCGACCGTGTCGCCGCAGAGGAACCCATGCTCGATCTCTCCAAACGGATCGATCTCCCGGACGTGCGCGCGGTCGAGGTCTATGGCGATCACGAACAGCCGGATCTCTTCCACGTCGTCCCCGTCCAGCCCACACTCGCGATCGACAACGGTGCGCCGTCCCTGCGCGTGCTCCTCTTTCGCAAGAAAGAGAGCGACGCCCCGAACGCCAAACGCATCATCACCGGCGGACAACTGACGCTGACCACGGCCCTGCACGCGCCGCAGCAGGTCATCTCGCGCGTCCAGGCGCTGCTCACGCAGAAGCTGCACGCGTCCGCCACGCCGGGCTATGGCACGCCGCCGCCCGTGCCGACGCTGTCCCAGCCAGGCTGGGTGAATGGCGCCGTCGAAGTCACGGTGGATGACGGGATCGTCCTGCTCGGCACGCCGTCGCTGTTCGCGGAGAACCGCTGCGCGCTGATGCAGACGTTGGATCAGGCGCATGCGCGGCGCCTTCATGAACAGTGGTCGAAGCGGCTGCCGTCCGGACGCATCGTCTATCGCATGGTCCTGCGCGTGGCCGACCAGACGCAGACCACGGCGCACCACACGGAGAGCGGGACGACGTCGAGCAGCGGACGGCTGGAAGAGTTCCAGCGTGACATCACGACAGCGGCGTCGCTGACGCGCGGTGTGCCGCACGAATCGGTCGCGTCCGGTCCGCTGTGGGCCGATCGCCTCGACCGCGCCCTGACCGAGATCGACCTCTGATCGGAACACGCACATCATGCTCGACCTCTCCAAGCCGCTCGGCCAGATTGAAGGCCTGACGCTGTTCCGCGACCACGAGCAGGCCAATCTGGTGTTCTACCTGCCGGACGAAATCGGCCTGCGCTTCCTCACCGCGGATCAGCCCGATCTCTCACTACAGATCTTCTTTCCGGACCAGGCCGTGGTCGGCGGCGAAGGCAGCCTCGACAGGGCGGTGGGATCGATCCTGTCGCTGGGCGCGACCTGTCAGGTGTCGTCTGCGCGGCTGGAAAACGCGCGCGGCGCCATCAAGGATCTCCTCGGTCGCGAAGACGCCAGGCTGTCGCTGCCGCCGTGGGAAGACGGCACGGTCGATCTCCTGCTGCTGGACGCGCAGACGGGCGAGACGATGGCGACGGCCATCAAGGACGACAAGATGGTGCGCGGCGTCGTCGGCAGCCGCAAGCCGTCGCTGTCGGACGCGCAGTTGTCCGCGCTCTTCCACGCGCGGCTGGACCGGCGCGGCACGGCGCTCGTCTCCGCGGCCATCGCGGGACAGGTCGGGTCGCTGGCCGGCATCCTCTACGACCTGAAATTCGCGGCGCTGCGGCCGACGGTGGACCTGCGCATGTCCGCGAACCTGGATCGCGTCGCCGAGTTCTTCAGCGCGGGCGTGGGCGTACAGGTGTACTACGTCAGCGCGGACATCCGCGCCACGTTCGGCAAGATGAAGGAGAACGGGGTCATCAAGGTCGATCTCGTCTCGCAGGCGACGGACCCCGAGTCCGAGCGCATGGTGAACGAGGCGGTGAACGACTTCTACGAAGTCTTGATGCGCGAGCTGTTCAAGCCGTCCGTATCGCCGTCGGAGACGCTGGGCGCGATGGGATCGATGGTCGGCGCGAGCTCCATGCAGACGTCGATCGTCAAGTTCTCGTTCTCGTACACGCGCGTCCAGCACGAGCGCGTCATCGAGATCGACTATCGCAAGCGCTCCGCGACGCGACGGACGCACAATCCGCAGGCGCACCTGAAGGAACTGGCGACGCTCGTCAAGCCGGATCGCCTCGTGCAGCGCGTGCCGCTCTCGGCGGCATGGCGCGAGTTCACGACGGAGATTGCCGCGCCGTCCGCGTTCGAGGATCCGCCGCTGCGGCAGGTGCGCGTCGTGCTGTGGCGCGGCCGCGACGAAGTCCTCGGCCCGGTGCTCGCGCGCGACGGCGGCTTGCGTCAGCCCGCGCAGGCGGCCGCGCTCGCGGACATCGCGCTCAGCAAGGCCGATGCGGCGCCGCGTCATCTGTCCTGGGTGACGGATCCGCAGGAAGCGCCGTTCTATCGCTGGCAGGCGCGGCTGACGTACGCGCCGCAGGACAACGTCGATTCGCCGCCCGAAATCTGGTCCGAGCCGCACGTCTCCAGCTCCGCGGACCTGGATCTCTTCCCCGAGATCCTCGCGCCGCGCAAGCGGGTCACGCTGAAGCTGGGCGCGGACAATGACGAGGAGTTGAAGAGCGTCGACGCCGATCTGATCGCGCGCGACCCGGCCGGCAAGGAGATCGCGCGCAAGCGGATCACCGTCGATCCGGCGCGGCCCGACGCGACGTGGGCCGTGCGCCGCGGCGAACAGCAGCAGGTCGTGATGGAAGGCGCGCTGACGTATCGCTACGCGGGCGGCCGGACGGTCGTCAAGCCGGCGCAGCGCCTGCTGGACGCGGAGATCTTCGCGAACAATCCGTTCATCAGGATCGTGACGCTGAGTCCGCTCGTCGCCGGCGCGCCCGCCGACCTCGTCGAGGTGATGTTCATCGTCCGCTACGCGAACGATCCGGCGGGCTACCGCCACGAGGTCGTGCGGCGGCTGCGTCCGCCCGACTTCAAGGCGGACGACGTCAAGATGTGGGTGCTGAACAGCCGCGACACCGTGCAGTGGGAAGCGACGGCGGTGCGCGCGAGCGGCCAGACGATTGCCGTCGGCCACGGCGACAGCAGCGGCGGCGTGACGATGCTGCTGATTGCCAACACGCGGCGGATCCGCGTCGAGTGGATTGGCCCGACGCCGGCGGACCTGGGTCTGCGGTGGCTGCGCGCGACCTTCCGCGCGCGCAAGGACGACGGCACCGTCCTCGAAACGTCGACGCTGGAATGGAAAGGCGCGAACGTCGACGGCGAACGTGTCGTCACGCTGCCGAACGAAGGCCGCGCCGAATGGTCCATCTCCAAGCGTACCGATGACGGCCAGACGGACACGAGTCCGTTCACCGCCATCCGCGACGACCTGCTGACGGTCAGCGGCTGATCGACCAGCGCCGCGCGTGGGCTGGCGGCGCTACGCCGGCAGGACGAGGGTCAGGCGCGCCCCGCCGTTGGACGCCGCCCGGCGACGCACCAGGCGTTCGCGGGCCGTGTCCAGATGCAGCGGGTGATCCGCGTCATCATCATCCACGAACGGCCCGTGCTGGCGGCGATAGCCAATCATCGCCGCGGCGGCCAGGCCGCCCAGCACCAGGCTGCACGCGACAAAGACGCGCGCCTCCGGCAGCGCAATCGCGGTGAGCGCGGCCATCATCAGCATCCCGAGTCCGCCAGACCCCGCGATCTCGATGCGGCTCATGTTGATTTGCGGTGGCTTGAATCGCTCCATACAGGCCTCCGATGTGTGCTCGCTTGTATGAATGCAAGCATACAACCCGGCCGAGGCGATTGCAAGCGCGATGGCCGGCGGAGCCGTGCTCCGGCACGCCGGCACGGCACGGCATCCGCGCGACACACCGGGAGCGGGCCTATTCCCAGGGCTGATCGGGCAGGGTGATCGTCAGGTCGTCCGCGCCGCTCTCGGCCCACTGCCCCTGATAGCGCTCGCCGTTCAGGCCGCGGGCGCGGACCTTGTAGCGGAACAACGGCCGCGACGGATCGGGGAACGCGTGGACCCAGTCCGCAATCGCGCCGTCCCTCGACAGGTCGAGGCTCGTCGTCTCGCTGACGCGGTGGACGTCGTCCTTGTATTCGAGATCGACGCTCGCGCGGCGGGCGCCAATCGCGGCGAAGTGCGGCGCGGCCAGCGTCAGGCGGACGCGGCGCTTCGCTTCGATCTGATCCGTGAAGGCGACCACGGCGCCCGCAAGGTCCTTCCAGGGGCCGCGGATGACGCTGCCGTCGGGATTGACGCGCGTGACGCGGGCCTCCGCGCGCCGCGGCGTGTCCAGGCTCGCCGCGAATTTCAGCGTGAATACCGGCACGTCCTTCGTGAACTTCTGCTCGGCGCGCAGCCACGTCTGCCGCGTCACGTCCCACACGCGGAACTCCGCGAAGAGCGCCTGCAGATCCGCCCACACCGACACCGCCCGCACCTCCATCGTCCAGGACTGGCCGAACGGATTCATGATGCGGTGGAACCCGTCGCCGATCGACGCAATCTCCCGCACGAAATCCGCTTCGCCGACGCGCCGGAAGATCTCGCGGCCCTTGAACAGCGGCTGCTTGTCCTCGGGCACCACCAGCGCGAACGCGCGCGTCGGCGCGTCCTTGGTGAAGGTGAAGACTTCCCTGCGCAGCGGACGCGCCTCGCCCGGGAACCACGCCTCGATTTCCATGTCGACGCGCGAGGCGTCGAACACGGCGGGGTCGTCGACTTCGACCTTCACCTCGGCGACGTCCAGCCATTCTTCCGGGTTGAACCAGATCCGGTTGCCGGTGACGGGCCGCCAGTCGAACTCCCAGCGCTCTTTGCCGCCCGGCGCCAGCGCGCCGTCCAGGATCATCTCCGCGCGATGCCGCACGACCGGCTCCGCGGTGCCGTTGCGGCGGAAGCGCAGCGACTTGCGCTCGGGCGTCTCGGGCACGAAGCGGACCGTTTCGTCCAGCAACGCCTCCGACTTCCCGGGCGCGCGCGCTTCGACGCGCACCAGCACCGTCTTGATGCCCAGCCGCCCCGCGCCAGACGCCATCTCCGCGATGACTTCTTCGGTGCGATGCGGCAGTTCGTCCGTCCGCACGAACTGCAGGCGATCCGTGACGCCGCCCGCGCGCTCGACGAGCCCGGCCAGCGTGGATTGCGGATAGTACTTGTACGCGTTGACCTGCTGCTCGCGCAGGTTGATCACCGTGTCGGACAACGATCGCTGATCGATGTTGACCAGCGAGTGCGACGTGCCGGGCAGGATCGACGTCAGCACCTCGCGGACGCCGCGGCCGATGCGCTCTTCGATCGGCACCTCGCCCGACGGGCGCGGCGTCTCGAACAGCTTCTTCATCACCTGGCTCTTCAACTCGTCGAAGAGCGCTTTCGTCGCCGCCTTCGCGCCGTCCGGGTCCAGCTCCTTCACTTCGATCTCGATCGCGCGATCTTCCTTCAGCCGCTCGATCGTGTTGTCGACCTCTTCGTTCACGAAGATGCCGTTCGTCACCTCACGCTCGCGGAATTTCTTGTAGACCGCCTTCCAATGCACCTTCATCGTCGCTTCAAACGATGGCGCGAGGCCCGGAAATTCCAGGTCGTAGGTGACGACGGCGCCGATGTGGCCGACGCTCATCGCGGCGACGAGCGCCTGCGCCTCCTTGCCTTCCGCGGCCAGCGCGAACGCGGCGCGGTTGTCGCCGATGAGCGACGGCGAGTGGCCTTCGTAGACGAAGAACTCCTTGCTCGCCTCGGTCGCGTTCGGACGCGCGACCGACAGCGACGCCGTGCCTTTCGACAGCGGCGCGGATACGAGGCGCTTCGCCTCGCGGCCCCAGCGCTTCGTGATTTCCTTCCGCACCGTTTCTTCGAGCGCGGCTGGAAACGGCAGGTTGACGTCGAGCGACACGATCGCCCGGCCGACCTCCTGCTGGCCCGCCGTCGCGCTGACGTCGGCCGGCGGCAGGATCGCCGTCGCCCAGAACGACGGCGTCGTGCCTTCCTTCACCAGTTCCGGAATGGCGACGATGTAGTAGTACGTTTCCGGATCGGTGTGATCCGGAAAGATCGTCACGGCGTCGACCATCAGGAACGGCGGCTGATAGAACAGCATCGGGGACCTCGCGTGAAGTCGTCAGTATTCAGTTGTCAGTATTCAGTCACCAGTCCGTCGCAATGGTTCACTGATCACCGATCATTGCTCACTGACAACTGACGACTGACAACTACACCTGTGGCGGCTGCAGGATCAGGTTCGCCCCGCGGGCGTCCTTGTCCAGCACGTCGACGGACTCGCCGGACGCCTTGAACAGCGTCAGCGAATACTTGAACGCGTCGAGGTTCGGGTCTGTCCGCGGCACGAGCCACACGGCGCTCGGCTTCTCCTTCGTCAGGAAGAACTCCTGCGTCGTCTTGAACTTCTTCGCGGCGTCCGCATATTCGAGCCGCACGATCGCCTCGGTGAAGTCGGTGCCCAGCTTCAGGCGATCCGTGCGCAGCTTGACGGCGAGCACGGGCAGGATGATGTCCGGCTGATCGCCTTCCGCGTCGACCCACGGACCGACGACGAGCTGATCCTCGCCGGTGAGGCTGTAGCGGTAGCGGAAGCGCTGGTTCGCCTTGTTCAACTGCGGCAGCGTCGTCTTGCCGGACCAGTCGCCGTCCTGGCCGTCCATCAGGATGCTGGAATCGCTGGCGAAGTCCTGGCCGTCGATGTGCTGCAGATCGACGCGGACCTGCTTCAGTCCCTCGATGCCCGGCGGCACGCGCGCGCCGACTTCGAGGAAATCGCGCCAGGGCTGCGGCACGTCCACGCGCAGCTCGGTGCCTGGCTGCAGCCAGATCTGCTGCTCGATGCCTTCGATCGCCGGCTCCGTTTCGCGGATGTAGGTCGGCTTGAAGACGATCGGCTGATCGATCTGGCGGAACGTCTTGTGCGAGATCGGCACGCCCTGCTCGAGATCCGCGGCGCGGACGATCATGCTGCCCTCGACGTGATCCGGCGCGTTCGAGTTCTTGTAGCGGTAATTCACCTGCACCGCGCTGATCGCGCCCGCGCCGCGCAGGCCGAACACGTTCGGCGCCGGCCGCAGCCGCATCGAGAACGCGCCGAGCAGCGGCACTTCCACGTGGATGTGGCCGTTCGTCGATCCCTTCGGCATCGCGATCGGATCCGCGGCGCCTTTCACGAACGCGACCGCCGTGTAGTTGACGCTGCCCTTGTCGCCCTTCACGCGGCGGCAGCGGAACGTCTGCGGGTTCGGGTTCGCCTTGTCGAACGCGAATTCCTGGCGCGCCTTCGGGTCGTCCTTCGCGAGCGCGGCCGGATATTCGACCTTGACGATGACGCGGGTGATGCCGGGGTCGGCGTCCCACGGGGCGTTGACGCTGACCTGCACTTCCAGCGTGCTGACGACCGGGTCGGACAGATCGACCAGCGTGACCAGGCCCTTGCGCTTGTCACCGGTCAGGCCGCCGAGGAAATCGGTGATCGTCGCCTGCGGATTGACGCCCCACTCGATGACGTCGCGCTGCGTGAGCCGGAGCTCCGCGAAGGACGTCACTTCCTCGGTGACGGTCTTGAGGAGCGACGACTTGCGCTCGTCCTCCGTCAGCCCGCGAATCTTGTGCATCAGGATCTCTTTGACGCGATCGCTGATCAGATTGATGGCCGTGTTGCGGAGCTGACTCACCTGCTCGTCGCTGATCTTCGCGGTGCCCTTGACGATCTCGACGTTGATCAGCCCTTCCTCGACCAGCTTCTCCGAGATCGACTCGACCTCGACGCGCTCGACGTCCGCGTCGCTGCAGCCCTGGTCCATGTTGTCGACCGCGCGCCGCGCGTTGCGCTCGACTTCGAGCTTCTGGTGCGACCCGGCCCAGACGTGGATCATCAGGCTGGGCAGCCGCACCTGGAACTTCAGCTCGTAGCGGACGCCGATCGCCGTCGCGTCCTGTTCGAGGCCGCGATACCAGACCGCCGCGCCTTCGGGCCCGAGCCGGAGCGCGAACGCGGCGTTGTTGTCGCCAATCAGGCTGGGCGGACCGCCGGCGGACGACCAGGCGACGAAGCCGCCCGATTTTTCTTCGAGCAGTTCGACGTTGCCGCCGGTGTACTGGATCGATCCGAACCGCACGGGACGCACTTCCGGCGCGCGCGCCTTGCCCAGCGACGCCGGATCGACGCCCTGCGCCTTCGCCATGCGCGCGCGGCGCTCGTTCTCCGCGGCCATCAGCTCGTCGACGCGCTGCTGCTGCACGCCCGACTGCTCGATCTTCTTCTTGATCTCCTGCTCGATGTCCTCGGGCACCGAGAGGTTGACGTCGAAGTGCAGCAGCGCGCCGCGCAGGCCGGCCACGCTCGGCGTCCCCGTCCCGCTCGCATCGTCCGTCCAGAAGAGGCCGCGGAACACCGGCTTGCCGTTCTGCACGCGCAGGCGCGGACGCCCCGACAGCAGATAGTAGGTATTCGGATCTTCGTCGTCCGGAAAGACCACGACGTCTTTGTGGGTCATTACTTGAGGGAACGTAATCATGTCGCACTCCTGTGCCGTTCTGGTCGGCACGGTCTTTCCGCGTCTGCGTCGTTTGTCGCGTCAGGACAGGAACACGGTCAGCGCCGACCCGGTTTCCTGCCGCCACGGCGTCCAGTCTTCCGCCCGCGTGAGACGGAGGATGCGCTGCCGGTATTCGAACGTCGAACGACCGGTGGCGCGGTCGCTGACGAAGTCTCCGACCGTGCGTGACAGCAGCACGACGCCGTCCGGCTTCGGGCGCGTCAAGCGCACTTCTTCGATGACGTTCGAGCCGAGCCGCCGCACTTCGACTTCGATCGCCGCGATGTCGTTCACCTTGGCCTGATCTTCCGGCGAGAGCCGGTCGAAGAACGCCAGCGGCGGACAGTCGATCTGCACCTTCCAGCCCCGCACGCCGGACGTGGCGGCGTCGAAGAGCTGCGTGAGCACGACCTCCTGCCCCACTTCCGACTTCGCGTCGAGCAGCGCCACGTCCCACGTGTTGAACAGCGCGTCCGTTTCTTCGAGCTGCAGCGTGACCTTCTGCGACGCGCCGGGCGCGAGCGTCAGCGGCCACGCCGGGCCGTTGGCGTCCGCCGGGAACCAGTCGTCCACGCGGCCCGTCACCGGCGACCGCTGCAGCGCATGCGCCTGGACGCCGCCCAGCGTGACCGGCGTCTGGCTCGCGTTGCGCAAGGTGATCTCGCGCGGCAGGTGCGTCAACGCGTCGACCACGCCGTCCGCCGCCTGATCATCGTCGCCGGCCGGCGGCTTGGGCAGGACGAGCGTCCACGGCACCGACACCGGCGCGAGACGCCGCAGCGTCAGCGACACCGGCACCTTGTGCGGTGTCGTCACGCCGTTCGGCTGCTTCAGGTCGATCTCGACGTCACCCTCGATGCCGTCCGCCTTCAACCGCTGGAAGAGCAGGTCGGCGAACTCCGCGCTGCCTTCGTACGTCAGCGTGAAGGCCTCCTCGGGATTGACGGCCTGCTGGCCGGCGCTCGCGCCGCCGAACAGCTCACCGAGCCCGGTGAGCGACGCGTCCGGCTGGAACCGCGCGCCGCCGTAGCCGCCGAGCACGAGGTCGGCGTATTCGATCTGATGCGAGGACTGCGCGCGAATCAGCGCGCGCAGCGACGCGAGCCGCGCCGGGTCGAAGTCCGGCTTGACCTTCAACGTCAGGCGCACCTTGTAGAGCCGCGGATCGAGATCGTCCACGAGCTCGCCCGCGTCGTTCTTCCGCAGCAGCACGGCTTTGATGGCCGGCAGCCCGGTGACGTCGTCCACCGCGAGCCGGTACGCGTCCGGCAGGCAATAGACCGTGTCCTGGATCGGCGTCGGCTGGAACCAGCCCGCGCCGGTGTTTTTCCAGCCGACGAGGCCGTATTCCTTGTCGACGGCGGCGTAGATCGGCAGGTTGTGCGCGGCGTCTTTCGGGTAGTGCGCGGACTGCTCGCGATCGATGACGATGACGCGCAGCTCCGGCTGCGGCCGCGGCGGCGTGACCGGGAGGCGCGCGATGAGGATCTGGTTCATCACCTCGGGACGGATCTTCTGCGACGCGGTCATCGTCTTCGCCGACATCACCTGGCCGTCCGCGGCCTGGTCCTCGGCCTCGCCTGGCGGGCCTGCGCGCGGCAGCAGCGCCGGGTTCACGGCGATGCGCGGCTGCGCGATGATCCGCGGCTGCGCCACGACGTGCGGGCGGATGGTGCCCGTCCCGACGAGCGGACGGACGGCCACCGGCGGACGCGGTCCCGTCGGCCTGATGGGTGGCGGCGGTGGCGGAGGCGGGGGCGGCGGTGGAGGCGGCGGCATGAACAGCCACTCGAACTCCAGCTTGACGAGCCACTTCGCCCCGCCGGCCTGCATCGCCGCGACGAGGCGCGCCTGACGCTCGTCTTCCGGCACCAGCGCGCCCGCCTCGATGCGGAACGCGGGACCGTTCGCGTCCGTCAGCGGCTCCTGCAGCGGCTCGGGGAAATTGAGGACGCTCGTCGGCTCATCGCCGAACCGCAGTTGGATGGACTTCACCCGCACGTCGAACGGCTTCGCGTTCGCGATGCGCTTCGTGACGTCCTCCTCCATCACGACCGTCAGGTGCAGCCCGTCGTCGCGCGGCACGAAGCGGACGTCGGGGCCCGACTGCAGCCCCGTCAGCCATCGCACCTTCACGAACGGCCGGCAGAACACCTGTCCGTCGATCGTGTAGCCCTTGTCCGCGCGCGGCTCCTCCGTCCCGGACGGCTTGGCGCCCGCGAGCACGAGCTGCGTGTTCCACTTGTTGAACGCGACGAACACGGGGTCCGTCTGCTTGTCCACGGCCACCTGCACGCGGTTGCCGGCCTTGAAGGCCTCGGTGGGCGTTTTGGTTGTCGCCATGCGCTTCCTCTGCTCCTGACGCGCTTGTGACCTGTGCGAAACGCGAGCTTCAGACCAGCGTTTCGAGCAGCAGCATGCCGGTCTTCTTCAGCGTCGTGCCGTCGGCCGGCACTTCCACCGGTTCGCCCGCGCCGTTGACCGGCACCAGCGTCGCGCGGAACTGATACTCGCGCGCCTGCGGCGTGTAGCCGAACACCTCGATGGTCTTCCGCGGCTCTTCCTTCGTGATCGAGACTTCCTCGATCTTGATGTACTCGTTCTTCTTGTCTTCGTAGGTGACTTCCACCACCGCGAGACGCCACTTCGTCCAGTCGAGGCCGCCGCCTTCGATGTTGATCGGCACGCGATACCGCCGCACCTGGATCGGCTTCAGCTCCTGATCCGCCTTCACCGCTTCCCAGGTGCCGCGCTGCGCCTGGCCGTCCTTGTACTGGACGTCGTAGGCGTACTTCAGGTCCTGCGCGCCGTTCTCGCGCAGCGGACGCACGTATTCCCACGAGCCCGTCTCGGTGAAGGACTGCCGCATCTCGTCCGGCGTGTTCGGCGGATCCTCGTAACGGACCTTGAGCGAGAGCGTGGACACCGTCGCCTGATCGAGCAGCACGTCGAACGTGCGCCGCAGCCGTCCGACGAGCGTGTCGTGGATGACGAGCGTGCCGCGGTCGTCCTGCTTCGCCTTGGCGCTCACTTCACGGCCGTCCTTGAACAGGTAGCGGACCGTGTAGGTGTAGCGGTTGCTTTCGCGTCCGTGCTTGCTGCTCGTCCACGATCCCTTCAGCGTCTGATCGTTCAGCTTGATCGTGCCCTTCGCGTCCGGCATCGTCGAGGCCGCGTCGTAGACGAGGTCGACGAAGACTTCCTTGATCACGTTCCAGTCGATGTCGCCCGCCTGCGCTTCCACCTTGACGTAGCCGAGACGGTCGTACGAGAACGTCAGCGCGCGCTCGGAGACCTTCTTCAGCTCGATCGGCGCGGGCGACTGCGACGTGCCGATGTAGTGGACCTGCGCCTTCGCGTCGTAGAAGTCAATCAGCTTGCCGTTGCGGTCGCGCGCGAGGCGCGTGCGGAACGTGAAGACTTCCTGCCCGGTCTTGAAGACGTAGCTCTCGCTCGTCTCAATCCAGTCGTTGACCAGCGTGTCGAACTGCTTGTAGGTCAGCGTCGTCGTGATATTGGCGATCTTGTCGTTCTGGAAGTCCGCGTTCGTGTAGACGTGGACCGTCATCACGCGGATCTCCGGGCTGCCGACGTCGATGATGCGCACGAGCGCGGCGCGCTGGTCGTCGGTGAGGCTCGTCAGCAGCGACGTCTGCGGATTCGCGGGGAACTTGAAGTTCTGCCCCTTCTCCAGCGTGAAGTCGATGTCCTGCGTGAATTCTTCCTTGAACTCGTTCAGCCACAGGCGGCTGCCCTTCTTGCCGCCGAGCGAGTGCGTGAACGTTTCGCCGAGGTCTTCTTCCGTCAGGCCCTTGAACTCGAACGGCTTGAAGAAGAGGGTGACGATGTTGTTGGTGATGATGCCCATCACCGCCGCCTCGAGCTGCCCCTTGATCTCGTCCGCCTTCGGGTCGGTGCCGGGGATGCCCCAGTCGTCCCACTGGATCGTCAGCGCACGCGTCTCGTGCAGCGCCTTCGTCAGCTCCGAGACCTGCGGATACGTCCACGTGCTGTCGTTGACCCTCTCGGTGACCTTGACCCGCTTGCGGATCTCCTTGTAGATCGCCTCGCCGTCCGCGTGGACCTCGACGCGCAGGTTCGGCAGGCGGGCGAGCAGATCCAGCCGGTAGGTGATGTTCGCCTGCATCGGACTGTCGGCCGGCACCTTGCCGTTCGCGTCCTTCTTCGGGTTCAGGCTGCCCCACATCAACTGCGCGCCTTCGCTGCCGAACGTGGCCCACAGCGTCGCGCGGTTCGTGCCCGTCAGCGACGGCACGGTGTCCTGGCTGGACGACCGCTTGAAGGTGCTGCCGAGCCCTTCCAGCATGTCGAGCCGCACGGTGCCCGCCAGCGGCTGGACATAAGCAATCGTCGGCTCCGCCTGCGTCGTGCTCGTCTTATAGAGCTTGTTGTAGACGCTCTGCTTCGAGCGCTCGCCCTTGAGGATGACGTCCTTCAGATACTTGAGGATCTTCGCCTTGTCCGCCTCGGTGATCGACAGGTCCACCGTCATGTTCAGCGCGCCGAGCTGACTCTCGACCGGCTGGCCCTCGGGCGTGCTGGCGTACGCGATCTCGATGTTGCGCGAGAACAGCGTGAAGTTGAACAACGGCATCCCGCTCTTCGCGTCGGTGGCGATGTGCGGCGTGTTGTTGAGGACCCAGAAGTGCGCGGGGTTCGCATGGTCGCGAAAGACCTCGATATCCGGCACGCCTGGCACCATAAAGTGTTCGAAGTACGCCAACATGATTCTGGACCTCCAAAGACCTCAAGGGAGCGCGGAGCGCGTCGGCTCCGCGACCGGGTCGCTCACACGTACAACTCCCGTTCGGACGGGCTCAATGTCGATGTCGTCCGCTGCGCGGGCTGCCCGCGCCGCAGCACTTCCACGGCGACGGACACCGGTCCGTCCGCCGTCACGCCCGGCACGACCACGGAACCCGTCAGGCGATTCGCGCGCAGCAGCACCGACGTCGTCGGCAGCGTCGCGTCCGCGACGTTCCGGCCGAGCACCACCTTGATGCCCAGCAGCGTCGGATCCGCCGAGAAGGCCGTCTCGTCCAGCAGCGCGACGGTGACGATGCGGAAGCCGGACTTGTTCAACGTGACCAGCGGCTCCGCGATCCGCAGGTGCTGCGACGTCGATTCCAGCGGCTCGCCCTGGGTCATCGCGAAGCGGAACGTCGCGTCCCACTCGCGCGGGTCGTTCGGACGCAGCAGGATGGCGAACTCGCTGCGCGGCGTCTGCGGGTTCAGGTGCAGCGTCGACTGTTCCTTGTCGCCGTTCTTGTGCGTGTAGACGGCGTCGACCAATACTTCCTTCACGAGGTTCGTCGTGTCGACGTACTGCGGCACCATCTTGAACACCAGATCGCCCGGCTCGTTGACGACGATGTTGGTGTCGGTCGTGCTGGGGTGCTCGATGGTCGTCGAGCCGTCCTTGAAGAAGAACTTCTGCTGCATGTGGTACTCGCGCTTCGCCGGATTGGCGGGAACGACGAGCACCGAGTCCGTGGCGCGATCCCGTGCGAGCTGGATCGTGCGGCCTTCGCCGGTCGCCGACGGCGCGATGCGGACCTGCACCTGGCGGACGACGCCGTTGTCGAACGAGAGCACGCCGGCTTCGACCTTGACCGGGATGAGCGGCGAGTGGACGTCGAGGTCCACCGTGATCGCGCGCTCGGTGACGCCCGTGAATGTCTGCGAGCGGAGCGCCTGTCCCGGCGTCGTGCCGACGACGCGGTCGGGGTCGTAGGTGAATTCGACGAAGTAGCTGTACGACTGCGTGCCGTCCTCGTCCGCGAAGAACTGCACCTGGCCCGCGGGCTGCGTCTTCGTGAGGCTGACGGTCAGCGCGTGCAGCGGACCGGTCTTCGCCGCGTTGCGGCCGTACTCGATGTGGACCTTCGCGGCCTGGACGTGGTGCGTGTCGAAGTCGAAGCCGGCCTGGATCTTGATCACGATCACCTTGAACGGGCCCTGTCCGAGCGCGACGCGGGTGATCTGCTTCTTCGGATCGTAGTCGGGTCCGATGCCGTTCGCGGAGAGCGCGCCGGACGGATGGTAGCGCTGCGTGACGGCTTCCGCCTTGTTCAGCGTGAACTTGCGCTTGATCTGCTGTGAGCCTTCGATCGACCGCAGGCTGTAGCCGACGAGCGGACCGTCCGTCTGAGGCACCTTGAACTGCGTGCTGTTGCCGCCCTGGCTGGCGCCGAACGTCATCGACAGCGGCGCCGTCTGCCCGTCCTGGGGCAGGTTCTGCGTCACGGCGACGCCGGCCTTCGTGCCCGTCGCGCGGATGAAGTACTCGATCGTCGTGCCGCTCGGACGTCCGTCGAAGCGGCGTGTGAACGAGGGCGCGTCCGCCGGGACGTCGCCCACGGGCGCGCCTCCGCCGCCGGGTCCGCCGGGAATGATCGGCCCCGGAATGATCGGCCCTGTGGCGCCGCTGGGGCCCGTCCCGCCCACCGGCGCGGGAGCGCCCGTCGGACCGCTGGGCCCGCCGGGGCCGCTCGGTCCACTGGGTCCGCCGACGATCGGTCCGGTCGGTCCGGGCGCGCCGGTCGGTCCTGGAGGCGCCGTCGCACCGGTCGGTCCTGGCGGCGATGTGGGGCCGGTCGCGCCGGCGACGCCGCGCGTCATCTCGAGCTCCTGGAAGTCGCCCGCCTGTCCCTGGACGCGGAACAGCATCTTGACGCTGGCGATCGTCACGCCCGACGCCGGCTCCACGTTCGCGGTGATGTCCACCGCGCCGCCTGGCGTCTGGCCGCCGCCCGGCGGCGTGTGCGTGACCTTGAGATCCGTGCCGGCGGTGACGGGCGTCCGCGTGCCGGTCGTGCCGGAGCCGGTGGACAGGATCTGCTTCGTGCCGCCCGCGGTTTCGAGCGCTTTCGTCGCGCTGTCCGGCAGCGCGCGATAGTCTGGCGTCGGGATCGGCACGGTCGTGAAGAGCGACGGCGCCATCAGATCGCGCACGAGTTTCAGGATGCCGCCTTCGCCGGCGACGGGCGAGTTCGCGTTGCCCTTGCCGGAGAAGTCCACTTCGCGGACGGTGATCGTGCCCGTGTTCATCAGCTCCTGCGTCATCAGATCGATGTCCGCGGAGGCGACGAGCAGGTTCACGCCGATGCGGTGCCGCATGAACGAGAACGTTTCCTTGAAATCGATCTCGACTTCGAGGTTGTAGGACGGCTGGACGGCGAGGAACTGGAGATCGTACGTCACGACAGCCTGGGGATCGGCGTTCGTGCGCAGCGTCTCCCACAGGACGTTCGCGGCCTTGCCGCCAAGCCGCACGGAGAACACGGCGCTCTGCCGGCCGAAGAGCGACGGCTTCGTCGATCCCGCGACGGACACTTCGAAGTGCTTCGGCGCGCCGGTGGCGACCTGGCCGGTCTGGCTGAGGAGATACAGCGTCACGGTGCCGTCCGTGAACGGGACCTGCGTCAGGATGACGCCGCCGACGCCCGCGCGCGATTCGAGTTCCGACTGCACCTGCAGGACTTCGGCTTCGGTCGGCCCGAGTTCGACTTCGAGGGTCAGGAAGCCGCCGGCGCGGTCGTCCGAGACGTTGAAGTTCGGATCGCCGGTGATGTCCTCGGTGTAGACGACGAACGCGAGGCCCTTGCCGTTTTCGCTCACGCGGGCTTTTTCGCTCGGCAGGTAGTAGAACTGCCGGGGATTGCTGAAGTCGCGGAAGATCGTCAAGCCGCGGATGTGGAACTGCGGAGCCTCGAGCGTGAGCATGATCTCTCCTTCTGGCGCACACGTCAGGCGGGCCCGAGGGCGCGCGCCCGGTCAGAACGGCACGGCACGGAACGATTCAACGAACGGTCTTGACGTACACGTCGATCTCGGGGACGTCGAGGCCCGGCACGGCGGGTGCGTCGACGTGGGCCGGCGGGCGATCCACGCGCACCGGATAGCTTTCGGCGCTCACGAGATCGCCGATGGTGACGCGGCCGGCGTGCGTCAGGTCCACGTGGGCGCGGACGCTGTAATGCGCCCGCGGGTCGAGGGCGGAGGTGGTGCGCAGGACGAACGGCACGGTCGTCTCGCGGCCCGTCGCGTGCGAGATGTCGCGAATCACCTGCTCGGCGACGACCAGCGCGGCGGCGTCGGCGAGCGATACGTCTTCCAGGCGAACGAGGATCCACGCGCCGTCGAATGTCGCGGCGGCGGCCGGAATATGGACCCGGCCGCGGACCTGGACGCCGGCCCCCTGCGCCACGGTCAGTTCAGGACCGCGTAGCGCGCCTCGAACGTGACCGCGTCGCCGGAGAGGTTCTGCACTTCGATGAAGTACTTGATGTGATCGGCGGTCTGCCGCTCCGCCTTGACGGTCCACTGCACCTGCGCGGCGCTGTTCTGCACCGGCGCGGTCGGCACGACCATCCAGATCACCCGCCAGTCCTGCGGCCAGCTATGCGTAAACCAGGACCGGGTGGAATTCGCGGGCACTTCGGCTGAAAACTGCACTCCCAAACGCATGATGCTGCTCCTTTGACGCTGATCGATCCAAGAAACGCGAGTCTCGTTCCCGCGGAGAGATTCGGTCCGGCCTACGCCGACGGCCGCTTGTCTCCGCCGCTCTTGCGCGACGCCGGAGGCGCCGAAGCGCCCGGGTCCGCCGCCGGCGCGCCCTGATCGATCGCGCCTTGACTGCCGTGGTCATCCGCCGCACGCGCGCCGCCGGCGCTCGCGCTGCCGCCCGCGTCCGCCACATCGTGCGATCCGGCGGACGTCGCCGCGCCGGCGTCGAGCGCCTGACCGGTGCCGCCGCTCGTCAGCGCGTCGGCGCTGGTCGTGATGCGGGGCGTGCTGCCGTTGGAATCCAGTTCGATGATGATGCGCATGGACGTCTCTCCCCTTACCGCGTCCATCCGAGCACTTCGTACCGCGCCTCGAACTGGACGTCCTGACCCGAGTGATTCGTGACCGCAATGAAGTACTTCACGTGCGCATCGGTCTGGCGTTCCGCCTGCACGCGCCAGGACAACTGCGCCGCGCTGTTCTGCACGGGGCTCGTGGGGACGACGGTCCACCAGACATACCAGAACGCCGGCCAACTGTGCGTGAACCACCGGCGCGTCTGGCCGGCCGCGACCGTCTCACGGAACTGCACGCCGTTCCAGCTTCGCGACGGCTCGAGGTTCGGATACAGCGCCCGCACGGCCGCGATGTCGCCCGCGCTCAGACCGGTCCGCTGACCGATCGCCTGTCCGCCGGCCGGGACGATCGTGTCGCCGCCGCCGTTCGTGAAGGCATCCCGCGGGTAGTGCATGATCGACCCGTAGTCATACGTGCCGATGTCGTCGCCGTCCGAGATGTGCTGGTTGAAGTTGTGCTCTTTGCCGGCTTCGATGTTCGCGAAGTTGACGGTCACGAACGTGTCGCGGTCCTCGCGGCTCTGTTCGTGCCACAGGCCGACGGCGTGGCCGATCTCGTGGACCGTGCGGCCCATGTCGCAGCCGCCGGCCAGGTTGATGAACTGTTCGCCGCCCTGCATCCCGACGTCGGACGAGCAGCCGCTGCCCGGGCGAAAGGTGATGAAGTTCGGATACTGCGCCGCGTTCGCGGCGGTGCGCTGGATGAAGCGGATGTTCGTATTGGCTTCCCAGTGCGCGATCGCCTGCGTCACGCGCTCGGTCGAGGTGAGCGACGAGTCGATCTGATACGGGATGTTGCCGTGCGGCCAGCGGTAACGCTGTCCCGTGATGCCGATGCCGCGCGTCTTGAGTCCGCGCTTTTCGGCTTCAATCTGCTGTGTGAACTGCTCGATCTGCTCGACCGGGCCGAGGATGATGTCGCCTTCGAAGACGGCCATGCCGTCGACGATGGCGTATTCGACTTCCTTCGGCGCGAAGTTCAGGCCGCGGATGTAGCCCTTGCCGGTCTTGTCGCTGGACAAGAAGCCATGATTCACGCACGGAACCGGTGTGGTTTGTGACATATCGTTCTCCGTCCCCATCGCACGCCGGCCGCCCACCCCGGCGTCGGTCCGGACAGTTCCCTCTTCACCCAACGTCGCCGCGGCCCGCGCGGCTGTATACTTGCGACACCATTCACAACGACGGCGCGTGCGATTTTGAACAATTGCGCCACCGGTGGGAGTCGCCCAGGGAGGCCAGCCGGATACCCGGCCACGGTTGAGTCGTCACGCGCTCCATATGGCGCCCGGTCGAGGGCAAAGACAACAGCCGGCGTGAAGAAAACGTCCGCCGGCGAGGGAGACGCACGCGTGCTGCGCAGTATCGTCGGCATCCTGGCCGGTTACGTGATCTTCGCGGTGGCAACGGTCGCCCTGTTCGGCGTCAGCGGACAGAATCCCTACAAGGGCGCGGCGCCCGGGTTCCTGATCGGGTCGGCACTATATGGGATGGTCGTGGCCGTGGCGGGAGGGTACGTCGCGGAGTGGCTGGCCGGCCGACAGCCGCCGCGGCACGGCGCGGCCGTCGGCCTGTTGATTGCGGCGGGAGCGCTGCTCACGATCGCCGGACATCGGCCGCCGACGCCGGGATGGCCGCAGCTCGCGGTGCTGCTGCTGATGGCGCCGTCCGCGCTGATCGGCGCGCTGCTCTTCGTCCGCCGGCGGCGCGCAGGGGCCGCCGCCGGCGATGCATAAGAGAGACGAGGCGGACGCGCCATCACGGCGCGGTCCTGTGCGGTGGGCGCGGCGCGACGCCGATCAGCGGTCCGTCGGCGCGGCGGACCACAGACGCTCGACCGGCTTGCCTGCGTCCGGATACTTCGCGTTGTAGTCGAGGCCGACGAGACGGGCAAGCGTCGCGGCAATCTGGTTGGGCGCGATGGGATCGGTCTTCACCCACTCGCCGCGCAGGCGGAAGCCGGGCACAACGAACGCGATCCAGGTCTCCTGCGCACCCTCGACGTCCGCGCCGTGACTGGTCCAGTCCTTGTTCCGATGCCCGCGCCCGTGGTCCGTCGTTACCACGAACGCCGTGCGGCCGCGATACTGCGCATCCTTCTCCATCCAGCCCCAGAGTTCCGCGAGGAACGTGTCGAGCCGGTTGAGCGATTCCAGCAGCCGCTCGTAATTGCCCTGATGCGCCCAGTCGTCCGTCTCGTCGAACGCGAGATAGAGGACGCGCGGCTTGTGCTGCTGCAGGTAGTCCATCGCGAACCGGAACGTGTAGTAGTCGTACCGCGCGCTGTTCCACGGCGGCAACGTTTGCCCCTGCGCCGCGCTCAGCTCGCCGAGCCCCGGCGCCCGGCCGGCGTACGGCATGTAGCCGGCGTTCACCGTAATCTCCCCCTCCTGGTGCTGGACGATCCACCGGAACGTCTCCCAGGACGCGAACGCCGCCACCTGCTCCTGCCGCAGCGACAGTCCCTGCTTGAGGAACTGCAGCACGGTCGGATAGGGATAGAACGTGTTGTCGTTGCTCGTCACTTCACCGTCGCGCGCGACGCCGTGCAACAGCTCCGCGTAGCCCGGATACGAGAACCGGTGCTTGTTGGTCAGCGTCACCTCGCTGCCCAGATCGCGATGGCCGGCAATCGATCCGTGCTGCGCCATCAGCGTCTTCCAGAAGAACGGCATCAGCTTCTCGCGCCGCTCCTGCGCCGTGGGCGCCCAGTACCTGGCGTAGAGCGGCTGCTCTTCCACCCGCTTCTTCGACAAGGTGGATTGATAGATCCGGGCGTCGAGCCCGCCGAACATCTCCTCGATGCGCACGCCGTCGAACGTGATGAGCACGAGGTTCTCGGCCCGCGCGGCGGGCACGGCGGGAGCCGGCACGGACGCCTGCCGCGCGCGCGCGACAGCCCCAGACGCCAGCACGCCGAGGCCGAGTGTGAGAAGACCGATCGAGAGTGGTGTGAAACGAAATACTCGCATGCGGGGACTACTGTAGCGCGCGAGCCCCCCGGAAGCCCACGCCTTCCGACACGCCCGATACCGCGCCCACGCGCGGGACGCCAATATCCGCGGAAGGCCGCGTGTCCGACGGACGATCGCCGTCACATAGTCGAGCTTTCGACGCGGAGCTCCTGGGCGCGTCGCCGTGGGAGCGGGCAGCGTCCGGACATGGTCATCCGCGGCATCGACAGCACCAAAAGGGGCGATGAAAAACGGTCAATCCGGTATGTTTGCCGGAGGCGGGCACGCCGGCATGGCGACGTCCGCGCGCGTGCAACGCTTTGCGTGAAGTGATGCGCGGGCGCTCCAGGTGCGGGTCACCGGTAACGGATTCGTGATCGGCGGAAAGGTGGTACATCTGGAGACTTCCATGCATCGTTCATGCTACCATCTCAGCCGTTCCGAACGATCTCGATGCCGCGCTTCGGCGCGTTGGTGATAGACGGTCACGCCCCGGCAGGTCGGTGGACGGCAGCACCCAATGTGCTTGTCGTCACGACACGTTCAGGTTGTCGGCTTCGGTCTCGATGGAGGGGTGCATGCAACGGCGGGGATCGAACGGAAGGCTCGAACGATCGGCTCGCGTGCGCCGGCGCGCACCGCACGCACCGTCACTCGTCGCCGCGCCGCGCGCGATGCGCATGGCCGAAGACGAGAGCGACGACCTGGATTCGTGGACGATCGTCGCGCCGATGTCGTCCGTGAATCGCGCGATTTACTGGGGCCGCCACGCGTCGCCCGACGCACCTCCCACTGGCCCCGTCCTGCACGCCTGATCGCATTCATGTCTACAATTCACCGCGTCGGCTAGGGGCGACGCCGCGCGGCGAACCATCCGGGGAACGACGGCGGGAACGTCGTCTTCTTCCCCGGATGGAGTTACGCCCGGCGCGACCGGCTCTCGTCCGGACCGCCCTCGTCCGCGCGAGCGGCGGACGTCGCCTCGACGCCGCCACGCTCGCGCGCGAGCAACGCACGCTTCCGATCGACACCCCACCGATAGCCTTGGAGACCACCGCCGCTCGCCACGACGCGATGACACGGAACCGCGAGCGCGACCGGATTCGTCGCGCAGGCGCGGGCAACGGCGCGCGCGCTGCCAGGCCGGCCGAGCGCGGACGCGACGTCGGCGTAGCTGCGGGTCTCGCCGTATGGAATCGTCTGCAGATACGACCAGACTTCGCGCTGAAACGCCGTGGCCTGGATATCGAGGGGCAGATCGAGGCGCGTCGCGCGTCCGTCGAGATACGCCGCGAGGCCGGTGGTCCAGTCCGCGAGCGACCCGCTGTCCGCTTCGAGCGACGCAGACGGGAACTCGCGCCGCAGCGTGTCGACGAGCGCGGCTTCGCTGTCACCGAACTGGATTGCGCAGACGCCGCGCGGCGTGGCGGCCACGAGCAGATGGCCGAGCGCGTGCGAGAGCACGCGATAGCGGATCTGCTCACCGGCGCCGCCGCGGCGATAGACGGTCGGCTTCATCCCGAGCTGTCCGTCCGTGCGCTCGTAGAGACGACTCGCGGATCCGTAGCCGGCTTCATACAGCGCGTGCGTGACGGAGTGCCCCGTCTGCAGTTCCCCCTTCAGCACCTTGAGACGGCACTGATCGACGTACTCGCGCGGCGTCAGGCCGACGGTCGCCTTGAACGTGCGCTGCAGGTGGAACGTGCTCATCCCCGCGCGGCGTCCGAGTCGCGCGAGCGTGAGCGGCTCGTCCAGGTGCGTCTCGATGTAGCGGCACAAATCGATCATCAATGCCGTCTGGACCTGGCGGGTCGACGGGTGCAGCGGACGGCAGCGCAGGCACGGACGGAAGCCCGCGCGTGCGGCGGCGTCGGTCGTGTCGAAGAAGCGCACGTGCTCCGGCCGCGGCCGGCGTGACGGACACGACGGCCGGCAGAATACGCCGGTCGTGGTGACGGCGTAGACCCACGTCCCGTCGTGGCTGGCGTCGCGTCGCTGCACGGCGTCCCACCGGACGGCGGCCGCCGGCGCGAGATCAGCCGATGACGGAAAAGCGGCCGCGCTGGGAGCCGCGCCGCGCTTGGACTCTGGCATGGCAATGGCGATGTGCATACCGTCACGATAGGACGGTTGCCCGCGTCGGGCTCTCCGATTCTTGCCGTCAAACTGACGCGCGTCAAATCGGGCGATCGGACGTGGACGGCCTGTCGGCAGAGAGGCCAGACGACAGGACGGTGATGAGAGAACGGAGGTGTCCGCCGCGACGGCCCGTCTCCGGGAGAATGAGACGAGCGCGTCAGCGCAAGCAGGCGGCGGACAGACAAACGTGCAGTGATACCTGTGGACAGTGATACCTACGGACGGGCGTTCGCAGATCCCCACCGTCCCGACTCCGTGGTTTCGGCGATACTCCAGTCGGATCTCGATGCAAACCGCGGGTGCGGATCGCCGGCGCGCGGACGAACCGCGAGCGGGACGAAGCGATGAGGACCGCGACTCGTCCGAGGATCCGCCTAGAGCAGACCGAGCCTCGACAACCGGATCGTCATGCCTTGCACGCTGACATCGAATCGGCGAGCCAGATCCTGGATCTCCTCATCGTTCAGCGGGGTCCGGCCGACCCGGGCCACTTCCTGCCGCAAAAAGCCCGGCGGCATCAACAGCGCGCCAGCGAACCAGCACGCCTCCAACTCCCGGGGCGGCAGCTCGGACGCGGCCAGGTCCCGGTACAACTCAAAGCGTTTGTCGACGTGGACGAACTCACCAGGTTCGAACGTGTGTCGCAGTTGGATGTGCCCGATCTCGTGCGCGATGGTCAGTCGCTGCCTCGGAGGTGGCTGGTCAGAGTTGACACCAATGACCGGCGCGCCGGGCTTGTTGATAAGAAACCCGGAAATCTCCGGGCCCAACTGTTCATACACGATCCGGAACCCCAGCTTGGCCGCGATGGCTTCCACATCGGTTGGAGGGCCGGTCACGCCGAACCGTTCGAGCAACCGTTCGGCGCTGTGCGTTGCCGCCTGACCATTCATTGCGGCTGTTCCTCGCGCGGGATCTCCAGCTTGTCAACCAGACGATCCATGACATCCGGCGCGAGGTGCAGCTTCCGGTTCAGCTCCTCTTGAATAGCCTGGTCGGACGGCGGCTGTCCCCCGTTCTGCACCAGACCTTCGAGCCCGACACCCAGCGAATGCGCGAGCTGCACGAGGCTGTGTGCCAGCATGCGCTGCTTGCCGCTTTCAATATTGGCAATCGACGCGCGGGTGACGGGGGGCTGCAGTTGCGAGCCCAGTTGTTCTTGTGTCAGACCGCGAGCGTGACGCAGCTCTCGAATCCGACGGCCCAACGTTAGATAGAAGTCCCCTGCAAACGTACTCATGACAGCCAGAGTACCAGATTGCCCCCTACTGGACAACATTACTGACTTTGACTCAGGTTGTTTTCTAAATTTGACATTGACGCGCGAGTGTGGCATGCTCACCCGCGTTAAAAACAGGCCAAAAACTGCCCGCTGACACTTTTGCAACGGCGCAGTCGAATTTGAATTTGGAATCCATTCCAATTTCAGCGTAGACGTTTTATCCTACCCTCGCATCGCGTGCGTCCCGTGGGCATCCGATCGCAGGCCCGCGAGGTCGCGCGTGGTCTGCTCCGCGGCCCGCTGGACAGCGGTGATGACGCGGGTCTCGGTCTGCTTGTCCCGGACGCGCATCTTGGGCAGGGAGACGCTGAGCGCCGCGGGCGCATCGCCCGCCGGCGCGAGGATGGGCGCGCCGAAGCAGCGGCCTTCCAGCACGCTTTCCTCGAGATCGGTGCTGTAGCCGCGCTCGCGGACGCGTTCGAACTCCGCCTTCAGCTCCATCTCGTCGACGATCGTGTGGGTGGTGAAGCGGGTGATGCCGTAGCTGCGCATCAGGCGCTCGACCTCTTCCTCGCGCTGATACGCCGTAATCGCCTTCCCCAGCGAGCTGGCATGCGGCGGCAGGATGCGGCCGACGGTGTTGGCCATGCGGATCAACTGCGCGCTCTCGATGGTCGCCACGACTTCGATGCGGTTGTCGAAGCGCATCGCGAGGCTGACCGTCTCGCCGAACTCGCGGCTCAATTCGCGCATGTGGGGCATGGCGAGGGCGATGAGGTCATGCTGGAACTGCTCCTTGCCCCACGCGCGGACGCCGGGCGCAACGACGTAGCGGCCGGTGGCGTCGCGCTGGACGTAGCCGGTGGCTTCGAGCGTATAGAGCATGCGGAAGACGGAGCTCTTCGCGAGGCCGGCCTGCTGCGTCAGATCGTTCAGCGACAGCGGCCGGCCGGAGTGACGCAGCGCCGCCAGCAGGTCCAGCGCCTTGCCGATGACTTTGGAAAAATACTTATCGGCCGGTGCCTGCGCGGCCGCCGTCGTCCGCGCGCGCTTCGTCACTCGTGCCATGCGTCGGTCCTCGTCTGTTCCGGGTGTCGCCGTCTCCAGGGCATGCCGGAATGGTACTGCATTTTGGTTTCGTCGACGCGCTCGCGCCGCCACCAGCGCCGACGGAGAAGTCTGGAATGCGTTCTCGTCCGGGAAAGGATGATCGCTGCTTATGGAACGCTCTCGGTGCTCGATCCGTACAGCTCGCCCGCGTCACCGCGCGGCCGCCGCACGGCTGCTGATGTTCACGATGGGGGTCGCGCTGACGTCCGGCGCCACGCAGACTGATGCGTCCGCGACGGAGCCGGCGGAAACGGGCCGGCTGACGATCGCCCGCGTCTTCGGACCCGAAGTGATGACCGGCCCCTACAAGCATCCGGCCTCGCTCGCGGAACTCGACACCGGCGACCTCTATCTCGTCTACTACGGCGGCGCGGGCGAGTACGCCGTCGACACGGGCGTCTTCGGATCGCGGCTGCCGCGCGGCGCCTCCACCTGGACGCCGCCCGCCCGCATCGCGCACGATCCGTTTCGATCCGTCGGCAACGCGGTCATCTGGCAGGCGCCCGACCGGCGCGTCTGGCTGTTCTACGTCGTTCGTGACGGCGCGACCTGGTCCACGTCGCGCATTCAAGGCAAAGTGTCGGATGACGGGGCGCGCACGTGGTCCGACGCGTTCGTCCTCTCCAACGAGCCGGGCTGGATGGTGCGCAACCGCCCGATCGTCCTGGCAGACGGCGCGTATCTGCTGCCGATCTATCACGAGGTCGGCGATGACCCGGAGCAGGTCGGCGCCGGCAGCACGTCGCTGTTCCTGCGCTTCGATCCGGCGGCGTCCGGAGACCGCGCGTGGACGCCGACTGGACGCATCCGCTCGCCGCGCGGCAACATCCAGCCGGCGGTCGCGCAGCTCGCGGACGGACGGCTGATCGCGTACTGCCGGCGCGGCGGCGGTTACGGTCCCACGAAGGACGGCTGGCTGGTGCGATCCGAATCACGCGACGGCGGCCGGACGTGGAGTCCCGGCGAGGACTCGGCGTTCCCCAATCCCAATGCGGCCGTGGAGCTGATCGCGCTGCGCAACGGACATCTCGTCTTGATCTACAACGACAGCATGCACGAGCGGACGCCGCTGACCGTCGCGCTGTCCACGGACGCGGATCGCACCTGGCCCGCGCGGCGCGCCCTCGCCAGCGGCAAGAACGGCTACGCCTACCCCGCCGCGCTCCAGGCCGCCGACGGACGCATCCATGTCGTCTATACCTCCGACGGCCGCACGGTGATCAATCACGCCGTCTTCGATGAAGCGTGGATTCGTGAGGGAGGAGAAGGACGAGCGGGAACGGGAGGACGCGAATAGCGTCGAAGGGGTGACCGGCAGGCGGCTGAGGAGCGGCGCCTGCCGTGCGGTGCGACAGTGCGAAGACCAGGGGCTCCGCTATGGACGTGTCACATGAAACGTGGCGCGATAGTCGGCCGGCGGAATGGGCATGGGCTGCAGGCCGGGGTATGGCGACAGCGTCGTGAAGCGGATCGTGTACGTGCCCGCGACGAGCGTGGAACCGGCGACGAGCGACAGGTCGTGCCGCGCGAACGGTGTGTCCCTCACGCGGACCTGCACGGCGATGGTCGCGTCGCCGGCGGTGATGCAGATCGCGCTGGCCGGGCAGCGCGAATCGTTCACCACCGTATCGAGCTGGAGCGTCAGGCCGTTGGGCTCGACCACCTGGCGCGCGCCGGGGCCGAGCGTGAAGTTGGTGTCGAGTGGAGAGTTGGGTGACGTCGGGCTCTCGTCACAGGCGGCGACTGTCAGGAGCCCGCAGAGGAGGACCATCCCTTTGAGTGCGTTGGTCATACAAGTCTTGCAGCCGCGTGCGGGCGGCACGCGAATCGTTGACAGGCGCGCACCTATCATGCCACAAAACAGCTCGACGGCTGGATGCGCGTGCCGTTGGCCCCGATCGGGATGATCGCGGACCAACGGCGTGCCGAGAGGAGTGAGCAGAGGGAGAGCATGGCGGGTTTGTTCGCGCAGAAGCAACCGCGTCCTTCCGACGCGCCCGCTTCGCGGCTCCCGGCGGCGTGTGAGGAGCACACACCGTCACACTGGAGCTGCTATCCGCCGCGGCTGCCCGTGGTCACATACCAACGCCATGCCAAGCGCGGACGCCTGGATTCCCGCGCCAATCGCGTCAGGCGTCTGTGCGAATCCGTCACAGGTGCGCAGGATCGACTCGTTCGCGGCCCGCACACGCCCGCGCGCTGGCGCCCGGTGGCTGCACTCGGCGCGCTCGGTACGCTGATCGTCATCCTGACGGTTGGAGCCTGCGCGTCGCCGCGCCCCGGACGCGATCGCGTCCGTCCCGGCCCTCCCTCGACCCGCCTTCCGAACGTCATCGTCATTCTCGCGGACGACCTTGGGTACGGCGACGTCGGCGCGTTCGGCCAGACCCGGATCAAGACGCCGCGCCTCGACCGCATGGCCGCGGAAGGGCTGCGACTGACGCAGTTCTACGCCGGCAGCCCCGTCTGCGCGCCGTCGCGCGCGACGCTGCTCACCGGCAGGCACACCGGCCACGCGATCGTGCGCGACAACCTGGAACTCGGCGGCTTCGCCGACAACGAAGAGCGCGGACAGATGCCGCTGCCGCCCGACACGCCGACGCTCGCCCGCGCGCTCAAGACCGCCGGCTATCGCACCGCGCTCATCGGCAAGTGGGGCCTCGGCGGACCAGGGTCCACCGGCGTGCCCACGCGTCAGGGCTTCGACGCGTTCTTCGGCTATCTCGATCAGAAGCAGGCGCACAATCACTATCCCAGCCACCTGTGGCGGAACGAGACCTGGACGCCGCTGCGCAACGGCGATTTCTCTCCGCATCAGCGGCTCACCGGCGACCCGCGCGATCCCGCGTCGTATACCGCGTTCAAGGGCCAGGACTACGCGCTCGACGTCATGACGGCCGATGCCGTCCGGTTCCTCGAACAGCAGGGCGACGCGCCGTTCTTCCTCTACTTCGCGCCGACCGTTCCGCACCTCGCGCTGCAGGTGCCCGACGCCGCGCTGACGCCGTACGCCGGCGCGTTCGAGGAGACGCCGTACACGGGCGATCGCGGCTATTTGCCGCATCCCACGCCGCGCGCCGCATACGCGGCAATGATCACGTACATGGACGCGCAGATCGGTCGTCTGCTCGACACGCTCCAGGCGCGCGGCCTGGACGACAACACGCTCGTCATCTTCACCAGCGACAACGGCGCGACCTTCCGCACGGGCGGCGCGGACACGGATTTCTTCCAGAGCGTCGGCCCGCTGCGCGGCCGCAAGGGCGAGGTGTACGAAGGCGGCATCCGCGTGCCGTTCATCGCACGCTGGCCGGACCATGTGCCGGCGGGCAGGTCGAGCGATCACGTCGCCGCGATCTGGGATGTGTGGACGACACTGGCCGAGATCAGTGGAGGCGCGGTGCGGCCGCCGGCCGAGACCGACGGCGTCTCGTTCGCGCCGACGCTGCTTGGACGCGCGGGCCAGCGGACACATGAGGCGCGAGACGCTGCGCTGTACTGGGAGTATCACGCTGCCGGCGGATCGCAGGCGGTGCGCCTCGGCCCGTGGAAGGGCGTGCGGACGAAGGTCCGCAATCGCCCCGACGCGCCCATCGAGCTGTACGATCTCCGCGTCGACGTCAGCGAGACCAACAACCTCGCCGCCCAACACCCCGACATCGTCGCGCAGATCGCCGCGGTCATGCGCAGCCGGACGCCATCACCTGTCGCCGCGTGGAATTTCGTCGACGTCAAGCCACAGTAGCCTCGCACGCGACGTCCTGCCAGTGGTGCCCCAGTGGTGACTGACACGAGCCAGCGGTCGACCGGATCGCGCTGGACGCGTTAGTATTGAAAGGCCTCCCGCGTCCGCTCCCCCTCAGCGATCGCGTCGGACAACAAACGTTTCCTGTCAGCGCGGCAGCGGCCGCGCGCGACTCTCGATACGCGAGAAGCGCGGCGGCTTCGAGCGATCGGTCAGCGCCCTGCATTACGCAATGCCCAGTCGGTTCCTCGTCCGTGTCCCCTCGCGCTCGACGCTGATCCTCCGTACGCTCGCGCGCGTCGCCATCGCCGGCGCGACGCTGATCGCCGGTCCTCGCGATCTCGCCGCGCAGCAGGCGCCAGCGTCCGCACAGGCGACGCCCGTGCGGGGCGATCTGGATACGCGTCTGGCCGAAGCGTTCGCGCGGACGCGCGGCCGGGACACGCCGCTGCCGGAGTTCGTCGAGCTGCTCACCGAAGCCGAGCGCAACGGGACACCGCGCCAGATCGCCGACGCCTTGCGCGGCATCGCGATCAACGACGCGCGCACCGGCCGTTATCAGGAAAGCCTGCCCGGGCTCGACCGCGCGATCGCGCTGTATCTCGAAGCCGCGGACCCCGTCAACGCCGCGCGCGCGCAGCGGATGCGCGGCGTCGCGCGGTATTACGCCGGACGTCAGGCCGATGCGCTCGCGGACCTGCGCACCGCGGAGGACGTCCTCGCGCGCCTCGGCGAGCCGCGCGATCTGCTCGCCGTCTACAGCAGCCTGGTCTACGTCGCCGATGCCGGTCCCGAGTTCGAACGCGCCCGCGTGCGCGGCCTCGAGCTCGCGCGCACGCTCGGCGAGGCCGTCACCGAAGGCACGATCCTGCACGCCTGGGGCGACAGCCTGTTCGAGCACGGCGACTACCGGCAGGCGCATGTCGTCCTCATGCAGGCGGTCGAACGCTTCGAGACCGGCCGTGATTTCAGCCGCGCCGGCCGCGCGCTGATCAGCCTCGGACGCATCTTCCGCGCCCACAACCAGCTCGATCGCGCGCTGTCGTTCTACGAGCGCGCGCTCGCCATCCACGAACGCGCCAGGGACGTGGACTCGGCGCTGCAGGACCTCAACGCGATCGCCGTCACCTTGAGCCGCATGGGCCTGCACGAGATGGCCCTCGCAACGTACGAAAAGGCGCTGGCGTACGCGAAGTCGCTCGACGCGCAGCGCACCATCACGTTCCAGACCGGCAACATCGGCAGCGAGTATCTGAAGATGGGCCGCGCGGCCGACGCCCTCGTCCTGCTGCGGCAAGCGTTCGACCAGGAGAAGCAGCCCACACGCATCGCGCTTCGCGCCAGCCAGATTGCCGGCGCGTACGAGAAACTGGGTGACCTGGAGAAGGCACGCGAGTGGATGGACCGCACGCTGGAGCTGAGCGCCGGGTTCCCGCCGGAACAGCGGTTGTCGCACCTGTGGCAGAGCGCGAACCTGAACGTCCGGACCGGACGCACGGAGATCGCCGAGCGCGAGTTGAACGACGCGCGGACGCAGGTGGAGGCGCTGCGCAGAACGCTCATCCCGCTGGACTTCATGAAGCGCGGCTTCAGCGACGCGAATCAGGAGTGGTTCAGCCTGACCATCGATCTGCTCTCGCGGCGCGGCGAGCACGCGCGCGCGCTCGAAGCCGCGGAGCACGCCCGCGCCCGCGCGTTCCTCGATCTGCTGGCGAGCCGCGCAGCCAGTCAGCCGACTTCCACCACCACGGCGGTCGACGCGTCGAAGCCGGCGCCCGTACCGACACCGCCGGCGGCGTCATCCGGATCGACGTCATCCGCATCGGCCGCGCCGCCTGCCGGATCGACTGGCGCGGCACGCGCGCCCGGCCTGTCGCTCCGCGGCGGGACGTCGAGCGGCGAGGCGTCACCCGGCACGATTGCCGCCGTCGCGGCGCACACGCTGACGGGACAGGATCTGGCGCTCGAAAGCACGCGGACGGCGCATCCGGCGTCGGTCGACGACATGGTCCGCACGGCGCGGCGCCTGCGGTCGACGCTCGTCGTGTACTGGGTGGCTGCCGCAAAGACGACGATCTGGGTCGTCGACGGGACGGGCCGCGTCGAGGCGACGAGCGTCGACGTCGCCGGCACAAAGCTGCGCGAGCTGGTGGCGGCGTCGACGGCGGGCTTCACGGCGAACGGCGAGTTCTCCGGCTTCGCGGCGCTTGGCCGCTCGCAGACGCGTCCGTGGCGCGATCTGTATCGCCTCCTCGTCGAGCCGATCCGGCCGCACCTCCCGCGGACGTCGGGCAGCCTGTTGACGATCGTGCCGCACGGCCCGCTCTTCCGGTTGTCCTTCGCGGCGCTGCAGTCGTCTGCCGGCCGCTATCTGATCGAGGACTACCGGCTGCACTATGCGTCCGCCGCCGGCGTCCTGGATTTCACGGCCACGCGTCCGCACGATGCCGCGCTTGGCGCGCGCGGTGCGATGCTCGTCGGCGATCCGGGCGAGTTGCCGGGCACGTTCAGCGATGAGGTCCTGCCGGCGCTACCGTGGGCGCGCGCGGAGGTGTCGTCCATCGAGCCGCGTCTTGGGAGCGCGGCGCGCACGGTGCTCGTCGGATCCACCGCGACCGAGCGCAACGTCCGCGATGCGCTGTCCGGACGATCGCTGATCCACTTCGCCACGCACGGCATCGTTCAGGACGAGCAGGCGGCTTCGTCGTATCTGGCCTTGCGGGGTGACGGAACGACGGGCGCGGATGATGGGCGCTTGACGACGACTGAGATCTACGACTTGAAGCTGGACGCGGACCTGGTGGTATTGAGCGCGTGCCGGTCGGCGCTGGGGCCGACGTCTGGCGACGGCATCATCGGCTTCACGCGGGCGTTTCTCTATGCGGGCGCGGCGCGCGTCATGGCGACGGCGTGGGATGTGCCGGACGAAGCCGGCTACCGGCTGATGCGGGACTTCTATCGCTTCCGCGCGCAGCGGCGGGACGCGAGCGCCGCGCTGCGCGACGCGCAACTCGCGGTGCTCGCCGGCATGCGCAAGGGCACGCTGACGTGGTCCGCCGGCAGCCTGCCCGAGCATCCGATCTTCTGGGCCGGCTTCATCGTTGTCGGCGAACCCTGACCCGCCGAGGCTCGGCTCCTACCTCGCGTGCGATCGCTCTGGCAGCGACTGGAGCTTCGTCAGCAGATCCTGCGCCTCACCGGCCGGACCGGCCTCGCGTTCGACGGCGACCCGCAGCTCGCGGCGCGCGGCGTCCACATCGCCATCGGCGATCGCGGCTTTCGCGGCGTAGAAGTGCGCTTCGTCCGCATACGGCGCCACCTGCGACGCCATCACGCGATCGAACGCGTAGCGCGCGGCCGTGGGACGCTTGTTCATCAACTCGCTGACGCCCAGGAAGAACCAGGCCGGCGTGCGGCTCGGCTGCGCCTGCACGACCGTGCGGAGCGCCTCGGCCGCCGCGCGATAGTCCCTGGCCACGTACGGCCGCATCGCATCCGCGAACGGCGCGGACTCCGCGCTCTCTCCGCGCACCTGCATGGCCACGAAGGCGGGCGGCGTGATGGCCGCGAGCCTGGCGAGAACCGTCTCGCGCGTCTCCGGTGCTGGCCTCTCCGGTGCTGGCCTCTCGGGTGCTGGCCTCTCGGGCGCCGGCCGCACGGGTGCGGGCGTGACCGGGGCCGGCGTCACGGATGACGGTGTTGCCGACTGCGTCGGCTGAGATGGCGCCGGCGTTGCCGGCGGCGGCGTCACGGGCGTCTCCTGACGCGCCTGTTGCGGCGTGTCGGGCAGCGCGGCGCCGGACTGCGTCGAGCGCCAGATCCCGACGGCCAGGATGACCGTCGCCGCGGCCGCCAGTCCCCACCAGACGACCTGCCGACGCGGCGCGCGCGAAAACGGCACGACGGTCACCGGGGCAGGCGTCGCTGGGGTGGGTGCCGCCGGGCTCGACGCCGCGGCCCCCGAAGTGGTTGCGGTCGCCGCCGCGACCGTCCGCGGTTGGCCCGCCAGGACCGTCCTCACGTCCTGCAGGCGCTGGACGAGCGCAAAGCACGCGTCGCACCCGAAGTAGTGTTCTTCGAACGTCGTCTGCTCGGCCTCGTCCATCTGGCCGCTGACGTAGCGCTCGGCAGTCTCCGCATCGGCGTAGCGTTGGCAGGTCATGGGCGTCTGTCACCAGAGTGGTCCGCGCGCGCGGTTCGTGACAGGCGGTCGATGGCCGACATGACGCGTTTCTGCGCCCGCGACTTCCGAGCCCGCACGACCTCGGCCGTGAGCCCGAGGCGGTCCGCAATCTGTCCCGGCTTCAGCCCGTCGACCAGCGTCATCTGCAGAATCTCGCGATCCGACGGGGACACTTCGCTCAGCCCCCGCTCCAGCAGCGCCATCCGCTCCCGCTCCTCTCCCGTGTCCGCCGGCTCCACGCCGGCCACGTCATCATCGATCGGCTCTTCGATCCCCCGCCGGCTCCTGGTCCGGATGTAGTTGTTGAAGACGTTCCGCGCAAGGCCGTGGACGAACGCCGCCAGCCGATCCGTCTCGCGGAGCTGACCGCGGCGAAGCGCCTGCACGAGCGCGATCAAGGCGTCCTGCGCGAGATCGCGCGCGAGGTCGGGGTCACGCAGCCGCGCGATCATCATCACCCGCACGCGCGGCGCGAAGTGCTCGATGATCTGCGCCTCCGCCGCCGCATCGCCTTGCGCGACACGCAGCACCAGATCGGCGTGAATCGTCTCAGGTGAGCTGGACACGCGTAACTCTCAACCTCGACTCTCGACACCACGGACGGTCATTCGCCACGACGTCTGTCACGTTCCCATCCTACCAGCCACTCTATCGATGCGTGCGGATTGCGGCCCCCCTGCCTGCGTCCGCGCGCATTCACTCACCGCCGGAAATCGATCCGTACCCGGTTTTTTGCGTCTCCCCCGGGTCGGTCGGTTTCCGGCACATCCGCGGATCCTCCGTCCACGCGGTATCATGCCGTCGCCTGCGGGCGGCGCGTCGACGCGCCGGCGATTCCCGCCAGGCACGCCACGCGCACTATCTCGACGCGCTCGCGATCTCGACGCGGCTCGCGCATTCTGTTCCGGAGGAGTTTCATGAAGCCACCCACCGTCTTCCTGGGCGAGATGACCAATCTCGAAGTGGAGGCCTTTCTCGAGCAGCACCACACCGTCATCGTGCCGACCGGCGCGACCGAGCAGCACGGCCCACATTCACCCCTGCTGACGGACGTCCTGATCCCCCAGGAAATCGCCCGCCGCGTCGCGCCGACACTCAACGCCGTCGTCGCGCCGCCGATCAATTACGCGCTGTCGTATCCGCACGTCGGCTTCACGGGGCTCGTCCACATCCGCATCCCGACGTTCATGGCGCTCATCGAGGACCTCTGCGCCTCCTTCGCCGCGAGCGGCTTCAAGCGGATCATCTTTCTGAACGGTCACTACGACAACACCTACGCCATCGCCTACGCCTGCGCGAACGCCGCCGAGAACATGCCGAAGGACGTCAAGGCGTTCCCGCTGAACTACTGGGACGCGCTGACGCCGGCGGAAATCGCCGAGTTCTCGGGACTGGAAAACGGACTGCACGCGAACGCGGCGGAAACGTCCGCCATCCTGGCCATCAACCCCAACCTCGTCGATCGCGCGAAGACGAACGCCGAGTTCCCGCCGTTTCCGAAGTACACCGTGCCCACCGGTCCGGTCCACACGGCCTTCTTCTTCACGTCACCAGGATCGGTGTACTGGGCGACGAAGAGCGGCACGTGGGGCGACGCGACCAAGGCCACGCCGGAAATGGGCGAGCGCTACATCGAGATGGGCTGTCGATCGGTGCTGGCCCTGCTCGACAACATCGAGCGCACGTTCGCGGCGATGCCGCCTCGCTGACCAGCGTCGGCACCATCGTCTCACCGCGGACTCGTCTGCCGCACCGTCTTTTCTGACCGCTTTCCTGCCTGCGCGGCGGACGTTTCCGCCGCGCGCGCTCGCGCCTCGGGCCGTTCAGCCGTCAGCGTCCAGCCGTCAGCATTCGTGGCGTCGGACGTCAGTCGTGGATGTAGGCTTCGACTTCGATCTCGACCAGCATGTCTGGCGCGATCAGCCGCGTCACCTCCACCATCGTGGCTGCCGGGCGGATGTCCTTGAACCGCTCGCCGTGTGCGCGCGCCACTTCTTCCCACCGGGTGATGTCCGTCACGTAGATGCGGGACCGCACGACGTGTGCGAGGCTCGCGCCTGCCTTCGTCAATGCGTCTTCGATATTCGCGAGCGACTGCCGCGCCTGCAGGTAGGGATCCTGGCCGCCGACGACGTCGCCGTTGGCGTCGGTGCCGGTGGTGCCAGACACGTAGACGTGGTTCCCGACGCGGACGGCGCGCGAGTATCCGACGATGGGTTCCCAGGGGCGGCCGGAGCTGAAGATCTGTCGTGTCATGACGACGATCCTACCGACCTGCATCGGTGTGCGTAAAGGGGCGTTCGTCACAGAGACGAAGAGAGACGAGCGCGTGCGTTATCATGACGCCTTCCGCGAGAAGCGCGAACGGCTGCGCGGGTGCTCTTGTCACGCGTCGCGCCCGGACAACAGGAGATTTCAGATGCCTGGGCGACTGTGGCGATCCGTCCGACACTGGTTCGATCGACAGACGGCGCGACCTGACGCCGCCGCATCGGCGGCCCCTCACGAAGTCGATCCTGCCGCGGCGCCTGCGAGCTTCGACGCCGCGCGGCTGCCGGTCGTGCTGCTGCTCAAGCCACTGTCGGGATCGCTATCCCACCGCGTCTATCGCGATGAGATCGAGGGACAGCCGTTCGTCGCCTGGTTCGTGGATCGCCTGCGGACGCGGTTCCCGTCGATCGACCTGCACGTGCGGTGTCACGGCGCGGATGAAGTCGCGGAAGTCGAGCGGCTGGTC
>Ga0187894_10000999_pt1 | contig 37587 bp, 26 predicted proteins | sample GBC1701081metaG_FD_136650 | JGI IMG/M metagenome (GOLD analysis project Ga0187894, IMG submission 136650) | White microbial mat communities from a lava cave in the Kipuka Kanohina Cave System on the Island of Hawaii, USA - GBC170108-1 metaG ... | reverse complement strand
GGAATCCTCCCATAGTACCCGCTAATCGGGTTTCGTCGCCTCAAAAGGAGTTTCACTATGAAAGTGCAACGCGTTTTCTCGACAAAACAGGTCGATCGTAGGGTTCGGCGCGTCTCGCGTTCCGTTCTCACCAACCAAACCAACGAAATTCGAATCAAGCGAATTATTCTGTCACTCGTTCTCACCTTTGCTGTGTTTGCGATGTCGCTTCCGACAAGTGTTGCGCAAGACGACCTGCAAAGCGCTCAGACTACTGAGCAACTCATTGCTAGTTTTGAGCAATCGTTCGAAGCGGAACTCACCGCTTATGCCGCGACCCACACCGACGCGCAGGTTCGGGCGTACGCGCAGGCGCGATTGAACCAACTGACCGCTGAGGGACTGGACGACTCGTTCGCCAATTCAACCACCGCGATTTCAACCTACCCAGAACCATACTGGTATGGCGACCCGGATTTCGGAGATTATGAGTTCTGCATCAGTACACGGACTGAGGAGTGTCGGCGGCTCTACAACGGTGAACTCTTTAGCTCAGCAGCGACCTCCACAGCGATCTTTGCAGGCTGTGTTGGACTCACAACGGGTACGGGCCTCATCGTCTGCGCCGCTGCAGCGCTCGCTGTCCATGCGGCCAACATTGCCGCAGCGCGGCAGCGACACCAAGCCTGCTTAACGCGCGCCTACTCGGATTGTGCGTTACAATACCAGAGGTGACATCTATGAAGCCTCAAGAGAAACTCTCGTACATTGTTACACTCGTCACGCTTTTACTAATTACGCTGATGTATTGGTTTTCTGCCGACCCGCCAAGCCCGTGGATCTTTGCGATCACCGGGGCCGGTGCGCTCGTCTGCTTTGGCATCATCCTCGCGCGGAGGCGCGCGGGGCACTACGACCACTAACGACTGGTGGCGGAAGTCTCGGAGAACCTGACGTTGTGGATTCTGAAGGGCGCTGACCAGTTGGTGCGAGCTTCTGCCGAGAGTGCGGGGCCAAAGGTCGCATCAAATAATGGTAGGCTGAATCGCCCGCAGTTGAGAGGCTGTGGGCGATTTGGTTCTGCTGGAGTTTTTCTGGGTACGCGGCTATGCTAAGCGGAATCCACACTGAGACGTATTAGATTATGCTCAAGTGAGAGTGAAGATGGGGCTAAGATGGTGGCGGGACGTGTTGATACTAAGCCAGCCGAAGCGATACCTTGACGACCGCGAGGCGCGTAAATACTGGCTCGTATCGTTTGGTAAGATTAGGTAGCACCGCGGTCACGGGACTTAGAATCTGTTGTCCGTGCAGGACGTGCGGGTTCGACTCCCGCCCTCGGCACCATAACGTCGCCACGCCTATTCACTAACGTGTGTCTCTTCGTCAAAGACGATGATGCGGCTTGCCATCGCGAATCCATGTTTCTTGCTCATCAGTCTCTCGCTCGCTATGCTTAGTTAGGACATCCGCTCCGCTTTCATCGAGACCAACTTCGACTTCATCCGCCAAGATGGAGATGAACGCACACCGAATGCCCACGGATTGAAATTGGCTGAGACTTCAGTTAGTAATCTTCTCTGATCGAAAACATTGGGTATTAGAGACTCTTCGCGAGGTCTGTAACTACCGCCGAAGAAAGCCGGCAATAGGTTACGCGCCTAAACATAATTGGACGATCGCATTGTTCGGCACAAACGCATGACCCGCGCCGCAGGGAATCATCGAATTTGGACTCTGGCATGGACTATTGTTGTTTGTGTCGTAATCTGCCACGCGCAAGAACGCTCTTCATCGACACGTCCAAAGTTGGTCGTCCAGACTGGACATTCCTGGGAGATCCTTTCCCTCGCTTTTAGCCCGGACGGAAAAATTCTCGCCAGCGGAAGCCGAGATCAAACGGTCAAGCTCTGGGACGTCGCTACGGGCGCTGAGTTGCGCACCTTTCAAGGGAAATCCGACATATTCGCAATCGCATTTAGCCCGGACGGAAAAATACTAGCCATCGACGATGGGGGCACAGTAACACTATGGGATGTCTCGAAAGGAGTTGAACTGCGGACTATCGAAGCAAACTCCGTTAATACAATCGCGTTCCATCCAGATGGCAAAATCATCGCTGCCGGAACTGCGAGCGGCGCCGTGGAACTCTGCGATGTGCTAACCGGCCGCAGCCTGCTAACTCTCAAAGAGGACTCTGGCGTTTTCTCACTCGCCTTCGGACAACAAGGAAAAATTCTTGGGAGCGGAAGTTACAACGGCGTCGTCAAACTCTGGGACGTTTCGACTGGCGCCATTTTACAAACCTTCAAAGGCCAATTTCAGATCAACTCAATTGTCTTCGGTGACAGTGGTGACGTTCTTGTCAGTGACCACGCGAGTGGTGACACGATGATTAGGATCTGGAGGCTTGCAAATGGCGCTGACTTGCGCACTTTCAAGATCGATACTGATGTCAAGTCGGTCGCGTTCAGCCCGGATGGGAAGACAGTGGCCGGCGGAACAGATCGAAGAGGCGTCAGGCTCTGGGACCTGTCAACGAAAAACGAATTGAGAACTCTAAAGCAGGATCCCGTCGCTTATTCCCAGTCGGTTGTCTTCAGCCCCAATGGACAGATTCTTGCCACCGGAAGTCCGACTGGTGTGATCGATCTTTGGCAACCGGTAACGGGCACTCATTTGCGTGTTCTCAGAAAATCTTCCAGATGGGTCCAGTCGGTCGTTTTCAGTCCCGATGGCAACACCCTCGTCAATGGAAATTCGGATGGTACGGTGAAGCTATGGCATCTAGTCAACGATAGTGAACCGCGAACTCTGAAGACCGATTTTGTTGAGTCAGTAGACTTCAGTCCGGACGGGAAAGTTCTCGCCACCGGAAGTTTTAGGGGTGACGCCAAGCTCTGGGATGTCGCTACCAGTACGGAGTTGCGAACCCTAAAGGGAAACTCCACTTCTGATGGGCCTGTCACCTTCAGCCCAGACGGGAAAGTTCTCGCCAGTGGAAAGTTTAGGGGTTCACCCAGGCTCTGGGATGTTGCAACCGGAGTCGAGCTACGAACTCTGGTGGGAGATTCTGATTATTTTTCCGGACCGGCTGTATTCAGTCCGGATGGCAAGCTTCTCGCCACGGGCACTCTGGATGATACGGTCGAAGTATGGGACGTCTCGACCGGCAAGGAGTTGTTCATACTCAAGGGTCACTCTGGGGATGTGAGTTCCTGCGTCTTCAGTCCGGTTGGTACGATTCTCGCTAGTGGCAGTTGGGACCACACGATAAAGCTTTGGGATGTCGCGACCGGTGTGGAGTTGCGCACTCTTAAAGGCCATTCTTTCGGCGGCGTGCTATCACTATCGTTCAGCTCGGACGGGAAAATTCTCGCCAGTGGTGGCCAGGACGATGCCATCATGCTCTGGGAGGTCGCCACCGGCACAGGATTGCGTGCGCTAAAAGGCCATTCCGCAGATGTCAACTCAGTTAGATTCTCCCGGAACAATAAATTTCTGGTCAGTGGCAGCCGAGACTCCACGCTTAAAATCTGGGACGTCGACTCGGGCAGTGAACTTGCGACATTGGTAGCTATCGAGCAAAACGACTGGCTGGTAGTCACGCCGGACGGATTATTTGACGGTTCTCCCGCCGCGTGGAACAAGATCCTCTGGCGATTCAATAACAACACATTCAACCATGTGCCCGTGGAGGCGTTCTTCAGCGAGTTTTTCCATCCAGGATTATTGAGCGAGATCTTTGCAGGCGAACATCCCGTCGCTCCCTCAGACATTTCTCAGAAAGATCTGCGACAACCACGGTTGAAACTAGAACTCGCTGATACGAAACCTGACTCGACGCCCAAGTCTCGCGAGGTAACTTTGAAAATTGCCATAGCTGACGCCCCCGCCGGAGCACGAGACTTACGTCTATTCCGCAACGGCTCTTTGGTGAAGTTTTGGCATGGCGAAGTGCTTGAGGGGCGCAACAGTGCCACTTTGGAAGCGACGATTCCAATCGTGGCTGGGGAAAACCGCCTAACTGCGTACGTCTTCAATCACGACAACATTAAGAGCAGTGATGCCACGCTTCTCATCAATGGCGCAGACAGTCTCAAACGTAAGGGAGTTGCCTACATCCTTGCCGTTGGCATTAATACGTACGCCAACCCTGGGTATGACTTGAAGAATGCGGTCACTGACGCTCAAGACTTCGCTAAAGAATTCAAGGTTCAACAAACAAAGTTGAATAATTACGCTCGCGTCGAAATCATTTTGTTGACTGATCGAGAAGCTACCAAGGCGAAGATTCTGAACGCGCTCAGGTACGTGTCCGCGAAGGTACAACCTGAAGACGCTCTGGTAATCTATTTCGCGGGCCATGGCGCAGCTTACGGAGATCGCTTCTACTTGATTCCACATGATTTGGGCTATAAAGGGGGTCGCGAATCAATTAACCCAGCCGGCCTGAAAAGCGTTCTCGCGCACAGTATCTCGGACCGGGGACTTGAGAGCGCTCTTGAAAGTATCGATGCTGAACAGGTGGTTCTGGTAATCGATGCTTGCAACGCCGGACAGGCCCTCGAAGCAGAAGAGAGGCGGCGTGGTCCAATGAACTCCAAAGGTCTGGCCCAGCTTGCTTACGAGAAAGGCATGTATGTTTTGACCGCCGCGCAAAGTTACCAGGCCGCACAGGAATTCGATCGACTCGGACATGGGTATCTTACATTCGCCCTGGTTGAAGAGGGATTGAAAACGAACGCGGCAGACCGCGCACCCAAAGACGGTCAGGTCCTGATTCGGGAGTGGCTTGACTATGCGACTCAGCGCGTACCACAGATGCAGCAGGACAATGTGGGGAAAACGCGCAACATGCAACGACCGCGAGTGTTCTATCGCCGTGAGACGGAACCACGGCCGCTGATAGTGGCAAAGGACACAGCACAAAAAAGCACAAGCGGCCCAAAAAACTAGCTTTGTGATTCCTCGGCTCGAAGTGAAGTCATGCCGAAAAGAAAGCACCGCTTTAAACATGTTCGACGAGACGTGCTGAAGGGCATCGTGTTCATCGGTCTAGTGCTTTCGATCAAATTGGTGCTCGAGGGAACAACTTTTGGCAAGCACCTCCAGGTGATGGGCTATGACCTTCTGCAAACACAACTATCAAGAAAGGCAGTCCCCATCACCATTGTCGATATCAGCGATCTTCCGCAAAGAGACTTTGTAGTTAACGGTGAGCTTGTCAAGGCCACTCCGCGCGAGCCGTTGGAGGAGATGATCCAAGCTCTCGCCGATCAGCAACCCAGGGCCATCGGCGTCGACATAGATTTCTCGCCTGAAAATGATGATTACATTCTTCCGAAAGATCCGGATTTCTTTCAGTTCTGCCAGGGTGTCACTGACAAAACAGGCGTGCCCGTGTTTCTGGGAATCAAGCGAACTATCCATAAACCTGCTGCCGAATGGTTGGGCGAAGAGGCGTACCACGATCTCGCTGCGGGAATTCTAATCCCCAAAGACACTCGGAGAATGTTGAGTTTGATGACTGTCGAAGAGGAAACTGCGCCGCGTAATCGCGAACGCAGAATCACTACCGTTCAATCGATGAGCACACGACTCGCAGAGGTGTGGGGACAGCAGGCAGACCATTCCGTTCAGGCGTTGTTCATCAAGTTGCACGTAATTGAAAAGTTCTCAGAGAAACACTTGGATTATGGAGTATCGCCCGAAGACTTCCTGGTTGACTACGGTCCGCTGGAGTCTATCGAAACGATTAATGCGACCAACGGCGAGGCTCTCCGTGACAGTAAACGGCGCGATCAAATTTCTGGAAAGCTGGTCTTAATCGGCGACGCAACTTTGGGAAAAGCAACCGACACCTTTGCGGTGCCCGGTCGCGAACAACAACTATATCCCGGTGTCTTCCTGCACGCTGCCGGTGCCTACACGCTGATCGAGGCTCCGCTCTATGAACCAACGCACGCCGGTCGCGTGCTCATCGATGTTCTGCTGTCGGTCGTCGTGCTTGCGGCCGTGGTATTGGTTGGACTTTTTTATCGGAGTACGAGAGCACGCGAAAAAGCGACTCATAAGCTCCGAGGGACGCTGACCTTAGTCACTGTCGTTGTTGCGATCATAGTGGGCGTCGTTCTTGTGCGCGTCACCAGAATAATGTGGGACGATTTTTTCCTGGCCCTGGCTCTCCTGGTGTTTCATCCAACGATTGAAGAACGCGTTGAGGGTTTGTGGAAGCGAGTGCGGAAGCTTTTAGCGAAGGACGATCGCAGTAGCACACAGGAAGGAGTCTCGTGATTTTAGCGCGGACTTTAACTCTCCTGGCAATTTTGGGTGTGGTTCCGAGTTGCGCACTGGGGCAGCGGGCCATCGGAGCGATCGTTGAGATGGTGAGTGGCTCGGTACTCCTCAAGCAAGACGGCAAGGAAGTCAGGCTAAAGCCTGGGATTGATGTCGCGCGGAGCTTGTTCGTCGGCGATCGCCTCTACTGCGAAAAAGCCGCGAAGCTGACTATCAGGGCCGGCAGCAGGACCATAGAGTTGGATGAAAACTCCGGGTGGTACACCATTGCGCCGCCTGAATCGCAGCAGTTTAAGAAAGTAGTGGACGCCTACGGTCGCACTGGCGGACGCGATCGAGGAGATTTCACGATCCCGATCCTATACGCTCCGGCGAACGAAAGCTCCGTGGTGGCCGAGCAGTTTATAGTGCGCTGGTCTCCGCTTAAACAATCGTGCCTGATTTCCTTCGTAATTCAGGATTCAAACGGGCGCGAGATGTGGCGGCAGGGAGAAGTTAATGGTCCATCAGGCTTATTGCGCTCGACCGCAGCAGTTCGATCTCTGGTGAATTATCGGGAAAACAAAGGCTCTGGTGTGCTGCAATTGAAACTTCGTGATAGTTGTGGCAATGAAGATCGCGTTAGCTTCACCTTACTTTCGGTAGTCGATGAAAGCTCTCTAAACCAGGAACTGGTGGCATGGGACAGCGAGAAGAACCCATTCATGGCTCATCTGGGCCGTGCTTCAGTTTTTGTTGCATATGAGATGTTCGCCCAGGCAGCTGATGAATATGAGGCCGCTCTCAAGTTGGCTCCTGCCAGCCGTGCTCTACTGACGCGGACAATTGCTGCCCAACGCCGCACCGGAAACCGTGCGCGGGCCGAAGAACTCAAACGGCGCTTGTAACGCACAAGGTAAAGCGCGGCGAAATCAATAGGAACCGCTAATATTAACCAATTCAATGGCATCTCCTTCAGGCACTTCGCGTGATACCGGGATAGCCATAACCAGTTTGCGAGTGCTTTCTCGGCGAAGCAGGGCGTGGGTTAGACGCGGTAAGAGGCGGACACCCAGGCGCGTGAGTTGAAGGACTATCTCGGAACGAAACGGGAAACGCTTCCTCCACAAGCCTGCTGGTGAGAGAGCAACGATGGAGTTGACGCGAAAGCACGCTAACTTTCCCAGCTTGGCTGCTTCCAGCGCCATGTATCCCCCCAAAGAGTTTCCCACGATGTCCACACAGTTGTACTCTTCGCTGATTTGTCTCTTTTCGTCGATCTTGCTAAGCGTTTCGGCTAGCGATGCCACAAGATTGGCTGGCGTCTGCTGAATGTCGGTGAGCGGCGGAGTGCTGCCGAAGCCAGCAATGTCAAATGCTAAGACATGCCGCTCTTTAGCAAGATTGGGGACGACCATCTTCCATGCAACGTGCGACATCCCGATTCCGTGAAGCAGAATCAATGGGCGACCTTGACCCACATCATTGTAGTGCCAGCCAAACTCGTGGTTCGGACAGAAAAGGCAACAACGGTTATTTGGAGATTGGACTTTCGTTTCCATTTTCTTTCGCACCTAGGCGAAGCCGCCGAACACTGCGTTTCAGCGGCGACGCCGACTAGTATCCAAGCTGAAGAAGAGTTAGAACCCAAGTTCTGAATTCTGAAAACAGGTCGCTGGTCATTTTATGAGACGCTTTGCGATAACCCGCGCCGAGCGAGCAAAGTTACTCCTGGATTACTATATGTCTCTTGATCGTGATTCAAAGCCCTTGGCCCACAAAGAAGCGAACCATGGCAATACACTTCTCTAAAAGCCGATAACAGTCCCTATGAGAACCCTTAGTCCTGGCGAGCATGTTGACAGCTTTCAAATACAGAACGTCCTGGGAAGAGGCAAGGCTGGCACTGTGTATCTTGCCGTCGCTGAGGAAGCGGGCCCAGGGATACTTTCTTTTTGAAATTATCCTTTCAGATCAAGTAAAGTCGGACCAAGTATATGCAACCTCTAATCGCGAGCTTTGTACTGACGCTTCTCCTGGCAGTTGTGACAACCGGTCAGGATCGCACAACGGTGAGTGTCGGCAGCGCAACCGCCGCGCGCGGGCAGAAAGTCACCGGCACGATCGAAGTTCCACCCGGTGTCGACGCCGGCCTTAGCATTCCCGTCGCAGTCATTCATGGCGCGAAGCCGGGACCGGTGTTGGCGCTCGTCGCCGGTTCGCACGGCACGGAATACACTTCAATCATCGCGCTCGAGAAACTGATCGCGATGCTGAATCCAGCCGAAATTTCCGGCACGGTAATCATCGTGCCGCTCATTAATATTCAATCGTTCGAGCAAAAGGTGCCGCACGTCAACCCAGTGGATAAGAAAAGCATGAACCGCTTCTATCCGGGAAAGATGGACGGCAGTCAAACTGAGCGCGCTGCTTATCTGATCACCAAACAAGTGGTGGAGCAATGCGATCACTTGATCGACCTTCACGGCGGTGATTTGGACGAAAGCCTGCGGCCTTACAGTTATTGGACGAAGACCGGAAACGAAAAGCAAGATCAAATTTCACGCGACATGGTACTCGCCTTTGGTCTCGACCACATCATTATTTCTACGGAGCGGCCCAAAGACCCGCAGGCTTCGCGCTATCTTGAAAACACGGCCACTACGCGCGGCAAACCCTCGATCACCGCGGAGGCAGGACATGCGGGCACGGTAGAAACAGACGATCTCAACGCACTCATCAACGGCTGTTTGAGTGTGATGCGTTATCTAAAGATGTTGCCGGGGCAACCGACGATGGTCGAGCGTCCCGTTTGGTTCGAAAAGGTCGTGACGTTGGCTAGTGAGCAAACGGGAATCTTTTATCCGGTGGTCAGACGTGGAACGTATGTCGAACAAGGAATGAAGGTTGGTTACGTCACCGATTACGTCGGCAAGGTGATTTTTGAGGCCCGGGCGCCCGTCGCCGGCGTTGTGCTTTACGTCTGCGCAGTACCGTCGATGACCAAAGGCGCAACGATCGCCAACATTGGCGTGGTGGCCCGGTAAAACTGTCATCCCGTTACTTTGCGCTTCTGCGTTTGCAACCTCTGTGTCGCGGTGCCTCTGTGGTTGTTTTGCTAAGTATTTTGGAACCACAAAGGCACAGAGACACAAAACTAACTTAGCCTTTTCTCAACGACATTTCCGCACGGGTAGCGAACACATGAGTCCAGGATGGATAGTTCACAAATTTGGCGGCACCAGTCTCGCCGATGCCGATCGTTATCGAGCGGCCTGTGAAATCGTTCTTTCGCAACCATCAGGTGAGCGTGTTGCAGTAGTGGTTTCGGCCATGAGTGGCGTCACCAACGCACTCATCGAATTAGTGAATCTGGCGGCAACTCAGGACGATTCCTACCTACAAAAACTCCAAGCTCTTGAAAACCGGCATCTCGAGACCATCGCTGAACTAAGACTCGGAAACATACAAAGTTCCACTCTCAGGGAGACTGTTGTCTCCGATTTCAGCACTATCGAAGAGGTGCTGAGAGGTGTTTGGATCACCAGACTCGCTTCCGAGCGCATCATTGAATTCGTTTCAGGCCACGGCGAGTTGTGGTCAGCTCAACTCCTGCACGCCTGCTTCGAATCTCAAAATCATCGCGCGAGTTGGCTTGATGCCCGCCAGGTTCTCGTGGTCGAACCGTATACCAACACTGTTGCGGTCGATTGGCAGACTTCAAAACAGAAGTTGCAAAGCTGGCAAGCGCGTCCTCTCGACATCGATTTCCTGATAATCACCGGTTATGTCGCTGCTACGCACGACGGAGTCGCGACGACCTTAAAACGAAATGGCAGCGACCTCTCAGCTTCCATCTTCGGCGCACTCCTGGGCGCGGATTCCGTCACGATCTGGACCGACGTTGATGGAATCTTCAGCGCCGATCCGCGACGAGTTGCGGATGCTGTAGTCATCCCTGAACTTTCGTACCAGGAAGCGGCCGAACTCGCGTACTTCGGAGCAAAGGTCATTCACCCCAACACAATGTCTCCCGCGATCACAAACAACATCACAGTCTGGATTAAAAACACTTTCAATCCTGAGGCTCCGGGCACACGAATATCCTCCGCTTCAACGATTGACTCGCCGATAAAAGGTTTTGCGGCAGTCGAAGACATGGTCCTAATCAATGTGGAAGGCACTGGGATGATCGGCATTCCGGGTGTGGCCCATAAACTTTTCGGCGCTCTGCGTGCAGTCGATGTCTCAGTCGTAATGATCTCACAGGCGAGCTCTGAGCATTCAATCTGCTTCGTTGTTCCACGTGTACACGCGGAACTCGCGAAGAAAACGGTTGAGCAGACGTTCGTCGTAGAGATGCAGCGTGGAGAGGTTCAGACGGTGGACCTGACTGAGGGTTGTTGCATTATTGCCATGGTTGGCGACGGCATGATCGAGAAGGTGGGCATGGCCGGAAGTTTTTTTCGTGCGCTCGGGAAAGCCGGCATCAACGTCAGGGCAATCGCACAAGGATCGTCGGAACGAAACATCTCCGCGGTCATCAAACAGGATGACGCAACGAAAGCGTTGCGAGCTTTACATTCCGCCTTCTATCTTTCGAACCAGACTCTTTCAATCGGTGTGATCGGCACCGGCCTGATAGGCGGCACGCTTCTCGGCCAACTTCAAACTCGAATTGAAGAACTGAAGCGCGATCGCGGCATCGACTTAAGGGTGCGCGGTATAATGAACAGTCGCAATATGATCCTGGCCGACCGGCACCTCGCGCTTGACCGATGGCACGATGACTTATCCGCAAGTTCGACAGCGTCCGACCTTGAAAGTTTTATCGACCACGTTAATGCCGCTCACCTGCCACACGCTGTACTGATCGATGCAACCGCCAGCGCTGAATTAACCGGGCATTACGAAACCTGGCTCTCCAAGGGAATCAACATCATCACACCCAACAAAAAGAGTAATGCGGGACCATTCCCTGCGTATCGTAGCCTGCGCGAAACCGCCCGCAAACATCAACGTTACTTCCTTTACGAAACAAATGTGGGTGCCGGGCTACCGATTATTCAGACGCTTCGAGGTCTGGTAGAGACAGGGGATGAAATTATCAAGATCGAAGGCGTGCTCTCAGGCACACTCTCTTACATTTTCAACTCGCTGGATGGTCGCCGTACGTTCTCGGAGGCTGTGCGAGAAGCGCACTCGTTAGGCCTGACTGAACCAGATCCGCGCGAGGACTTATCGGGTGTAGACGTCGCTCGCAAACTCGTCATCCTGGCGCGGGAGATGGGCCTCGAAGTAGAGATTGAGGCGGTTCACGTTGAAAGTCTGGTTGCCGAAGATTTGCGCGGGGCGAAGATGGATGAGTATCTCAAGGGGCTCGGGAAACATGATCAGACGATAGCGGCAATGTTGAACTCAGCGCGCGATAGAGGTCAGGTTGTGCGCTACGTTGGCACGATAGACAGTAACGGCGACATGTCAGCTCAGCTGCGCAGCTATGCGTTCGATCACCCGTTCGCAAGTCTAACCGGCAGCGACAATATTGTGAGCTTCCAGACTGCACGCTACAACTCTCAACCGATGATTGTAAGAGGGCCGGGTGCCGGACCAGAGGTAACCGCCGGAGGTGTTTTCGCGGACCTGCTCAGGCTCGCTTCGTTTTTGGGTGCGCCACAGTAAAGGCGAGGCTCGGTTTTACGGTGCGAATAACAGTCACCACTTTTCTACTATTCAACTATGTGGATCTATTATTTCGCCCGTCTCATAACGCACTGGCTTGCTCCCTCGCTGTTCTCGGCGAGGCAATATTCAATTTAAGATCACATTTTGTGATCTTAAACGGTTGAGATGTTGCCACTCCTCGGTTCAGCTTTCGTAAGCTGAAACATAAAATCCTCCGGAAACCGGTCAAGATTTCGCTGAACGGCCTGGTTAAGCGATCTAGTAGCGACACCATAAAGCCTCGCTAGGTCGTAATCGAGAATTACTCTCTTCCGCGAATGTGCAGTATCGTATCTTCAATAGACTCATCTGGTAGGCGATCGAGGTATTCGGTAGTGGGTCAGTTTAAGTTTCAGGAGCAATTGTTTCAGAGCAATTAACGCCGAAGGCGTTCGCTAATTACAGCCCATGGGTTGGAGCAGCGTAGCGACAACCCTGGGATTCCATCCACCATTCGCGTATCAACCCTGTAAGGGTTCGCCGCGAGACAAACTCCTTTCAGGGTTAGCCTTATTTCTTGTGTTCCCAGGGTTGAAGCAACCCTGGGCTGTAATTAGCGAACGCCTCCGGCGTTAGCTGCTTTCAGCTCAAACTGACCCACTACCAGGTATTCGGCATGTGAGGTTCCTTTCAAAAGGCATTGAGGCACATGTTTCTAGCAGCAAGGTTACTACAATCCTGGCAATCCGGGTAATCTGTGGATATAGGTTCGCCCGCATCGGCGCGCTGCACAGATCAGCCGGCCACGGATCGTTGATGTTGTTACGAGTAATTCCGAGAAGTAGCAGCCTTCGGGTCGAGAATCTTGGCTGGATCTATTGAGCCTTAACTTCCGGTAGCTTTTTGAAGCCTTTCTCCAGGGCCTTCCGCAGTCGATCAACCGCTGTCGTCGGATCCCCGACTAAAATTGGATCCGTATACAACAGCACTTCGCCGTTTCGCGCATCCACTATTCCAATCTGTAATCGCAGATAAGCCGGCATTCCGCCAACGAACAATCTAAAGGCAGTCTTGCCGCTCGTCAGTTTTTTCCCCTCTCCACGAATGAAAACAACCGCGTCTGCACCCTTATCTAAATTCAGGTTGAGCACCTCATCGCCCATCGAGAAGCGACCTTTCTTAACGTCACTGCGCTTCTTCACGATTTTAGGCAACAGCTCGTCAAACTTAGTTTGAAAGTCAGCAACATCGTACTTCTGCTGAGCGCCGCCCTCGGCGGATGTCCCTGTAGTCGGCACAGTGGTGACGTTTTTCTTTTTCGACAAGACTTCGGCGATCATTGCTTCTACGCGCACGCTCAACTCATCGGACTCAGCGGCCATGCCTTCCGGGCCTTTCATGCTATCGCGAACGACATTCACTTTCGCCGGCAGGACAATAACGCGACGAATTGTGGTTTCTTTCGACTTGATCTTCGGGTGAAGAAATTGGGCATGGACCTGATGCGACCCCGAAACGGTGAACAGTACCACCAGCGCAAATATGGTTATTTGCATCTTCAACACGATAGATCGAGCATTCATTTAAGCTTCTCCTTTAACGCTTCCATGCGTCTTTGAATTCGTTGGCGATCGCTTGCCGATGGCGCGAGCTCAAGGTACTTCTCATATTCGGCGACGGCTTCGGTTCCTCGTCCGAGTTTCTCGTAAAGCATGCCAAGCCCCCGATGGGCAACCGGCACCGGATTCTCAGCGCTCAAGGCGCGCCGGTACAACTGTTCGGCCATTTCTTGATGTTTTTGCCAGTTGTCCTTACCCGCCGGTGTCGCGAGTAGTTCGCGCTCCTCTTCTTCCGCAGTACGCTTAAGGCTTTTCTTCGCGGCATCCTTCTTCGCGCTGTTCGTCAATTCTTTTTCGGTTAGCTGTGGCGCCCGAGGTCCGAGCGTGCGATAGCTTTCCGCCAACCAAAACAGGTTTTCCGAGTCGTCATGAAAATCTACCAGACGCTGTGCGAGGTAAACGGCTGAACGAGCGCGTCCGGCATTGATCGCCAATTGAAGATTGTGGCGCATTACCGACTCCACGTTCCGAAAGTACGCCGCCCGCTCTCGATTCAGCTCCATCTGGTGCGTCACCCTGTCGGCGCGGCCCCCGAGATAACCACTCAGATACTTGATTCGTTCTTCGAGCGATGGATGGTCGTTATAAAACAGTCTGATGTTCTCGCCTTCGATGTCCTGATTTAGCAGCTTCATCACGTTGACCATTTCTTCAGGTGCGTATTCAGCGCTGATCATCATGTCAATGCCTTTGAGATCAGCCTCCCGTTCCAGGTCGCGGCTGTAACCATAGATCGTCGCAATCATGATGAAAGGAGCTACTGTCGTGACAACCGTTATGACCGCTCCGACAACCCCTCCGGGCGCATACGCGCCGATCGCTGCCATAACGTTCATGGTGAGAAATTTTTTGCGGTTGCTGCGATTATGCACATACGTATGTCGCCGCATTACGTGCGTCAGTTCATGTGCGATGATCGCTGCCAACTGTGATTCGTTATCTATCAGGGTCATCAATCCAGTGGTGACGTAGATCGAGCCGTTCGGGAGGGCGAAGGCGTTCGGCTGCGGGTCGCGAAGTACGCGAAATTTCCACGACACCCTTTCGAGTTCGAGCCCACGGGGAATCAGCGATTGCCCGACGCGACGCAAAAAAGCATTCGCCGATTCGTCGGCGAGCACGAGGCCATCGCGCTCAAACCGAAGGTCGAGCAGATCCGCCTGTTGAAGTACTTCCAAATCAACTTCGCCGAACTTGAATTCTTCTCTGACTGGCGGAGGCGTGACTTCGACGGGCGCAGTCTTCTTTTGGGCGAGCGCGACAGGACCAACGGAAGTGAAGACGATGCAGAAGGAAAGCGCGGCAACGATCAGATTTGTAAGCCTGTGGGGGAACATAGCAAACAAGCTCCAGAGTTAAGCGAGCGCCGGCAAATGGTGACTTTCGTCAAAGAGTCCTAAAGGTTACAAAATGGCTCTTCAGATGTAAATTGTAAATCTCTAACCCTCTAACCGTAAGACTAGCCTTTATGAGTTTTGGCCTGCGCGCTTTGAATTACTTATACGTCTTACCATTGTGCACTACCCAGCCTGCGACGTGCTTACCTCGTGGATCACCGTGCGTCCAATGGATGACGCCGCCTTTTTCGTTCCATACATACTCGCCGCTGAATCGAACGCTGTCGCCGGCCTCGAGTCCGTCGATGCGCGGGGCGATGTCGATGTTGTGTGTGATGAGGAGCGTTAGTCCTGACGCAAGCTGAACAATGAATCGTTGGTGTCGCGACCCGTTCAGATCGTCTGAAAGGACGCGAACCACAGCGCCTTCGCCTTCAACTTGTACGCCGCTTGTTCCACTCGCGAAGGCACGGCCGATCGCGTCGCCGGCAACGGATCGCGCTGCACGGCCTTCAGTGACCACACTCGGACTGCCCACGATGAGGAACGCTCCGTTCGGGCAAGTTCCAACTGAACGTCCCTGCGCCTCTGTGGCAATTGAGAACTGTGGTGGAACAGGTGACTCAGCGCAGATGATGTCGCCGTTTTCGGGCCGCTTTACTAAAAGCTCAGGTCCGTCGCTGCAAGCCGAATTGCGCTTGTAACCAACGACAACCATACCCTTCGGGACGGAGTCAATTTCGCAGATGATCAGCGGCGGTGATGGCTTGCGCGTTCTGCGTCCCGATTTTTGAGCGATCGGTGCGGAGGGAAGCAAACAAAGGAGCAACGTTAACAGCAGGAGCTTACCAAGTCGTCGCATTTGAGATCCTCGTCGAGGGTTAGTGAGATTATGAACAGTTGAGGCCGAGGCCTGCGTTTGACCCAAGTCAAAACTAGCAAATCCGGCGAGAAATGATCAAGCAGTATCTTTTTCCCGTGGTGACGTAAATTGAAGTTCTTCAACCACAGAGCAGCCACGGAGACACAGAAGCTGCCACGCAGAAGCGGCGCTTTCGGGCAAAGCCACTTAAATTTTTCAGCTGGCGATAAGTTCCCTCAATCGTTTCGCCAACCATCAGTCATACCTCCTTGAAGAAAACAAATGTTTAGTTGTCGCGAGGCGGATTATTGCCTCTTAAAAATGCGCTTCGCTTCGTACGAGATATTTGGATTATCGACGTACGAATCGATCACCAGCTCGCCCTGACCGTTGATGACCCACTTGCGCAGGTTTTGAGTCGTAACCTCGCCTTTCGGAGTTTGCGCCGTCGTCACGTCGGTCACTGTGATGCCGGTATCGCCGGGTAGCCAGGTTGCGGTTCGTTTACCTTTCGGTGGTGTTTGTCCCGGCGGCGCCTGCGGTGTGAACTCGTGCTCCTTGCCGTCGAGGATGATCGTGTCTTTGACAGTTCTTTCGTTGTTCGGCTGGATGATCTTCGTCTCCACTTCGAGCGTGTCGTCCTTATGAGTGATGGTGAGTACCTGCATCATGTCGCCGGGCATGCCGAAACTCCGCGCCCGATCCATGGTCCAGGCGCCACTGAAGTTTGGTTTAGCGGCGGCCAGGGCGATGATCGACAAGACCAGCACTGCTGCAAACGCAATCAACAGTTTTTTAGCCATTGCAGTTCTCCTTTATGTGGTTCCTTTTGCGCGAATGTTGACCAGCGAGAGCAACGGTCCGGTCATAAAGGTCGTGACCAGCGCCATCAACATCAACATTGCAAAGATGCGTCCTGAAAGTATGCCCAAATCATAACCGATATTCAGCACCACCAACTCGACTAATCCGCGCGTGTTCATCAGCGCGCCGATCGAAAACGATTGCGACCAGCTCATTCCCGTGAAACGGCTCATCAACATACTGCCGCCCAACTTCCCGGCGATGGCCACGAGAATGATCACGCCGCAGAGCGCCCAGCTTTGCCAGTCGTTCAAAAGCGTGACTTGCGTGCGCAAACCAGTAAACGCAAAGAACAGCGGCAGCAACGCGGCGGCGCTGAACGCGTCGAGCTTATCGCGCAGAAACGTCCTGAAGTCCGTTGACGGCGGCATCACCACGCCGGCAATGAACGCGCCAAACAGCGCGTGAATGCCAATCGTCTCGGTGATCAGTGCACAGATCAGAACGAAGGCCAAGACGCCCGCGATCAATCGCCGCGTGTGAACGTGCGAACCTGTCGCCTGCTTCACCATACGCCGCAACTGCGGCCGCACTAGAAAGATCATTGCCGCTGCAAACAGCAGCGTGAAGACCACGGTAACGAGCGACACCGCAATGCCGCTCGCCTGCACCAGCGCAATTACGAGCGCCAGGATGCACCATGCGGTAACATCGTCGACGGCCGCACAGGTTATCGCAATTGAGCCGAGATTGGTTTGCGACAGGCCGCGATCTTCAAGAATTCGTGCGAGCACCGGAAAGGCGGTGATGCTCATCGCAACCCCGATGAATAACGCAAAGGCGCTGAACGATGTTCCTGGTGGAGCAAGCCCACGATAGAGAAACAAAGCGAGGCCACTGCCGAGCACGAACGGCACGATGATGCTTGCGTGACTGATCATCACCGCGGCCGAGCCTTTTTCTTTCACGTGCCTGACGTTCAGTTCCATGCCGACGATGAACATGAACAGCACGACGCCGATCTGACTCAACAGTCGCAGTGTCTCCAGCGATGAGGCCGGAAAGACGAACGACATCACCTGCGGAAAGAAAAAACCCAGCACCGATGGGCCGAGAACAATGCCGGCAATCATCTCGCCCATCACCGGAGGCTGACCGATACGGCGGAATAGTCTGCTGAGCAAACCGGCGGCGGCCAGGATCACGACGATCTGCATCAACAAGACACTGAGTGGCGAGCGGAAGTTTTGCCACAGGTTCGGCGTCAAAGATCCGTGTTCGTCCGTGGCTGTCTGTGGCCCGGGACTGAAGCCGGCGCCGAGCCAGAGTATTAGCGCGATTGCCGCCACAAAGAACAGCAGCATCAGGACGTAGACGAAATAGTGCTTGCGATCCAAAAAACCGGAGCCAGATGGCATGTGCAACCTATGAATTGCTTTGCGCGTAGTAGACGGATTATACAGCCCAATTGCCCATCCGGTGCTGTTGATGCTAATTTGCTGGGTTCATGACTGTAGACGTGGCGCAAACCAGAACCGAAGTAGGGAATTATTTTGTCTCGAACTACCCGCCTTTCTCCCAGTGGAAGCCCGAGTTTGTTTCCGACGCGATCGGCGCTTTAGCACAGCCGGCGCGCGTCGATGATCCGCTCGGTCTATACCTGCACATTCCGTTCTGCCGAAAGCGCTGTCTGTTCTGTTATTTCAAAGTCTACACCGACAAGAACGCGTCCGAGATCGAGGTCTATCTCGACGCGCTGATCAAAGAGAACGAACTCTACAGCCGCACCGCTGCGTTTCAAGGACGGCAACTTCGTTTCGCTTACTTTGGCGGCGGCACTCCTTCGTACATCAGCGACAAGCAACTGCGTTACCTCGTCGACGGTTTGAACCGTCACGTGAGCTGGGCAAACGCGGAAGAGGTCACGTTTGAATGTGAACCCGGCACGCTGAATAAGAACAAGCTACAAACGTTGAAAGAGATCGGCGTGACGCGTCTGAGTCTCGGTATCGAACACTTCGACGACGAGATTCTCGCGGCCAACGGTCGCGCGCATTTGTCACCGGAGATCTATCGCGCTTACGAATGGGCACGCGAAGTCGACTTCCCGCAGGTCAACGTCGATCTGATCGCCGGTATGATTGGTGAAACGGAAGAGAAGTGGCGTGAGGCAGTGCGCCGCACGCTCGAGCTCGAACCCGATTCACTGACCATCTACCAGATGGAACTGCCTTACAACACCATCATCTCGCAGGACATTTTGAAGAAAGGCATCCAGTCGCCCATCGCCGACTGGGCCACGAAGCGTCGCTGGCTTAACTACGCGTTTGAAGAGTTTCTCGCGCATGGCTACGAAATCGCCGGCAGCGACATTCTGGCGACGAAAAAGAAGACCTGCCGCTTCATTTATCGGGATGCGCTTTGGCATGGCGGCGATATGATCGGCCTGGGCGTTTCGTCGTTTTCGCATTTTGGCGGTGTTAATTTCCAGAACGCGCACAACTTCGAAGACTATGTGCGCATCATTAACGAGGATCGCCTGCCGATTTATCGCGCGGTCTCGCTGACCCCGAAGCAGCGACTGATTCGCGAGATGGTGCTGCAACTAAAAACTGGAAGTCTCGACACGGGATATTTTCAAAAGAAATTTGGAATCGACGTCTGGGATGAGTTCCGGCCTGTTTACGAAGATTTGTTGACTAAGGACCTGCTGCAACGCGCTAATGGCACGATCCACTTAACGAGGCGCGGGCTTTTGGAAGTCGATCATTTCCTGCTGGAGTTTTTTGAACCTGAACTGAGAACCGTACGCTACGCATGAGCACAAATAATAATTACGACGTCATTGTAATGGGTGGGGGACCTGCCGGGAGTTCTGTCGCGAGTATTCTGGCGCGCGAAGGCCGCCAGGTGATTCTATTTGAAAAAGAAGTGTTTCCGCGCCATCACATTGGCGAATCGTTAATGACCGACACTTACTGGACCTTCCGTCGCATGGGTTTGCTCGAGAAGCTCAGGGACAGTCCGTTTGTGCGCAAGTACAGCGTGCAGTTTGCGAACTCGGCGGGCAAGGAGTCGCGCCCGTTTTATTTCTTCGAGGCGGTGCATCATGAGAGCGCGGTGACGTGGCAAGTGACGCGCGCGAAGTTTGATGAGCTGTTGATTAATCACGCGGCCGAGCAGGGCGCGGTGGTCCATCAGGGCGTGCTCGTCAAGCAGGTCTTGTTTGCGGGCGATCGTGCTGTTGGAGTTGAAGTGCAGATGCCGGACGGCTCGCGCGAAAAGTTCTTTGCGAAAGTTGTGGTAGATGCGACCGGACAGATGGCGATGCTGTCGAACAAGTTTCGCTGGCGCCTGCGCGATCCGAAACTCAAAAAAGCCGTGCTCTATTCTTACTTCAAGGGGGCACATCGCGAACCGGACCTCAATGGCGGTGCGACGCTGGTTTTGCGAACTGAGCCGGGCAGTGGCGGGTGGTTCTGGTACATCCCTCTCGAAGACGACATTACCAGCGTTGGGATCGTTGCCGACCCGGACTACCTGTTGAAAGGCCGCGGTCAGGACCTCGCGAAGATCCTTCAGGAAGAGATCGAGAAGTGTGAGCCGTGCCACAAGCGTGTCGCTAAGGGTGAGCGCGTCGATAAAATCTACTCGATCCTCGATTACTCCTATCGTTCAAAACACAACGCGGGAAACGGCTTCATCATCATCGGCGATGCGTACGGTTTTCTCGATCCGATCTACTCGTCGGGTGTGCTGCTGGCGCTGAAGATGGCGGAGCTCGCTGCCGACGCGATTCACGATTCCTTCCAGCACGACGACTTCTCCGCCGCGCGTCTCAGTCAGTATCAGACGAAACTCGATCGGGGCATCGAGTCGATGCGCAAACTGGTCTACGCGTTCTACAACGAAGGTTTCAGTTTCTCTGGTTTCCTCCGGAAGTATCCGGACGAGCGTTTTCACATCATCAACCTGCTGATCGGTGATGTGTTCAAGGAAGGTGTGGATGCGGTGTACGGTCCGATGTCGGAGTTCGCCGAAATCCCACCACCGCTCTACGAACAAGTCGACGGCACGCTCGTAGCGCAGACACCAACAGGCGAAGAATCCGAGCTCCTGCTAACCGCGAAATACAACTACTTCGACGATCGTGTTGCCACGGATTAACACGGACAGCACGGATTCACGTCCGTGTTCATCCGTGTCCGTCTGTGGCTTAAAACAACAGCTTCAATCCAAACTGAATGTGCCTCGGGTCGCGCGCGGAGGTGATGCGACCAAAGGTCGGGGAGCCGAGAAAGTTGTCCGGCAGATTGAAGTTTGGGTGGTTGAAAAGGTTGAAGGCCTCGGCGCGAAATTGAAGTTTGAAACGTTCGCTGAGCGCCGTGTTCTTCATCAACGAGACGTTGACGGTTTGAAATCCCGGACCGTCGAGAATGTTGCGGCCGGCGTTGCCAAACGTACCCGGAGCAGGGAACGCGAAGGCGCTCGTGTTGAACCACTGCTCGGTCGTGCGGTTTGAAAGGTCCGGATTACCGACCACGTTCGGACGGTCGTTGGCCCCGAAGCCGAGGATCGAGCGGCCAGTGCCACTGTTATCGATTTCGGAAAGCAGCGCGACCGTGAACGGGCGACCTGACTGAACCGTGATGATTCCGTAAGTTTCCCACCCGGTTAACATTGTCGTGAGCCAGCCGTTGTCATCCAAATACTTCTGACCGTGTCCAAACGGCAAATTCCACGAATAATTCACTGACAAACGATGCCGCACATCGAAGTTCGAACGCCCACGCTCAGCCGCGACGTTGTAACTGTTCTGCGGGAAATTCGGATCTCCCGCACTGCTGAAGAAGTTTGACGCATCGTCGATCGACTTGGACCACGTGTACGAAGCGAGCGTCGTAAACCCGCGCGACAGCCGCTGCTGAAAACGTGCCTGAAGTGCGTTGTAGTTTGAATTCGCGCGCGACTCCAGCAAATCAATGTCATCAAGCCGCGGATTCGGACGCGGAACAAACGGTAATCCCGGCGGCAACGCGCTCGGTTGCGGCTGATTGATGTCTCGCGCCGTCAGCAGCTTGGTTCCCTTCGAGCCGACATACGCCACTTCGAGCACGCCTCGCTCACCAAACTGCCGCTCGATGTTGAAATTCCAATGCTGCATATATCCCGTGCGCAGATCGCGTTGAATCGCGAGCGCTGAGTCAGGGAGCGGAAACGGGAAGAACGACGGAAACGGATCGTTGAGCGTCAAAGGCAAGCCCGGCAGTGGAAAGAAAATATTGTTGTCGAAAAACGGTGAGTTGAAGTAAAGCGCTTCTGCCGGCGCCAGCGGTGATTGATCGTAGTAGACACCGTAACCGCCGCGCACCACAGTCGCTTGATCGTTACCAACGGTCCACGCAAAGCCGACGCGCGGAGCGAAGTTGTTCTTGTCAGATTCGAACCCGCTGCGCGGCACTCCATTTGTTCCAACCGGTACTAGCGACCGGGTAGCGACGTCGTAAACATTCGCGCGATCGTCTTTATCCACCGGCGGCGAGTTGTATTCGTAACGCAGTCCGGCGACAAGCGTCAGTCGCGGAGTCACGCGAAAACTGTCGTTGATAAAGAAGTTGTAACTCTCGGTGCGAATCTGCTGCGGATTATCGACCCGCGCGACACTGGTCAGCAGCGGAAGGCCAAGCAGCAGATCACCGAGCGCATTGAAGGTAATTTGCGTGAACGGCGAAAATTGCAAACGCCCGCGTGACTCAACATCACGAAACGCATTCTGCTGCGAAAAACGGAAATCAAGTCCAAACTTGATCAGGTGATCTCCGTGTATATAGCTGGAGTTGTTGAGTAACTGATAGACGTTGGTGACGCTGTCCTGCGGATTATTTCCTTCGTCGCCGAGCGGCGAGAAACCCGTCAGAGTAATAAAACTCAAGCCCAGATCGCGCGCGCGTGGTGAGACAGTCGGCAACCCCACCTCGGAATTGAGAACACTCGCTTCTTGTGTCACCGAAGCCGCGACGCGGCTAAACGCAACCCGAGTTTCATTCACCAGATTCGGCGTGGGCACGAGCGTCAAAGCACCCATGACGTTCTGACTGCGCCGCAAGACCGTATCACCAAAACCCGGCACGAGTGAGAACGATGGACCAGTGAAAGGTTCAAACAGATCCCGATCGCCAAAACTGTATCTAAACGTCAGGTCCGCTTTGTCAGTCAAACGATGGTCGACGCGCACGTCGAAGCTGTCGTTGTCGTCACGCTGCACCGGGGAAGAGACGAAATTCTGAAACGGCACGTTGCGGTTCGGAAGGGGATAAAGAGCGGCAATCGCGCGGCCGACCGGGTTAATAAAAAACGATGGGATCACGCCGTTGGCGAACGGCTGGCCCGTGAAGGGATTGATTGGAACACCAAACACGCTGTGCGAGAAGTTACCGACGCGTTCTTCAGCGGTTGGAACGTTCGTGATGCGCGTAATGCCTTCGCGTGAGCGCGTGCCTTCGTAGTCAGCAAAGAAGAACGTGCGGTTGCGCACGAGCGGACCACCGATGGCGCCACCAAACTGATTGCGGAGATATTTCGGTTTCGGCTCGGACGCAGGCGCGAAGAAGTTGCGCGCATCGAAAGCCGCGTTGCGGTGAAACTCAAACAGCGAACCGTGAAAATCGTTCGACCCTGAATTGAGAATAACGTTGATCTGCGCGCCCGGATTGCGGCCGAACGAAGCATCGTAGGTGCTCGTCAGCATCTCAAACTCGCGAATCGCGTCGACCGACGGACGCACGCCAAACGTGTTGAGTTTCGGATCGACGTTGTAAACGCCGTCAAGCAGGAAGTTGTTAGCGTCCTCGCGCGCGCCGTTGACGCTAAACGAGAAGTCGCCGCGGACCGAACCCGCGGAACCCTGTGCGGGCGGCACGGCGCCGGGCACGAGCAAGCTGAGCTCATAAAAATTGCGGCCGTCGAGTGGCAGACCGACTACCTGGCGATTCTCGATCACAGTGCCGAGCGAGGCGCTGTCCTTTTTCACCAAAGGATTCGAGGATTCGACTGCGTAGTCGTCGGCGACCGCCGGTCCCTCAACTTCCAGCGTCACGTCATGCCGTGCTTCCTGGTTCACGAGGAGCGCGATCCTGCGCTCGTATCTTCTAAACGCGGGTTGCTTAACACTCAGTTGATACGTACCCGCCGGCAGCGAGGCGATCGTGAATGAGCCATCGTCGCCGCTTGTCGTCGTTCGTTGCTCACCTGTCGCCACGTCAGTTAAGGTGATTGTCGTGCCGGGAATCACCGCCTGATTACTATCGTAGACAGTTCCCCGCAAAGAAGCGCGATGCGTTTGGGCCAACACAGGTGCGGCCATCAATAGCGACAGAACGGTTAGGAAGAGGACTCGTCGGTTCGACTTCAAGATTCAAGGCTCCCTGTTCGGAATTTTGTAGAACCAGGTCTGCGTGAATTCGGAGACCTTAGCAAATCGCTTTCTATTTTGCTAATTGTCTATTCAAACTTGGAAAGTGGCTGCTAGAATGCCCCAACTCAAAGTTGTTGAGAATACGGAAGAGCGCTTTTCCGAGTTTCAAGCAAAGCCAAAGATAAACTCAATTTGGAGGTCCTAATGCTCTGGATTCTTTTTGCTCTCGGCGCGGCATTGTCGTGGGGACTGTATGGCCCCGCTCTACACCGCGGACAGGTAGAGCTCGGTAATCCAATGCGCGCGCTGCTGTGTGTGGGCGTGGCTTACTTTCTTATCGGTGTCCTTGTCCCTGTGATCACGCTTTCGTCGCAGGGCCAGCTCAACGGCTTCACGATGAAAGGCTCCATCGGCGCCACCGTCGCAGGCGCGCTGGGCGCCGCCGGCGCGGTCTGTATCATCTTCGCTTTCCGTTCAAACGGATCGCCGACTTACGTGATGCCGCTTGTATTCGCCGGTGCGCCACTGGTCAACGTACTGTATTCGATGTGGCTTCATCCGCCGAAGACTTCGCCGAATCCATTGTTGTACCTCGGTTTTGTATTGGCGGCTTTGGGTGCCGGGTTAGTGCTTTACTTTAAACCCCAGTCGTAGCATTGCCGATTTCCAATTGCCGATTGTCGATTTGTAAGAGAGCGACAGCGGTTCAATTGGCAAATTGGCAATCAACAATTGACATTGTTCTTTCGTGTCTCCCCATTGATGTTTCACAAACACGAAGGAGAAGCTGAATATGAAAACCAAGCGGGTCGTGTTGGTGGGAGTCGGGTTGCTGTTTGCCTTCGCCGGGCAGGCCTTTGCCCAGACGGGGGCCCAGGCCGGAGCAAACTGGCCGCAGTGGCGTGGACCAAACCGCGACGGCGTTTCCAGGGAAACGGGTTTGCTCAAGCAGTGGCCCGCTGGAGGACCGCCGTTGGTCTGGAAAGCGTCCGGCGCCGGACGTGGCTACTCGTCGTTCTCAGTCGCGAACGGCCGTTTGTACACGATGGGTTTGCGCGGCGATCGCGAGTTTGTCGTCGCCTTTGATATCGCGACCGGAAAAGAAGCGTGGGCAACGCCGCACGGCAGCGCGTTTCGTAACGATCGCGGTGATGGTCCAAGAGGTACGCCGACGATTGACGGCGATCGTCTGTACGCCCTCGGCGGCAATGGCGATTTGTCGTGTATCGAAGCGCGCACCGGCAAGATCGTCTGGTCCAAGAACGTGCTTCGCGAGTTTGGCGGATCGAACATCACGTGGGGCATCAGTGAATCGCCGCTGGTGCTGGGAAACAAGGTGCTCGTGAATGCCGGCGGCGAGAACGCTTCGATCGTCGCGTTGAATAAAGAAAACGGCGCGGTGATCTGGAAGAGCCAGAGTGACGACGCCGGTTACTCTTCAGCGATTCCGTTGCAGGTCAATGGCGGCACCCAAGTAATATTTTTCACGGCGAAGCGCGCGTTGGGTCTCGACGTGAATGATGGCCGCTTGCTGTGGGATTACGGTCGCCCGGCGAACAATGTGGCCAACGTGGCTACGCCCATTGCGCGCGGCAATCGCGTCTTCATCTCTTCCGATTATGGAACGGGTGGAGGCGTGGTCGAGATCAAAGCGGATGGCAAAGCGCAGGAGATCTACTTCACGAAAGACATGCGCAACCATCACAGCAGCTCCGTTCTCATTGGAGATTATCTCTACGGTTTCTCGGCGTCGATCTTGACCGCGATGAAGTTCGATACCGGTGAGATCGCGTGGCGCAATCGGAGTGTCGGCAAGGGATCGCTCGTTTACGCTGATGGCAACCTGTATTGCTTGAGTGAGGATGGTGTCGTCGGTTTGGTTGAAGCCACGCCGACCGGCTATCTCGAGAAGGGACGCTTCCGCATTCCGCAGGATTCATTGCCGACGTGGAGTCATCCGGTGGTTGCGGGCGGGCGGTTGTACTTGCGCGACCAGGACACGATCTACGCTTACGACGTGAAGCAGAAGTAGTCAGTGCCAAGCCATCCGCAGATTACACAGATGCTTTAGGCTTTCTGCGTAATCTGTGGATGGCTTTTTAGAAAGTCGCGCGCCTCGCGGAGTTCGGGCAGGTCATCGTCTGCCTGTTTCCACTGGTCCAGGAGTTTTGCGTAGATCGCGGCAGCCGTAGTTTGATCGCCGCTTTGTCCGGCGGCGCGAGCCGCGCCCAGCAGCGAGCGGGCGCGATTTGGTTGGCGCAACAGCGCGGTTTTGAATTGCGCTGCCGCTTCGGCTGGTTTGCCTGCACGGAGCAGAATCTCGCCAAACAGTTCGTGTGTCGGTTTGATGAGTGACGGCGGTCCGGACGGCGGGCTCGACTGCTCTTCGAGAGTTGTAGCCTGCTTCATCAATTCAATCGCCTTGTCGTAGTCCTTCTTCATCGTGGCGCTGAGTGCTGCCACCTCCAAACCTCGAATCCCGTCCAAAGCCTCGGCATCAGTACCACGGATAGCGGCGGAAAAAGAACGGATGAACGGTGGCAAAGTTTTGCTCGCGCTTGAATAACGAAGCGTGTTTGCCATCTGTGAAGATCCGTGGGTGCTGTGGCTTCCGCTTGTCGCTTCTTCGGATGAACCGGGTTTCTTACTCTGCGGAAATAGTTCACTCGCCAGCTCCCACGCTTCGGTCTCGACAATAAATGCGGCGGCCATGTTGGCGTAGTTGTTTTCGTAATAGTCGGGCCGCAACTTGTTGTCGTAAGTCGATTCCGACATCACCTGCTTCATCAGCTTCAACAACTGCTCAGCCTTGCTGTAACGCCCTTGCTGGAGATAGGCGTAGAGCAGCCAATGCAAACTGTGATAGTCGCGAACGCTCAGCGGGAGCTTCTTCCGCTTCATCCAGTTGTCTGACGATTCCCACGCCGACTCGTTTGACGCTGCCGCTTCCGGCCACATTCCCAATTGCAGAAAGATATGCGACGGCATGTGACGCGCGTGATGCGCTTCGGGCGCTATATCTGCATAACGTCGTGCGGCGGGCAGCGCGAGAATCGCGTGATCGGGATCGTCAAAGGCGTGAATGATGTAATGCGCCGCGCCCGGATGGTTTGGGTTCTTGTCGTAAACAGCGAGCGCGATCGCGCCGGCCTGAGCCTGCAAACGAAAACCTTTGTCACCCGGAGCGACGAGGCCGAGCAAGGACAATGAATAGAACGCCGCCGCATCCAGATCGTTTGGATACGCGCGGTAGATCTTCTCCATTGCCGCCGAATAGGCGGCATCTCGCGCACGCTTGTCGCCTTCGCCGTAAAGTAGTTTCACGGCGTTCAGGTATGCGCGTTCGCGATCGCTAAGCTTCGGCGTGTCTTTGATCCTGGCGATAACCTGCCGGGCAGCGTTGAGATCCTGTTCCGACCACAATGGGTGATTGTGGGCCATCGCCTCGCCCCAGTAACCCATCATGAAATCGGGGTCGGCTTTCGTCGACTCGCGAAAAGCTTCGAGCGCTTCTTCGTACCAGAAAGAGTGCAGCGCCGCGAGACCGCGCAGGAAGTGTGCCTGAGCTGCGGGCGAGCCGGAGGTTTGAAATTCAACGCGGCCGAGCTGCGACTCCTGAGCGTGGACACTAATTACGGCGAGTATGATTAAAGCAAGGGTTTTCAACATGGCAACTCCAAGCAATCCACAGATTACGCCGATTCTTTCAAGCCCTCTGTGTAATCTGTGGATGCTATTTCTTTCCGATGCTATAGAGAAAACCGGCGGTGCGGATATAGATCCGTCCGTCGGAGATTGCCGGTGAACTCAGCGTGTAATCGTTCAGAGCGTTCTCCGCGAGAACCTCAAACTTTGGACCGGCGGCGATCACCGTTGTCAGTCCGTCTTCGTTCGTGATGTAGATCTTGCCGTCGGCCAGTACGGGCGAACCGCTGTAGGTGCCGGGTTTGATACGTTGCTGCGCGTAGATCTCGGCGCCGGTTTTCGCATCGAGACACCACACGATGCCGCGGTCGTTCACGATGTAGAAATACTTTCCGTCAGTGACGGGTGTCGGTACGTCTGGCCCATTCACTGTAGACCAGAGTACGTGTGAACTGGTGATGTCGCCGCGTCCGCCCGCGCGCAACGCCAGCAGCGGTTTGACGCGTGTGGGAGCATAGATGACCTCGTTGAAAACGATTGGCGAAGCGACGATGCGGTAGAAGGGATTGTTATCCGGATTGAGCCCGTTTGCGCGCCAGAGCTCCTTGCCGTTGGCCGGATCGTGACCGGTGACGCAATCACCGCCGGTGATGACGATCTCGGTGGTCTTGCCGTAACGAAGCAGCGCTGGAGTCGTGTAGGAATCGGGCGATTCACGAATCGCGTTGGTCGCGCGATCCACTTTCCAAAGCGTCTTGCCGTTCTTCTTGTCGATGCGCATCACGTAGGACGGATCGTCAGTCTTCATGCCGTGAAGCACCTGGACAAAGAGCGAGTCTTCATGGAGCAACGGCGACGAGGCGTAACCCCAGTTCAAACCAAACGCGCCGTACTCTTTCTGAATGTCTCTGGACCAGAGCTCCTTGCCGGCGAAGTCGAACGCTTTGAGCATTCCGGTGCCGGTCATGACGTAAACCGCGCGGCCGTCGGTCACGGGTGAAGGCGACGACATGTTCTGTTTGCGCATCTTGACGTTGCCGCCGCCGAGTGGCTGTTTCCAGAGCACTTCGCCTTTGGTTTTATCGAGACACCAGAGGAAGAGATTGTCGCCCTCGGCGACGTTGAGGAAGATGCGATCGCGCCAGATGATCGGCGTTGAGCCGCTCCAACCAGGCATTGAAGTTTTCCACACGACATTCTCTTCGGTGGTCCATTTCACCGGCAGGTTCTTCTCGTTGCTGATTCCATTGAGGTTTGGCCCACGCCATTGCGGCCAGTTTTCCGCACGTGCGGCCGAAAGCGAAAGGACAACAACAGCCAGAGTTCCGAGAATCTGTTTCCGCATCTTCAGTTTTCTCCTGTGTGAATGCGTGCCAGTCAGTGGCCAAGTCACCCAGCTCGGTCACTCCGCTCGCAGTGCGGGCAGCAACGGCGAACGCAATGCCGCCAGCGTGGCGACGAGTGAAGCGAGTGCGCCCGAAACCAGCACCGCCAGCAGTAACAAGCCGAGAGAGATGTTTGGCAGCCGGCCCCCACGTTCGAAGAACACCGGCGCAATTGCGAGCAGCGCGCAAACCGAACCGATTGCCACGCCACAGCACAGCATCAGGACGTTCTCGCTAATCACCATCACCGCGAAGTGAGAAGAGTTATACCCTACGGCGCGCAACAGGGCCAGTTCTCGCCGTCGTTCGAAGACGTTGCGTAGCAGAACGGCGGCCATGCCCAGGGTGCCGAGAATGAGACCAAGGCCACCGAGTAACTGAAAAGTTGAGAGGTACGTGTTTTCGACGCGATGAAAACTGGCTAACCTCTCCTGAGTAGACTGTGCATCGAAACCAAAATCCGACAACCGTTCTTCAAGCACCGAAGCAACCTCGGCCGCTTGCGCCTGCTGCGTGTCCAGCAGGAAGAAGCGATAGCCTTGTTCGTCTGGAAACAGGCGTACGAAGTTCTTGTCCGACATCAGCAACTCGCTTTGAAAGATGCTGTCAGAGAGGGCGCCGACAATCCGAAGGCGCAGTGGTTGAGCGCCGTGGTCCACAATCAGATCCTCGCCGACTTTCAGGTGGAGAACGTAAGTGAGGGAATTGGCGTCGGTGATGACCGGGATCGCGCCGTCGGGAAATTCGCGATTCAAGAGAAGCCACGGATTGGTTTCGTTTGAATCGATCGAACTTTGAAACGTGAAACGGTTGTCATCGAGGAAGCTGGCGGGAGGCGCGATAATCTTAGGATTGCGGGGCTGATAAAGGTTGAGACAACTCGTGTCGTCGCCGGGACGAACACGAAAGCTTACGAACTTCAGGTCCTGCAACACGGCGGCATCGTTCGTGGTATTGAGATTCAACGCCTCGCGCCCGGCGGGCGTGTTTGCGTCGTGAACAATCGGTAATAACGACTCAGCAAATAACGGAAAACCGCCACTGCCTGACTTGCTATCTGTACTCGCCGAGCCACTGCGACGGAACGCATCAACCGCCACAATGATAAATGCGGCTGACGCAATCAGCGTGACGCACAACACGGTTCGACTCGGACGATGAGCCGCGTTGCGGAACCCGAGCAACGAGATGGTCCACCAGCCTGCGCCGCGAATTGGTTTTCTATTCTTGCGCCGCAGCCAGGCGGACAGGTAACAAACACTCGCAACCAGCAACACAACACCGCCACCAAAGAACCCGGCCACTTGCGGAATTACATGCACGGCGCCCGCCGCCAACAACGCCAGCCCCACGACTGTGGCCCCGATCCCGATCCCGAGAATTCGTGTTCCCTTTGGGCTCTCGCCTAATAGTAGTCCTCGTGTCGATGAAGTTCCGACCTTCCTCAACGTCAGAATCACACAAACCACCGACGCCAGGATCCCGCCCACGGCGCCAATCAACATCGACTGCCACGAAACGTGCAGCGTCAACGCCGTCGTGCCCACGGCATCGATCCACCAGGTGCGCAGCCCGTACATCAACAGTTTCGCGTAACCGATCGCCCCGAGCACCCCGAGCAGACTGCCGAGAATTGCCAGCAACACACCTTCAGCGAGAAACAGCCGCCGGATGCGCGACGCGGAAAAGCCGAGCGCCTGTAGCGTTCCGATTTCGCGCAGGCGCTGCTCGATGCCAAGTTTGAAAAAGAGTGCCGTCAACAACAGAGCGGAGACGACGAGAAAGAAACTGAAATAGAGGAAGTACTCGCCGAAGTCGGTAGCGCCGCGCGAGGCTTGCACGCCTTGTTCGCGAACGGGAACTATCTGGAAGCCCGCCTGGAGCGGTGAAAGCGTTTGGCGTAACCGAGCAGAAAAGGAATTCTTGAGATCGGGCGTAAGTTCGCCGGTGCTGGATTGAATGCGGATAGAGGTGAGTTTTCCAAAGCGAGTTTGCCAAAGTTCTTGACCATCCCCCAGCCAGATGAAACCTTTCGGCGTAGTTCGATACTGGCGCCAGTAGTCTTCATCCTGTTTGCGCACGCGCTGGAGATCGATTGGAAACGGTGGGTCCCAGTCAGACATGTTTTCCGACTCCGTGATGCCCGGATAGGAGGGAACGAGATCGCGATCGGCTGCGAAACCGGAGATTGACACGGTGCCCGCCAGATCAAAATCTGCTTTCGCAGTTTCGAGCCGCCCGCCTTCGTGCCAAAGGTAGTATTCGAGAGTGATCTTGTCGCCGACTTGTGCGTTCAACTCCCGCGCCGTCCAGTCATTCAGAAAGATCGCCGGCAGGCCGGAAATATTATCGAGGGCGCGCGTACCTTCGAACGGCAGGTTCATAAAGGTGTCGTGGTCGACGGCGGTGACGAGTGAATACGGCACCGAGCGATCGGCGTCGCTAATATTGTTGGCCAGGTAGGAAAGCAATGGATGTGTTTGCAACGATAATGCTGAAGCCGACTCCTGTGCTGCGCTGGCGACCTTGTCGTTGATGATGTTGCTGCTGCTCTCGAGTGATAGAACTTCTTGCTCGTCGAGAACGCGGAGCTTGAGGCCGAGATCTTCGAGGGTTGCTTTGTCTTTGAGCAGCGAAGATAGCGTTTCGGGCATTCGCTGCTTTTGGTCCTGGTCCGCCGACTGAAGTGCTGCAACCAGGATCGTGTTGACCTTTCCTGCCTGGTCCAACTCCCTTTGCAGAAACGGAAGCGAGACAAAGATCGCGCGCACTGGTCCCTGTTGCGGCCGCAGCGAGAATTCTCCCAACGCAGTCGCAGGAAGAACGGACTTCAGATTAAGCCGGATGGTGCGTCCGGGATTTTCCTTGCGGCCGTGCAGCGACTCGACCGGAATGTCAGAAGGTTTTTCGATTCGCAGCAGGATTGAATCGCCGGGCGTTGTTCCTAGTTCATTCGCCAGACTTTCGCTCAGCAGCACCTGACGATTTTGCGGCGGTTCGGCCGCCACGCCATTGAACTTCCAGAATCTTTCGTCAACACCGTAAACACGAACGTCTCCGGCACGACGGCGGCTCGGTTCATGTGTGACCAGTCCATCAAGCGTGATCAAAGGACACGTCGCGCCGATGCCGCTCGTCGTAAACACGCCCGGCTGAAGAATGTCCGTGGCCAGTTGTTCGCGGAAGAAACCGGTCGCAGCGATAAAGTCATCCGTGCGGCCGAGACGCTGTGAAACCAGGTCGCGTAAGCTGCCGCGTACGGATTCGCCAATCAAAAGCGCGCCCGTCAACACCGCCACGGCGATCGCCACGCCAAGAACGACAACCACGTTGGTTTGCCAGTAGTAAGCGAGACTTCGTTGTATCAGGCGGACGGTGCGCATTACGCGGGTTCGAGATGTTGGTTTTTGAGTTCGAAACGTTGGGAAAAACGAGCGGCGAGTTCGGCGCTGTGAGTGACGACGATCAGGATCGTGTTTGCCTGCCGGTGAATGTCAAGCAGCATGCCGGCGACGACTTCGGCGGATCGTTGATCCAGGTTACCAGTAGGTTCATCGCACAGGAGAAGTCTTGGCTTCATGATCAACGCCCGCGCGAGTGCGACGCGTTGCTTCTCGCCGCCCGAAAGCTGTGCCGGACGGTGATCGAACCGTTCGGCGAGACCGACTTCATTTAGCAGATCTCGCGCCCGTTCCACGATCGAGCCGTTTGGCGAAGCGACGAGTGTTGGCGTGAGCACGTTTTCGAGCACGGAGCATTGCGGCAACAGACAATGATCCTGAAACACAAACCCGATGCGTTGATTACGAAACGCGGCGAGTTTCTTGGCGTCGAGTAGAAACGGGTTCTGATCGTCGAGTGTCACTGTTCCGCTGGTCGGTGTCTCGAGCGCGCCGAGCATGTAAAGCAGCGTGCTCTTGCCGCTGCCGGACGGTCCCATGATCGAAACAGCGGAGCCCTCGGGTAACTCGAGCGAAACGTCCCTAAGAATCACAAGCGTGCCGGCGGGAGTCGGATACTCCTTTGAGATGTGGTCGACTTTAAGCAACCTTGTTCTCCGCCACAGGTATTACTGATTGGTAAGCCTGCAAAAGTTTATCGGTCATGTGTGCGACGGTGTAGTGCTCGCGCACGCCGCGAAAACCGTTAGCACTCAATTGCGCTTCGAGTTCTGTATCTTTGTAAACCTTCAGAATACCTTCAGCGAGTCGCTCAGGATCGTCAGGCTTTACGAGCAGTCCACCACCAGTCCTTTCAACGACCTCCGTGAAGCCGCCGCGGCGCGGTTGGACCAGCGGCACGCCACAGGCCATTGCTTCGAGTAGCGACACCCCTTTGGGTTCATTGTAAGTCGCCGGCATCGACATGACGTCGAGTTGACGTAGGAACGCGACCTTTTCCGCCCGGTCGAGTACGCCGCGATAATGAAACTCACCTGCGAGTTTCGCTTCTCTGAGTCTCGCTTCGATCTCGCGCAGGTACGGCTGGCAATCGGCTGCCATGTACCCTGCGACTTCCAATCGCGCTTCAGGCAATTCGCCGGATTGTCGTAACAGACAGTACGTTTCAGCCAACACGTGTAATCCCTTCTCAGGCGCAACACGGCCAAGAAAACCGACTGTAAATGACCCGCTGGCGTTCGGTTTCTTCAATGCAAAACCATTGGGATTGATGCCCAGCGGAACGACGCGAATCTTTTCGGGGGGAATGCCGAGATACTGCGGCATGAACCCGGCGTAATACTCACTCACCGAAAGAAACAGATCCACCTCGTCCACCTGCCCGCGAATCAGATCCATTGCTTCGCTGCGATACGGTTCGGGTAGACCATCGAGAAAAAGATCTTCACCCTGGAGCGTGCAGAGCACCGGGCAATTGAACGCTTCTTTCAGTGGCCGAGCGAGAGCAATCAGGAGTGTGTACGGCAGGTTGATGACGTCGGGTGGCGGCAGTTCCTTCAACCACTCGATCAACTTCTTGATCTCTTTGCGCTGAAAACCGTCCTCGCCCCGGAGCACCGACACCGTCATCTCGCCGAGCATTTTGGGATTGACCGAGATCGATTTGCGCGATGCGAGACTCAAAATCGTTTTGGAGTCCCACAAGCGGTCGAGCCACGACGGAGTCTTGCGAAAGAACGGAACGTACTGTTCGAGATATGCGCTAATGCCGCCCAACGCCACGTGGTCCTCACTGACGTTTGGTTCGTCAGTAAACGTCGGCGTGTAGACCGGCAACAGCAGCACGTCGTGACCACGCGCGAGCAGTTCTGTGGCCATGGCGTTGTCGCGCAGGCAACTGCCGCAGTACATCCGGCCGGCTCCGCCTGTGAGATAGAGAATTCTCACTCCTGCGTCCCTCAGACGGCGACGGCGTGTTGGAAGGCGCGCCGTCCGTAAAGGTGGTCGAAGAGATTGCCTTCGTGGGGTTGGTCCCAACTGACCTGGTTGGTCGGCAGTGGCCCAACGTTGAGGCGATCGATGTGCGGGGAGTTGACGAGTGACTGGATCAGGTTCGGATCTTCAGTGATTGCGGTCACGACGAGGCTCGGACCAAGCGTTGTCACAAGCTCAACTTGCGGAACCTCGACTACGGCGGCAAACGGAAACAGGAATTCACGTTGCGCCAGCGAGTGATCCGCTGCACAACGAATTAAAGTCGGAGTTAGATAAGAACAGTTGTTCCAGACAGCGAGTCGCTCGCCGTCGCGATACGAAGCTGTGACGTCGCGTGCGCCGGGTTCGAGCAGACCTTGATCGATCATGGCGTTGATGCGCGTGGCGATCTGTGGATCGACAAACGGCGCGAGTTTCGCTTCCGGGTCTTCAGCCGCGCGCGGCACGATGCGCGCGAGTCGCTCTGCGAGTGCTTCGCTGATCTTGTCGGCGTGACGCGGCACCCAAACCGCGGATGCATTCACACACGAACGCCCGCCGTTGTCAGCAATCGAAGCGATGAGCAGGTCGAGATACTGTTCCCAGTCGTCGATGCAGTCTTCGCCGATGATTACCTTGCTATAACCTGGTCCATGAAGCTCAATCCGGGGATCGTTGGCCCAAACGGACGTGGTCGAGCTGTCGCCAAACAGCAATGAGCGGCCGCAGTTTCGTAAGATCTCGCTCGCGCCTGCGTGATCGGTCGGATAGAAGCTGAACGCCTCCGGCGGCGCGCCCGCTTTGATTAGCGATTGAATGATCCGATACGGCGTCCAGGGTTCGGCGCTGCCCGGCTTCAGCACGAGCGGAATGCGCAAAGCAAACGCGGGAATCCAGAGCGAGTGCACGCCCGGCGAGTTGTTTGGCAGGACGGCGCCGAGCGATTGCGTGCGCGGGAAAAAGCTCAGTGTGCGGCCATCGAATTTGCCGAAGCCGCGGTCGAGCAATTCCCAATCGATGCCGCGCGTCAGGCCGTTGAGCACGCTTTCCATGTTGGCAAACATGCTCTTGATCTTCAGCATGTTTCGTTCAACGAGGACGTGCGGCAGACCGGTCGTCGCTGAAACTTGAATGATGTATACGGCGGGATCGTCGGTGAAGATGTCTGCCGCGCGCGTGCAGATATCGACGAGCTCTCGTGTTGTGAGTTTCTGCAAGAGGGATCTCGGAACGTTCTGCTTGCCGAGGTCGCGACGAATCAAACCCGGATTTGCCTGGCTCACTTCGACGAACGGTTCACGCGTGCGATGGTGCGGAACCTGCGCGACATCGAGACTGTAGTACGGTTGACCCTGCCGCAAAATCGGCAATCGCAAATCGGCAATCGGCAATTAGTACACTCCTTCCACCACGCTCGACTGAAGCTTCGAGAACGGCCGCACGTTGCGCACGCCGTCCCACGGATACTGCTCGCACGGCGGCTCACGTTCAGCTTCGTCACGCTCCAGAAAACGCGGCATGAAAAACTCTTTCGTCAACGTCGTCAGACGAACACGGCCGGTCTCACCATATTCAACAATTCTCTCCGGGTCATCCGGATCGACCACTTCCACCATCGCTCGCGGCCGTGGCGGGTAATAGATAATCGCGTAATTGTCTTCCGGAAGTCTCGGTTTATGTACGGCCAGACCCATCAACGTGTTTCCGTAAGTCGGAGCGAAGTACGCGCCTTCGAGCAGTTCCTCGACTGCGAAACGGTGAAACTGCGGCGTCATCTCCGTGCCACCGCAGAACACACCGGTGATGCCGGCCTTCTTGAGCGAAATCTTTTCGCAGAGTCCCTCCAACAATTTGGGCGTCGTGAAAAGACAGCGAATGTTGTCGTGCGCGCGCAGCAGCGTCAGGCCCTGCTCGACGACGTGTTGCTTGTACTGTTCGGCCATCTTCGGTTGGCCCATCTTGAGCAGTTTGATGACCCAGCGTGGATCGAGATCGACCATGAAACAGATCCCGCCGCGATGTTGCGCAAGGTGTTCGACTGCCAAACGCAAACGTCGCGGGCCGGTTGGCCCAAGCGAGAGCCAATCGGAACCGCGCGGAAAGAACTCATCAGGAAGCGTGTCGCTGAACAATTCGTAATCGATGCGAAAGTCGTCGATGTTTATCCGCGACTTCGGCACGCCCGTGCTGCCGCCGGTTTCAAACGTGTAGACCGGACGCCCGGCCAAGCCTTTCGGCACCCAACGTCTCACTGGACCGCCGCGCAGCCATTCGTCCTGGAAGAAACCGAAACGCGAAAGATCGTTGTAAGTCTGGATCTCTTTGCGTGGATCCCACAAAAGGTTTTTGGCGTAATCCAGCCAGAAGGGACAACCGGTTTCCGGGTTGAAATGCCACTGAACAACTTCGCGCACCCAGGCATCAAGTGTTTCGATGTTCGACATTGCGGCCTAAAATACCAGACGACTTTGGCAAATGCGAAATAAAGCCATCCATAGATTACACAGACTTACTTGAGTATACTTCTGCGTAATCTGTGGATGGCTCTTTACGGAATCGTCTTTTCCGTTTCGCGTAGAAAATCATTAAAGCGCGGATCAGAGCGCAGTTTTGTCAGGTGGGGATCGACGCGAACGAAGGTGAAACCGACGGCGTGTTCGCGTTCCGCCTGGGTCAGCCAGCGAAACGCGTTGTCGAAGTCGTCCAGCAGCGTATAGATGATAGCGATCTCGTAAGCTGTAACCCAATTCTGATTTCGTTTCGCGATGATCTCTTCGAGAATCGCGCGCGCTTCGTCGCGCTTGCCGACCGCCGCGAGCACGTGTGCGCGCTTCGCGTGCGTGGTCGGCGTGTCGCCGGCAAAACTCCGTTCCTGCTCGAACGCGGCTAGCGCCTCCGAGTGCATGCCTTTCAGTTCGTAGGCCCAACGCAAAACTGTGTGCGCGGCCATCGCGCCGGGATCGAGTTCCAGCGACTTTTTGCACTGGACGATCGTTTCGTCGAACTTGCCTGCGTGGAACAAGATATTTGACACGGCCGTCGCGATCACCGCGGATTGCGGTGTGATTTGACGCGCGCGTTCGATCTCAGCGTAGGCTTCATCGTGCCGGCCCATGGCCGAGAGACTGTAAGCGTACCAGCGATGGGCCACCTGGTTACCCGGCTTCAATTGAATCGCCTTGCGCAGTTCGCGTTCCGCATCGACCCAGTCGCGATCGTAATGC
>Ga0187894_10000998_pt1 | contig 37616 bp, 30 predicted proteins | sample GBC1701081metaG_FD_136650 | JGI IMG/M metagenome (GOLD analysis project Ga0187894, IMG submission 136650) | White microbial mat communities from a lava cave in the Kipuka Kanohina Cave System on the Island of Hawaii, USA - GBC170108-1 metaG ... | reverse complement strand
GGCGGAACGCACCGTCGCCAACCGGCGTCGGCGCCTTGTGCCAACTGCCCGGCGCGAGATGATACGCGACGATGCCGAGGACGTGATGGCGCACGTCGAACCCGTCCATCGAATGGACGTTGAAGCGGTCCAGCATCTTCGTCGCCGGCTCCACACCCGCCGCTTCGTGGCCTTTCGAGCGAATCCGTCCGTCCTCGAACTTCGTCGTCCCTGGCTTGCCGACGTCGTGCAGCAGCGCGCCCAGCATGATCGTGTTCTTCCGCGCGCGATCGACGTCCTCGATCAGCGGACGCGCCTCGTCCACGACCATCAGCGTGTGAATCCAGACGTCACCCTCGGGATGCCATTCCGGCTCCTGCGGACAATCGATCAGGGCGGCCAGCTCCGGCCAGAGGCGCTGGACGACGCCGAGATCGCGGCCGAGGGCGAGGCCGATGGACGGCCGTGTGGCGCGGAGGAGCAGCTTCTCGACTTCGCCCCAGACGCGCTCGGCGGGCAGGTCGTCGAGCGGAATGGACTGGCAGAGCGCGAACGTCGCGGGTTCCAGCGTGCTCTCGAACCGCGCCGCGAACTGCAGCGCGCGGAGGACGCGCAGGCTGTCCTCGCCGAACGTGCGCGCGTCGATCGCGCGGAGGACGCGGCGCGCGAGGTCCTCGCGTCCGCCGTACGGATCGATGTACTCATCCGTCAGCGGATCCCAGGACAGCGCGTTGATCGTGAAGTCGCGCCGGCGGGCGGCCTCCGCAACCGTCATCGACGGGTCGCCGGTCACCTCGAAGCCGCGATGACCGCGTCCCGCCTTCGACTCGCGCCGCGGCACGGAGATGTCGAGGTCGCCCACCTTGAACACCGTGAAGCTCTCGCCGACGGTGTTCACGCTGCCGAACGCCGCGAGCAGGGTTTTCAGGCGCTCGACCGGCAGGCCGAAGACTTCGAGATCAATGTCCTTCGCGTCGTGCCCGAGCAGGCGGTCGCGGACCCAGCCGCCGATGATGAGCGCGCGTCCGCCCTCGGCGCGTACGCGGCGGGCGACGTCGATAGCGAGATCCAGAGAACGTTCGGCCGGCATCGGATGTCGATTATATGTGGGGAGCGGGATCGGCCGGGCGCCGGCCGAACCGGCGGACGACGCGGTCGCAGAGACCGGGCATCAGCGCGTTCAGCCAGACCAGCGCGCGCGACTTCGCGTGCGGATAGACCTCCGCGCGGGGACGCTGGACGCAGCGCACGATGGCCCGCGCGACGTGATCCGCGGACTGGCGCGGGCCGTGGCCTTCCACCGTGAAGCCCTGCTCGCGCGCCATCGCTTCGCGAAACTCCGTCTCCGTGCTGACCGGCACGATGGTGCTGACGTGCAGCGTTGTCCCCGCGAACTCCGCGCGCAGCGATTCGGCGAGGCCGACCTGCGCGAACTTCGTCGCGGCGTACGCGCCGCCGTAGGCGATGCCGCGCTTGCCGACGATCGACGAGACGAAGAGCAGGTGCGCGTGCGGCCGCGTGCGCAGGTGCGGCAGCGCCGCGCGCGCGAGCAGGAACGTCCCCATGTAATTCACGTCCATCAACCGCGCCATCGCGTCCGGTGTCGTCTCTTCCAGCGTGCCGTTGTAGCCGGCGCCCGCGTTGCAGATCACGATGTCGATCTGGTGGAAGGCGTCCAGCGTCGCGGCGATGACGCGATCGATGTCATGGTCCGACGTGACATCCGCGACGATCGGCAGCGCGGTGCCGCCGCCGCGCCGGATCTCGTCCGCGATCTGGTGCAGGCGATCGTCGCGCCGCGCGGCCAGGACGACACGCACGCCGTACGCGGCAAGCGCTTTCGCGGTGGCGGCGCCAATACCGGACGAGGCGCCGGAAACAATGGCCACGAGGCCGTCGAGGGCGTAAGACATCACACCGATCTTAAAGGAAGTTCGCGGCGTGAGGGGGCGTGGAGGGAAGTGCTACACTCAGCGGTCCGGCCGTTCGGCCGAAAGGAGGCGAAGAGCACACCGTGGCCTTGAAGTATTCCCTGATCGGTGCGGCGTTGGCGATGGGAACGATCGGCGCGATCGGATCGGTCGGCGTGTTCGGCGCGATCGTGGCAGCGGGACCGCAGACGGCGCCCGCGACCGCGGCTCCAGCCAGTGCAGCTCCCGCGACCACGGCGCCCGCGGGCGCGACGATCCCCGCGGAGCGGCGGCTGGCGAACGTGCGTCAGCTCACGTTTGGCGGCGAGAACGCGGAAGCGTACTTCTCGAAGGACGGACAGCGATTGATCTTCCAGTCGACGCGCGAGGGCGTCGCGTGCGATCAGATCTTTTCGATGAAGCTCGATGGCAGCGACGTGCGCCGCGTCAGCACCGGCAAGGGACGCACGACGTGCGGATACTTCTATCCGGACGGCCGATCGATCGTCTACGCGTCGACGCATCTCGGCGGCGAGGCGTGTCCGCCGAAGCCGTCGTTCGCGCGCGGCTACGTCTGGCCGATCTATGCGTCGTATGACATCTTCCGCGCGAACGCCGACGGCAGCGGCCTTACGCCGCTCACGTCCACGCCCGGCTACGACGCCGAAGCCACCATCGGTCCCGACGGCCGCATCGTCTTTACCAGCGTCCGCGACGGTGACATGGAGATCTATTCCATGAAGAGCGACGGCACCGACGTCCGCCGGCTGACGCACCGGCTCGGCCCCGACGGCGGTCCGTTCTTTTCAAACGATGGATCGCTGATCGTCTTCCGCGGACGCGAGCTGGCCGCCGGTCGGGAACTGGACGACTATCGCGCGCTGCTGAAGGACGGCTTGTGGCGTCCGACGTCGCTTGAAATCTTCGTGATGAAGGCGGATGGATCCGATGTGCGGCAGGTGACGCGCAACGGCGCCGCGAACTTCGCGCCGTTCTTTCATCCCGACGGCCAGCGCATCATCTTCGCGTCGAACCAGCACGATCCGAAAGGACGGGACTTCGATCTCTATCTCGTGAATGTCGACGGCACCGGCTCGGAGCGCGTCACATTCAACGGGACCTTCGATGGATTCCCGATGTTCTCGCCCGACGGCACATCGCTGGTCTTCGCGTCGAACCGCCTGGCGAAAGCGGAAGGCGAGACCAACGTCTTCATCGCGGACTGGATCGATCGGCCGTAGCGCGCCGCGGCATCCGCGACTGACGTGGGAGACGCGACCGCGCGTCGACAGTGGTCGGTAGCGGTCGGCCAGGGCCGACACGCCCCTTGGCCCGGGCACCCGACTGGGGACCCGGGCACAGGGTCTTGCTGCTATTCAGTTCTCGGCTTGCCGAACGTGCGCGGTGTTCAGGCGACGCGGCGAGCGGACACCATGCGCGGTGTACCGCGAAGCTGATGACGTTCGGGGTCACCCGCGTATCGCACCTGCGGGAGAGGCGCGGACAGCTCCCATCCCGGCGACACATGACCGCACGTAGCGCACACCAGCGACACCCGATTGTGCTCGAAGTGTCGTACCCGATCGTGGCCGCTCAGGCCGCAGAGCATCTGCCCCAGCCGTTGGAACGAGCGTACCACCCAGTTCCTGCCGATTCTCATCCGTCGCGCGTCGGCAGTTGACTGCGGCCCGACCAGCAGTTGCGGATACCCGGTGACCATAGGTCCTCCCTTTCTTCCTTTCCGCCAATCGAGCTGTGGAAAGTGTCTCTCCCGCTCGCGGCGCATCCGGTGAGTCCGGTCTGTTGAGCGTCTTCTCACTAGGACGCGTGGACTCACCGGGAAGGCCAAATCTCAAGATGCGTGCCAGCGTCCTCCCTCTCATCCTCCTGCTGTAAAGAGAACGTGACCTGCCCTGGATTTGAACGGCTGGCCTTGGGAACACTGAAAAAGCAGACGACAATCCGCAGGAAAGCAGACTTCGGCGCTTGCGGCGCTCAACAGTTGCTGTTTGAGAAGCTGAGGTGGGCGTGACCGTCTGGGATGACGATGGTATGAGAAACCGGACAGCGCCGTAGTCAAAGAGGTCACATCGCCGAGGTACCGGTGCGGCGAATGTGATCTGCGCGGGAAGCTGGGCCGCGCGAGCGTGCGGCCCGGCGGGTGCGCGGGGAGGGACTAGCGTTCGTTCATGAGGCTGCGCAGGACGAAGCCGACATTCGCCGGACGCTCGCCGAGCCGCCGCATGAAGTATGGGAACCACTCCTGGCCGAACGGAATGTAGATGCGCATGCGGTACCCCTCTCGTACCAGGGCCGCCTGCAGATCCCGACGGATGCCATAGAGCATCTGGAATTCAAACCGATCTTTCGCCACCTGTCCTTCCGTCGCGGCGGCCTTCACGGCGTCGATCATCGCGGGGTCGTGCGTGGCGAAGGCAGGATAGGTGCCGTCGCGCAGCAGCGTCCGCATCATGCGGACGTAGGCGTCGTCCACCTCCGCCTTCGACTGGCGCGCGACCTGCTTCGGTTCCTTGTACGCGCCCTTCACCAGTCTGATGCGTCCGCCGAGCGTGTTGACGCGCGTCAGGTCGTCCTCGCTGCGGTACAGCGCGGACTGCAGCACGACGCCGACGTTCCGGTAGCCGAGCTGCCACATCGTCTCGAAGATCTCGATCGTCGCGCTCGTGTACGGCGAATTCTCCATGTCGATGCGCACGAAGAAGTCGTGACGCTGCGCCGCTTCGAGGATCCGCCGCAGGTTGTCGACGGCCGTCGCGCGATCGACGTCGAGCCCGAGCTGCGTCAGCTTGAGCGAGAGATTGCGCTCGACGCCGGCTTCGATCGTCGCGTCGATCACCGAGAGGTACGCCTTCGTCGCGGCGTTGGCTTCGTTGGATGAGTGGACGCTCTCGCCGAGCAGATCGAGGCTCACCAGCATCTGGTGCTGTTCGACGATGCGCGCCGCGGCCAGGGCTTCGGCGACCGTTTCGCCGGCGATGAAGCGCCGCGCGAAACTCGTCGGACGCCGCATGCCATACGCGGACGCGAGAGATTTGAGGCCGTTGCTCGAAGCGAGAACGTGGAAAAAGCTCTTGGAGAGTGCGTCCAGCATCAGTGCGGTCGAGTGCCCGCCCGGCGCGGCGGTGCCAGCAAGTGGTCGAGGGAACGCGCGTAATAGCGGAGCAGCATGCGATCGCGCACGCGGTAGCGATGCCCTTCGGGCACCAGGATCGAACGGAGCGTCAGCAGCGCGACTCCCTGTTCCACCGCGACGCGGGCGGACGGGACGGCGCCAAGGTTCGCGCCGCGCGCCGCGAGGACGCTGAGGAGATGATCGACGCGCGATTCGAGCTCGGCGTGCGTCGCCGAGGGCTTCATCGCCGCCGCGACGAGCGCGGTCGGCAGCACCTTGTGCAGGAGACCGATGCGCTCGCGAATCTGATGCGCCAGCTCCAGCACCTCGCGCCGCGCGTGCGGGTCCCAGCCGTCGAGCGTGATCGGCGCGCCGAAGCAGACGAACGCGCGCGTGTGGTAGCCCACGGCCGATCCCACCATCTCCGCCAGTTCGCGGCTGAACGCACGCTGATGGCGCTTGACTCCTTTGCGCGCGAGGCTGCGATCTTCCAGCACGAGATCGTACGCGACGGCCGTCGGCACGATCACCAGGTCCTTCATGTTCGCCTGCAGGCAGGCGTGCAGCAGGCCGGTCTTCGGCGATTTCAGCTCGCCGCTATAGCTGCGTCCGCCTTCGATGTAGAAGAACAGATCGTGGCGGTGCAGCAGCTCCGCGACGTACGCCTTCAGCGTGACCAGATACGCCGGGTCCTTGGTGTTGCGCCGGATCGGGATCGCGCCGGTGACGTGCCGGTGCAGCATCCCGAGCGGGCCGCCGAAGAGATTGATGCCGGCGGCGATGACCGGCGGCCGGATCGCGTTGTCTTCGAGGACGAGCGGCTCGACGAGGTAGTCGAGATGACTCTTGTGATTCGAGATGTAGACGACGCGGTTGGTGCGCGCCGCGTCGTGGACGTAGGCCGCGCCTTCGGAAAGGCGTTCGACCTTGCGCAGAATGGGATAGAGCGGATGTTTGAGCGCGCGATAGATCGGATACCGCTGCGTCGTCCGGAGCTCGTCGAGGTACGCGTGGATGCGCTCGCGCGCCTGCGGACCGGATTCGCCCCCGCCGCCGCGCAGGTAGCGGGCGACATCTTCTCGCGAGAGGACGGCTTGGGTAATCTCGTCCTGCACGGCTAGTTCTCTCTCTTCCCGGCTGCGGTCGAATGGACGGTCATGGGCGCGTAACGGCGCAATATACCAGAGAAGACGACGCCTGTTGCAAGTTAGTCGTGCGGGCGAACAGGTGACGAAGACATTACCCGCGTTCGAGCTCGCGGATCACGGCTTCCGTGAACTGCTTCGTCGTCGCGTCGCCGCCCAGGTCGCGCGTCCGCGCCAGGCCCCCCTCCAGCACCCGTCCCAACGCCGTCATGATCCGATCCGCCGCCGGACCCTCGTTGAGGTGACGCAGCATCATCACCGCCGACAGCAGGAGCGCCGTCGGGTTCGCGAGGTTCTGGCCCGCGATGTCTGGCGCGCTGCCGTGGACGGCTTCGAACACTGCCGATTCCAGCCCGTGGTTCGCGCCGGGCACCACGCCGAGGCCGCCCACGAGGCCGGCCGCGAGGTCCGACACGATGTCCCCATATAAGTTGGGCAGGACGACGACGTCGAACTTCTCCGGCTTCATGACCAGTTGCATGCAGGCGGCGTCGACGATGCGCTCGTCGTACTTGATGTCGGTGTATTCACGCGACACGCGGCGGACGCTCTCCAGGAAGAGCCCGTCGCTCAATTTCATGATGTTGGCCTTGTGGACCGCCGTCACCAGTTGACGCTGGTGCTGCCGCGCGTAGGTGAACGCGAAGCGCGCGATGCGCTCGGACGCAACGGCCGTGATGATCTTCAGGCTCTCGACGACGCCCGGCACGACCTGGTGTTCGAGCCCGGCATACAGGTCCTCGGTGTTCTCGCGGACGATGACGAGATCGACGTTCTGGAAGCGCGACGGGACGCCGGGCAGGTTCCAGACCGGACGCAGGTTCGCGTAGAGGTCCAGCGCCTTGCGCAGGCCGACATTCACGCTCGTGAACCCTTCGGCGATCGGCGTCGTCACCGGTCCTTTCAGCGCGACGCGGTTCGTCTTGATCGAATCGATCAAAGTTTGCGGCAATGACGAGCCGTGCCGCTTGAACGCCATCACGCCGGCATCATGGGGCTCCCACTCGATGTCGACGGCGGCGGCGTTGAGGATACGAATGACGGCGTCGGTGACTTCGGGACCGATGCCATCGCCTGGGATCAGCGTGACGCGATGAGCCATAAGCAGCAGACATCATTATAATGGCGAACTCACATGAATGCTGGCGCGTCTCTTTCGTCGCTCCCGTGGGCCTGGCTCCCGTGGAGCACCGACGCGTTCCAGCGCGCACAGGTTTCCGGCAAGCCCGTGCTGCTCGCGCTCGACACCCGCTGGTCCTCCGCGGCGCGTGCGGCCCATGCCCGGCTGTTCGCGGATCCGCGGGTCGCCGCGCGCATCGCGGCGTCGTATGTGCCCGTGCGCGTGGACGCGGACCGGCGTCCCGACATCGCGGAGCGCTACGTGCTGGGCGCGTGGCCGACCATCGCGTTCCTGACACCCGAAGGCGACCTGCTCGGCGGCGGCACGACCGTTGACGTCGATCGACTGCTGCCCATCCTCGACGGCCTCGCCGAGCGCTTCGCGCGCGACCGCGTCGCGCTGGCCATCGAGGCCGCGGCGGCACGTGTCCGCGCGTCCGCGGACGTCCCCGAGGATGACGCCGTCCCGGATGCGGACGAGATCCTGCTCGCATCGTTAGACCGGCATCTGCTCGACGCATACGACACCGCGCACGGCGGCTTCCACGATGCGCGGACCAGCCCCGAGGCGCAAGACACGCAGGACGATCGCGTCGAGCGCGGCGCGCCGGTGCCGCAGGCGTCGCCGCTGCTCTATGCGCTGCGCCGCAGCGCGGTCACGCGGGACGAGCGGCTGCTGCGTGCCGCCACGCACACGCTCGATCGCCTCGGCTGGCCCGAGGGCGATCGCGATCCTGATGATGTCCGCGGCGGCGTCGCGTCCGGCGCGATCGATTACGCCGCGGCGCACGGCGACTGGACGGATCGCGACGTCGCCTGGCGGCTCGATGATCACGCCGCGCTCGTGCCCGTGTTCATCGAAGCCTGGACGCTGACCGGCCACGAGCCGTACGGCGACCGCGCGCGCGCCGCGATCGCGTTCGTCCTGGACACGCTCGGCCGATCGCCCCGCGGCCTGTTCGCGCACAGCGCGTGGCCGCTCGACGCCTCGATGGCCATCGACGCGACGGCCTGCACCGACGCGAACGCCCGCATGATCCGCACGCTGCTCGTCGCGGGCGCCGCGTTCGATCGGACGGACTGGGCCGAGCGCGCCGTCCACGCCGCCGAACAGCTCCTCGCCCGCGTCTACGAACGGACCGCGGGCCTCGCGCACTGCGTCGATCTCGACGGCGATCCGGGATCGCCCGCGGCGGCGTCCATCCGCGGCCTGCTGGGGGATCAGGTGTACGCGAGCGCGGTGCTGCTCGATCTGGCGGACGCCACGGGCCAGCGGGTGTATCTCGATCTCGCGGACGAGTTGATGCGCGCGTGCCTGCGCAAGATGTGGGACGATCGGGCCGGCGCCTTTCGCGATCGCGTCCCGACCTCGGCCGGCGCCAACAGTGTCGGGCTGCTCGCGGAGCCGGTCCATCCGTTCGCGGTGAACGCGGAAGCGGTCCGTGTGCTCGAACGCCTGCGCGACGCGTCGGATCCGCCCGGCGCCGAGGCCCGCGCCCGCGACGTCCGCGCGTTCCTGCGGCGATCGGTCACGCGTCAAGGCGTGCTCGCGGCCGAGTATGGCTTGTTGCAGATTGGCTGACCGCCGTCCGATCCTTGCGGCGTCGAGCCGCTGTGGTACACTCCCCCGTTTGGAGGTAGCCCGTGCCCGTTGATACTGCTGTGTCCGTGCCCGTATTGAAGAATATCGCCACCCGATTGCGCATCGACTCGGTCGTTTCGACGAGTGAGGCCGGCAGCGGTCATCCGACCACGTGCTGTTCCGCCGCGGAGATCGTCTCGACGCTGTTCTTCGGCGAGATGCGTTACGACCCGGCCAATCCCCGTGCCGCGCACAACGATCGCTTCGTCCTGTCGAAAGGCCACGCCGCGCCGATCCTCTACGCCGCCTGGTCGGTCGCCGGCCTGATTCCGCGCGAGGAGTTGAAGCACCTGCGCGAGTTCACCTGCGATCTCGAAGGCCATCCGACGCCGCGCCTGTCGTTCGTCGACGTCGCCACCGGCTCGCTCGGCCAGGGCCTGCCGGCCGCCATCGGCATCGCGTTGAACGCACGCCGCATCGGTTCCGACTATCGCACCTACGTCCTGCTCGGCGACGGCGAGTCCGCGGAAGGTTCCGTGTGGGAAGCCGGCCAGATGGCGGAGGTCTACACGTTGGACAACTTGTGCGCCATCGTCGATCTCAACGGCTTTGGCCAGAGCGGCAAGTCGCTCTACGATCACGACGCCGAGAAGCTCGCCAACCGCTGGCGCGCCTTCGGCTGGCACGCGATCGTCGTCGACGGCCACGACGTCACGCAGTTGCTCGCGGCCTGCGAGGAAGCGCGTCAGACGAAGGGCAAGCCGACGATGATCGTCGCGCGGACGCTGAAGGGGAAGGGGATCTCCTTCGCCGAGAACAAAGAAGGCTGGCACGGCAAGGCGCTGAAGAAGGGCGAGGAGCTGGACAAGGCGCTGGCCGAGCTCGAATCGCAGTTCGTCGACGGCCCGCGCGAGCCGACGTTCATTCCCAAGCCCGCGAACCCGGCGCCCGCGCCGGACCTGAAGCCGACCGCGCCCGGACCGATCGAGCCGCCCGCCTACACGCTGGGCGATCTGGTCGCGACGCGCGAAGCGTACGGCACCGCGCTCGCGAAGCTCGGCGCGCTCGACGACCGCATCGTCGCGCTCGACTCCGACGTCAAGAACTCCACCTTCAGCGAGCGCTTCGAGCACAAGTTTCCCGAGCGCTTCTATCAGGCCTTCATCGCGGAACAGGTAATGGTGGGCGCGGCGATGGGCCTCGCGAGCCGCGGCGCGATTGCGTTTCCGTCGACGTTCGCCTGCTTCCTGTCGCGCGCGGCGGACTTCATCCGCATGAACGGCATCAGCCGCCTGAACGTCAAGTTCGCCGGCTCGCACGTGGGCGTGTCGATCGGCGAGGACGGCCCGTCGCAGATGGCGCTCGAAGACCTCGCGATGATGCGCGCCGTGCCGGACGCGATCGTGCTGTACCCGAGCGACGCGGTGTGCGCCGAGCGCCTGCTCGCGCTCGCGGCGTACCACGCCGGCCCCGCGTACGTGCGCACGTCGCGGCCGAAGACGCCCGTCCTCTACAAGAACGACGAGACGTTCACCATCGGCGGCAGCAAGGTGCTGCGATCCAGCGCGAGCGACCGCCTGACTGTGATCGGCGCGGGCGTGACGCTGTACGAGGCGCTGAAGGCGTACGACCTGCTGAAGGCGGACGGCATCGCGATCCGCGTCATCGATCTCTACAGCGTCCAGCCGGTGGACGAAAAGACGCTGCTCGCGGCCGGCAAGGAGACCGCGGCGCTCGTCACGGTCGAGGATCACTACGCCGCGGGCGGCCTGGGCGACGCGGTGTCGGCGGCCGTGAGCCCGGCCGGCATCAAGGTCCATCGCCTGGCCGTGCCGGACATCCCGCGCAGCGGCAAGCCGGAAGAGCTGCTGGAGAAGTTCGGCATCTCGGCCGCGGATATCGCCCGCAAGGTCCGCGAGCTCGTGCGCTGAACGCGAGTTGTCAGTCGTCAGTCATCAGTTGTCAGTTAGAGCGCCGCATGTACCAAGCGACGAACGACCTAACCGACGACTGAGAACCGACGACTGAGAACTGACGACTGACGACTAGACTGGCGGACGGCGGCGGGTTCAGTGTTAAATGTTGAAGGCACTGGCCCACGGCATGATCCGTCATTCCCCACTGGTCTGGACTGTTCTTGCGTGTTCCGCGCTGGCCGGGCCGTACCTGGTCGCCGCGCCGACACCCGCGCCGCCCGCCGGCGTGTCCGGCATCACGGCCGCGCGCGATCCCGCGTGGTCGCCTGACGGGACGCTGCTCGCGTTCTCCATCCTCGATCAAATCTGGATTCTCACCCGCGACGGCCAGTCACCGCGCGCGCTGGTCGCGTGGGACCAGACGCCCGCGTCCGTCGAGCGCGATCCGTCCTGGTCGCCCGACGGCCGCCGCGTCGCCTTTGCGGCCGATCGCGGCGACGGCTTCGACATCTACGTCGCGCCCGTGGCCGGCGGATCGCCCGAGCGTGCGTCGTTCCTGGCGGGCGACGAGCGCTGGCCGACCTGGACGCTGGACGGCCGGTTGATCTTTTCGCACCGATCAGCCGGACAGTGGGTGCTGATGCGGACGTTCACGCCGACCGGATCCAGCGGCGTCTCGGCGCCCGAGCGGCTGACCGATTCCGCGTTCGACGAGCTCGAGCCGCGTGTGTCGCCGGACGGCTCGCGGCTGCTGTTCGTGTCCAACCGCGACAGCGACACGGGTGACCGTGATCTATGGATGCTGCCGCTCGCGCCGCCCCGGCCGCGGCCGACGCCGTCCGCGGCGGGCGGCGACGTCCCGCCGGACCCCGTCGCGCCGCCGGCGCGCGCCGTCCCCGTCCGCGCGCTGCGCGTGCGCGGCGCGGAGTCCTCGCCGACGTGGGCGCCGGACGGCCGCCGCATCGCCTTCTCCGCCGAGCGGATGGGGCTGGGCTCGCTCTGGGTCGCGGAGCTGGAGAACCTGCCGCAGGACGAGGCGGGCCCGCGTCCGGTCGCGCCGCCGCTGCTGCTCTCCCGTCAGGGCGGACAGGTGGCGTGGTCGCCCGACGGCCGCACGCTGCTCGTCACCGAGACGCCGCCGCCCGATCCCGGCTACAACGGCAATCCATCGCGCGATCCGCAGGATCCGCCCCCGCTGTTCACGCTGCGGGACGAGTTCCAGGCGCGCTTCCTGCCCGCGCCGCGCGCGCCGGATGAAGGCGACGCGCCGATGGCCGCGCGCGTGCCCCCGCTCGGCTACCGCTGGTTCGCGACGTTCGATCGCGTCTGGTCCACGCTGCAGCGGATGTATTACGCCGAAGGCGCGAACGCGGCCGCGTGGCGCGCGCTGCGGGACATCTACGCGCCCCGCGCGTCGGCCGCGCGCGACGAGAGCTCGCTCGAAACCGTCATCGACGACCTGATCGCCGAACAGCCGCTGATCAAGCCGCCCGTCCAGTCCTCGCACGCCGTCGTCGTGTCCGGCCACCGGCTCGCGTCCGAGGCCGGCGTCCGCGCGCTGGACATGGGCGGCAACATCGTCGACGCGGCGATTGCCGTGTCCTTCGCCCTTGGCGTCGTCGAGCCAGATGCGTCCGGCATCGGCGGCGATGGCATGGCGCTCCTGTACTTGAAAGGGATGACCGAGCCGACGGTCATCGAATACAAGGACCAGACGCCGATCCACGCGACGCTCGATAATCCGACGATCTTCCGCGAGGGACGGCTCGTGGGCGACGGTCCGGCCGCCGCGAACATCCCCGGCGTTGTCGGCGGCCTCGACTACCTGTATCGCAAGTACGCAAGCCAGCGCGTGAAGTGGGAAGACCTGATCGCGCCCGCCATCCGCCACGCCGAAGAGGGCTTCGTGCTGGATGAAGCGCTGCCGACGAGCATCGCCGAGGGCCGCGCGTATCTGGAGAAGTATCCGGCCTCGGCGGAGATCTACCTGCCGAACGGACGGCTGCCCCGGCCGGGCGATCGGTTCATCAATCGCGACTACGCCGCGACGCTGCGCACCATCGCCCGCGGCGGCGCGCAGGAGTTCTATCAGGGCGCGATTGCCCGCGCCATCGCGGCCGACATGGCCAAGAACGGCGGCATCATCGGCTACGAAGACCTCGCGCAGTATCGCGCCGTCGAACGCACGCCGGTCAAAGGACGCTACCGCCAGCACATCGTCTATTCCTCGCCGCCGCCGGTCGCGTCCGGCGCGTCGCTGATCGAGGCGCTGCAGATCCTGGATCGCTATCCGGCGGCGTCCGGCGTCAGCTACGCGCGCAACGCGGATTACCTGCACTACGTCATCGAAGCGTGGAAGGCGCGCCACGCGATGCCGCGCGTTGCCGACCCGTCGCTGTGGCCGGTGGACGTGACGCCGCACCTGGACGCCGCCCACGCCGAGACGCTGTTCAAGACCATCGACAAGGCGCGCGCGGCGCCGTATCGCGACGATGACGAGGATCGGATCGGGGCGCGGGGGGATGGCAGCGGCCCGGATCGCATCGGCCGCGGCACGACGGCGTTCGTGGTGGCGGACACGGACGGCAACATGATTGCCGTCACGCAGACGCTCAGCACGTGGGGCGGCAGCTTCTACGTCTCGAAGGGGCTCGGCTTCCTCTACAACAATCACCTGCGGTCCAGCCGCAGCGCGCGGGGGGCGTTCGGTCAACTGCTGCCGCTGACGCGGTCCTCGTCCACCTCGGCGCCGACGCTCGTGTTCCGCGAGGTGGACGGCGTCCGCACGCCGCGGCTGGCGGTCGGCGCCGCCGGCAACGCGTGGATCGTGTCGTCCGTCTACAACATCATCACCAGCACCATCGACAGCGGCCTGGGCGCGCAGGCGGCCGTCGAGGCGCCGCGATTTCTCGTCGGCCGCGACCCGGCGAGCGCGTCCGGCAGCGGCGCGCGGGTCCAGATCGAGGACCGGCTGCCGCGGACGCTGCTGGCGGACCTGGCGGGGCGCGGCCACCTGTTCCAGAAGATTGGCCGGAAAGGCGAAGTCCGCTATGGTTATGCGTCGGCCGTCAGCGTCGACGCCGACCAGCGGACCGTCGAAGGTGGCGCGGATCCGCGGCGGTCGCATGCCGCCATGGCCTGGGACGGCGGCCGCAAGTAGGTGTCCCGCTCGCTACGCACGAACGCTCATGCCTGAACGCCTCTCGACCGGTCTGCCGCGGCTTGTCTCCGCTGCGGTGCTGTCCGTCTTCCTGCTGCCGCCGGGCGCCGCGGCCCAGACCCCCGCGGCCCAGAGCCCGGGCCCGCCCACCACGCGTGCCGAGCAACTGCGCCAGCTCCGGGAAACCAAGGCCAAGGATCTGCATCACTATCGTCCCTCGGGCCTGGAAACGGTGGCGATCCGGATGGAGGACGAGATCCTCCCGCGGCTGTTTGCCGCGCGATCGGGCTTCTATCCATTCATCGGCAGCATCTCGTCCGGCAGTTGGATTGCCGCCGGTCCCGGCTATCGCGTCCTCGACCTGTGGGAGGGGAAGGCGCACTGGAACTCGTTCGGCGCCATCTCGCTGCGCGGCTATTACTTGCTCGACACGCGCCTGACGTTCCCGAACCTGAAAAACGGCCGGTTCTTCGCGGAGACCTACGCTCGGCACAGTCGCTACCGCAATCAGCGCTTCTTCGGCCTGGGACCGGACTCACCGGACGAGGGGGAAGCGACCTTCGTCCTGGATCAGACCAATGTTGGCGGCTTTGGCGGCGTCCGTGTGGCGCCGATCTTCTCGGTTGGCGGGGGACTGGAGTTCCTGAAGCCGGACGTCGCGCGGTTCGAGAATGCCGGGGAGGACGAGGACGACCCACCGCCGCCGATCTTCGACGACCGGACGGCGCCGGGGCTGGCGGAGCAACCGTCGTTCCTCCGGTGGGAGGCATTCGCGGACCTGAACTACGCCACGCCGCGCGGCAATCCGCGCCGGGGCGGACAGTATCAGGTGTCCTTCAGCCGCTATCACGACCAGGATTCGGGCCTGTACGGCTTCAACCGGACGAACGTGGACCTGCGGCAGTATCTGTCGGCCTTCAACGAGCGCCGTGTGCTCGTCCTGCGTTCGTTCCTGTCGTTGTCCGACGCGCGGGATGGGGCGCGGGTGCCGTTCTACCTCCAGCGGACACTGGGGGGCGGGACGACGCTGCGCGGGTTCGACGACTTCCGGTTCCGCGACGCGAACCTGCTGCTGCTGCAGGCGGAGTATCGCTACGAGATTTTCACGGCGCTCGATGGGGCGCTGTTCTACGACGCGGGGCAGGTCGCGCCGGAGCGGCGGGACTTCTCGCGGCGCAAGTTCGAGAGGGATTGGGGGCTGGGGTTCCGGTTTGGGAGCAATGCCGGGGTCTTCATGCGATTTGATTTTGCGTTTGCGGAGCAGGGGACCAGATTTACGATGGCCTTCAGCAATGTTTTCTAAGGAAAAGCGGCAAAACCTTTCTCCCAGGCCAAGAATTGGCCGAACTGGGTCTATCGTTAGCCGACCCGAGAAAGTGCAGTGGTACAACGGCTTAACAATTCGAAGGGTCCGGTTGAGCCAATTGCTTGGCCCGTCCGTGGCGAGGCAACTCGACGTTTTTGACGCGTTTGCTCGTGTTTCCCCCGCATCTCATCTGGCAACGAGGTTGCACAAGGAAAGGAACTGTCGGCGTCGATCGACTTGTGCTGTAACGACGCACGAGTCGCGCGGCGGCCGGCGATTCACCACCGGCACGTCAGTGCCGATGACTCGTTTTCAGCGAAGAAAAGGGGGGCCCTTTGCTTCAACACCGGAAGCAGCTACACGTGTGGATTTCGGATGCCGATTACTCCTTCCTGGCGACATGGGCGGAGAGTTCAGGGGAGACGGTCTCCACTGTCATCCGTCGCATGATTCGCAACGCGCGCGCCGTCATTCGCGACGGACAGTTCACGCCGCGGGAAGGGCGCGTGCCTGACGGTATCGTCCTGACGCGATCCGTGCCGTTTGAAGAAACGGCGAAGTGACTCGGCCGCATCGTCTCCGGGATGGGGACGCCCGTCAGCGCGCGCGCACGTGTTCGCCACGTGAGCGCGTCCGGTAGGAACGCCCCGAGATACGGAGGAGCAATGGCTGCACACACAGCCGCTCTCCTCTGTATCCAGGTGGCGGGCACCACCGGATGACGGACATGCGAGGGCGCAGCCAGTCCAGCGCCTGCCGCCTCCGCGAACCATCCACCCCTCTGCGCCCGACGCGTGCATGCGTCAGCGCAGGGCGGGGAAATCTCGACGCTGCGTGCGCCCCCGCGCGCGTCTAACGCATCACGCACCTCTCCGTGTGGCATCCCGCCACGACACTCCATCCCGCGTCTGCATTCTACGGACGTCTGTGTTGGTTAGTGGCGTCTTCTGTCCGCCAAGGCACACGTCCGCGCCGACGGCGCGACGGACGTGCCGTGCGGGCGCAGCCGTGGTTCCAGCGTCCGGGGGCCGGCTGTCGGGCGTCAGAACGAGACGCCGGGTGTAGAGGGATGGGTTACGCGACGAGCTGCGGTTCCGCCGGGGGTGTCCCTGGCTTGGCGACGTAGTCCACCAGGCGTCCGTCGCGCGGAATCTTCAGCGTCACTTCCTGGACGCCTTCCGGCAGCGGGACGGCCTTGCGCGGGTTCGCGTAGACCGGATGCTTGCCGTGCTGCTTATACCACTCGGCAACCGTCGCGTTCTTGTGCATGTGCTCGACGATCTGCCGCCAGCCGACGCCGGTGTTGTAGGCGCAGAAGGAAATCTCGCCCATCTGCGTCGCGTAGGGGATGATGCACATCTCCGTCCGGCGGAAGTCGTAGGTCCAGAGGTCCTGGAACCACATCCCCGCGATGAACATGATGAGCCACTCATCCTGCTTGCGGTTCTGATTGTCCTCCGCGCCCATCTTTCCGCCGAGCGCGCCGCCGCTCTGCTTGTCGAACTTCTTCAGCAGGTGCTTCAGCGCGAAGCCCTTGGGCGCTTCGGACGGACGGTAGTTGCGAAGCAGGCTCAACGCCGTCTGGATCTTCGTCAACCGCGGGCCGCGGGCCGCGTCGGCAATGACGCGCGCGTCATCGAAGAAGCGCTCGATGTCGATGAACTTGGGCAGCGGCGCCCATTCCTTCGTTTTCTTGCTGACCATGAACGCGGTCGAGATGCCGCAGTTCGGGTGGCAGCCGCACTTCATCGTGCCCCAGTCCGCGCCCGGTCCCTTCAACAGGTCCGTCACGTCGGACATCGCGCCCGCCGCGGACAGCGGGAACCAGTCGCGCAGCGGCTCGCTGGCGCCGGTCTGCAGCTTCACGTCCTCGGCGAGGTGCGACAGCGTATAGCGCTGCGCCGCGCGCTGCTCGTCGCTGATGTTCTCGTCCCGCCCGGTGAAGGACACCGGCTGGAACGACACAAAGCTGATCTTGTCGCAGTTGTCCATCGCGAACCGGATGATCCGGCCCACCTGGTCGTTGTTCACGCCATTGACAATGGTGACGACAAGCGCGACGTCGATGCCGGCACGATAGAGGTGTTCGATCGCGCGGAGCTTGACCTCGAAGAGATTGCCGACCTTGCGGTGCGCGTTGGCATCCTCGCCGACGCCGTCGAACTGCAGATAGGCGATGCGCATGCCGGCGTCGTGCGCCTGCCGCGCAAACTCCGGCTCCTGCGCGAAACGGATGCCGTTCGTCGCGGCCTGCACGCTGAAGTAGCCGACCGTCCGCGCGTAGCGGACGGCGTCCAGGAAGATCGGCGAAATCGTTGGTTCTCCGCCCGAGAACTGGACGGTCATCTGCCGCCGCGGCTTGATCGAGATCGCATCGTCCAGCAGCTTCTGGACGTCCTCGAACGTCAACTCGTGGACGTAGCCGACCTGGTTCGCGTCCATGAAGCACGGGTCGCACATCATGTTGCAGCGATTGGTCAGATCGATCGTGAGGACCGATCCGCGTCCGTGCTGGATGGACGAGGTGCCGTGGTTGTGCAGGTGATCGGTGACCGCGCGGAAATCGCGGCCGGGGAACAGGTTCTCGATGCGCTGCAGGAAGGGCGCGCTGATGGCGAGCGTGTCGACGAACGTGCCGTGCCGCGGGCAGGTCTTTTCCATCAGGACCTTGCCGTCGCGCTCGACGATCTGGGCTTTGATCTCGCCGACGTGCTCGTCGACCAGGCTTTCGATGGACTGTTCGCCGGAGAGGATGCGCGCCCGCGCTTCCTTGACGCAGGTCGGGCAGAGGGAGTCGGTCGTGCGCGGCCAGCCGAGCGGCGGCTTGGAGCGCTGCCAGCTCTTGAGGAGAGGCGCTGGCGCCCAGCGCGGGTGAAACGACTTGCCCTCGAACTGCCGATTGACGGCCTGGAACACCGGCCATGCCACCCGTGCGGCATGTGTCAATACCGTCTCAACTGGCCTCCACACGTTCATGGGCATCAATCCTGTCCGCTCCGCCAGTCCGCCAGAACGACGAAACTGATTGAAAAATATAGCACATCGGCCGCTTTCACCGGTCCGACAGGTGCACCGCGATCGCCTCTTCGAGCGCGCGGCGGTTCGTCTTCCCGCGCTCGTCCTGCGGGAAGCGTTCGAGGAACAGAAACTCTCGCGGGATCTTGTAAGCGGCCAGCCGCAACACGCAGTACTGCCGCACGATCCCCGGCGTCAGGGCGGACGACCGCGGCACGATGCAGGCCACGATGATCTGGCCTCGCTTCGGACACGGCGCGCCCATCACGCGGACGTCCGCCACCTCCGGCATCTGCCGCAGCGCGCGCTCGACTTCGACCGGGTGGACTTTGCGTCCGGCGACGTTGATGAATTCCGACACGCGGCCCGTCAAGACGAGGTGACGCAAATCGCGGTGGCCGACGAAGTAGCCAAGGTCCCCGGTCAGGAATCCGCCGTGGATGAAGCCTTCCTGCCGGCTGTCCGGCAACCCGGCGTAGCCGTCGGCGACCGCGCTGCTCGTGACGTGGACGCGGCCGCCGTTGGGCGGCGATCCGATGTCGCCCTTGAGCAGCTTCACCGTGACGCCAGGCATCATGCGTCCCACCGTCAGCACCGTCGAAATCTCTTCCGAGTCGTCATAGCAGATGCCGCCCGTCTCGCTGGCGCCGTAGAACGAGTGGATCTTGACGTTGAACTGTTCCTTGAACGCGTGCTGCGTCCGCAATTCGAGCCGCGCCCCCGCGCTGATCAACAGCCCCAGCGACTTCGGCCACCGCTCGGGTGGCACGAAGGGCAGCAGGTGCTCGAACATGAACGGCACGCCCGGGAACACGGAGATGCCGAGGCGATGGACGTCCGCCTCGAATTGCTTGGGCGCGAAGCCGTCCCGGATGGCGATCGCGGTGCCCTGCGTCAGCAGCGGCAGGACGAGATTGCCGAGCCCGTACGCGTGGGACAGCGGGATGGCGCCGAGCTGCATGTCCTCCGGGCGGATCTCCATCGCTTCGACGATGTGATCGACGTCCTCGCAGAGGTGGCGTTCGGTGGTGCGTGTGGCTTTGGGCTGCCCGGAGGAACCGGACGTCAGCTTGAGCAGGGCCGCGCCGATGTACTGTTCCGGGTGCGGCCGCATGTCCGGAAAGCGCACGAGATAGAGGTCGTTCGGCAGCGGCAGGACGACGTGCGGCGGATGGCTGAAGGCCGGCGGCGGCTCGGCGAGCACGAGGGCCGAGGCGCTCCAGCGATCGACGAGATCGAGCACTTCGGGCAGCGCGGTCCCGCGATCGACCGGCATGATCGGAATGCGCAGGTCGAGGCACGCCATGAGCAGCGTCACGGACGACCCGCGGTTGCCCGTCATGGCGACGAGCAGGTTCTCGTCGACGAGCCCCGCGCCGATGAGCGCGCCGCGCACCGCTTCGAATTCGTCCCAGAGCTGCGCGCTGGTCTGCGTCCGCTGATCGGTCAGGTTGTGGACGAGGACCTTGTCCGGAGTATCGCGCCGGACGCGCGCAAAACGGTCAATCAGCTCGCTTGCCATGAATATCGAAGCGCGATCGCCCGGCTGACGGCCGGACCGCCCGCGCGTTGAAAACCCTGGCGCTGTGCATCATGTGTCAGCATAACCCCGCGCGTTGCCGCGGATGCGCCAGCCATGCCAACACGCGGACCTTCGTAGAGAACATCGACCGATCGACGGACGAGTATACTCAAAATCGTGACCGCTGGCAGGGACGAGCAGCCGGTTGCAGGTCCGGTCGGCGACATCTTGAGTGGAACAACGTAGAGGGATGGCGGCTGGAACATCAAGCGGTGGAACGTCGAGCGCCGGGCATGGCGAGTCGCGCGAAAGGCTGCCGGCCGCCGATCCCCGTCATTCCCCTCGAACGCCGGGCACCGGCGGCCAGCAAGCGCGCCCATCTGAGAGTGGCCGCCGCGCGGCAAACGTGACAGGTCCATGAACGAACATCGGTCAGCTCCGCCGGACGCGGCTCCGCAGACGTCCACATCGATCCGCTGGATCGATCGGCTCCCGCATCAACCGCCCATGCGCCTCGTCGAGGACGTGGTCGACGTCACGCCCGGCGTCCGCGCACGCGGCATCCGCGTCACCCGACCCGAGGACTGGTTCTTCCAGGGACACTTTCCCGGTGAGCCCGTCGTTCCCGCGATCGTGCTGATCGAACTGCTCGCGCAGACCGGCGGACTGGCCGCCGCCAGCCGCGCGGACGCGGACGGCCGTCCGCTCGCGATGCGCGTCGCCGCCGTCGGCGCGTTCAAGTTCCCCGCGGGCGCCGGCTGCGGCGTCACGCTGGAAGCGGACGCACGCGTCGCCGGACGCATGGGCGCGCTCTACAAGATCGAAGGCACGGTCACGGCTGACGGCAAGGTCGTGGCGACGGGCAGCGTGACGCTGGCGGAAGTCGGTCCGGCCGACGCTGCGCCGGTTGCCGACGCGTCCGCTCGGGACGTGTCGCGCGAAGAGGGGTGAGGCTCAGTCGAGCCGCGCCAGGCCCTCAATCTCCACCAGCAATTCCTGCCGGCACAGATCGGCCTGCGCGAACTCGATGTCGACGCAGTGGGTGAAGCGCTCCAGCACCAGCTCGCGCAGCGTCTCGGCGTCGCTGGCGCGGACGATGTAGACGCGGAGATGCGAGAAGCGCGCGAGCCAGGCGTTCTCGGCGTCGGTGGTGTCCGTGTTGTCCGAGGTGGCGTCGGGCGATGTGTCGGTCGCCGGCGATGATGTGGATGCGGATGATTCGGACGCGTCGACATGTCCGCCGCGAGCGGTGTTGGCGGACGCGACGAGCTTCGAGAGGTTCGCGAACGTCTCCATCGCCTGTCGTTCCGCGTCGCGGACGTGGATCGAGTCCTCGCCGAGGATGCTCGCGGTGCCGCCCACGAGCAGCCAGCCGCCCTTCACGCCCGGGGTGTCTGCGAGGACCGTCGCGCGCGCGAAGCAGGGCGGACGCGGACCGTATCGCTTCGAATAGCTGTAGGCCGGCACCTGACGCGGGTTCTCCAGCGGCGCGCCGTTGGCCGTCGTTGCGAGCGCGTGGATGACCAGCGGTCCGCGCCGGATGCCGACCGCGGACGCCGTCGGCAGCGCGCGGCTGAAGGCCTGCGGCGATCCGAACCAGGACGCGAACGCGTCGAAGCGTCCCGCGTTGAAGACCATGTAGCGATCGCGCGCGCCGCCCATGTCCGCGTGGATCGCCGGAATGAAATTCCAGAACCGGATCGCGTGCCGGTCTTCCTCCGACAACGCGTGCCCGATGGCGCCGTACGCCGCGGCGACGGCCGCTTCGAGATCGGACGCCGTCATGCGTTCCGCGTCAGGCACGGCTGTCGTGACGTGCGTGAACGTCGGCGTCGACGCGATGCGGACGGGATCGACCTGCGCGTGAGGGGAAGGCCGCAGACGAGGAACGGCCTCGCGGACAAGGCGGAGCGCCCAGGCGGGCGGCTGTGCGGCCAGCGGCGTCAGCCAACCATCAGCCGTTGCGACGCCAAGACGTGAGTGCTGCATCGATGCTCGAACCGTCGCCCCAGCAGTCCCGGAGTGACGCGCTATGATAGCGGGCTTGCTGGGGCCGGTAAAGCGCGTCCACTCTTGTCGGAGATCGGCCGTCCGGCGCCAATGCTACAATCCGCCGGTCCGGGCGCAGGTTTGGCGCCGCTGGCCGCGCTCAACGGAAGTGGTCGCCCGGTGTCATTCGTGACGGCCGGATTCCGCGCGTCCTCGGACGATCACACACTCGACGGACGATCGACGCCTCCACGATCACGCGCTCCCTACGATCAACGACTCTGCCCCGTGCGATCGAACACCACGCCCCACGCCGGCCGCCGTCTCAGCGTCACATACGCATGACTCGCCGTACGCCGGGCCGCCTCCATCGCGCCATCTATCAATTGCGGACCGAAGGGGGATCCCGCGGGCGCGAAGCGTGGGCCATCGGCCTGGGCCTGTTCATCGGCTGTTCGCCGCTGATCGGCCTGCACCTCGGAATGTGCTTCGTGGCCGGCTGGCTGTTCGGGTTGAACCGCGTCAAGCTCTATCTCGCGGCCAACCTTGCGAACCCGCTGATCCTGCCCGCGCTCTTCTTCGCGGAGGTCCAGACCGGATCGTGGCTCCGCCGCGGCCACGGCTATCCGCTCACCTCGGACACGTTCTCCTCGCTCAATCCCTGGGACTTCGGCGTCGATCTCCTCCTCGGCAGTCTCATCGTTGGCGGCGCGCTGGGCGCGATCGCGGGCGCGCTGACCTACGTGTCCCTCGGCCGGCGCTTCGGCGATCCGCAGTTCACCCGGCTCGTGAAGGACGCGAGCGATCGCTACGTCGCGTCGGGGATCACCGCGTGGGAGTTCGCCCGCGGCAAGTTGAAGAACGATCCGATCTATCGCTGGGTCGTGTCCACCGGCCTGCTGCCCGCGCGTGGGCACGTCGTCGACGTCGGCTGCGGCCAGGGCCTGATGCTGGCGTTGATCGACGCGGCCCGCACCGCCGCGCGCGTCCCCGCGGGCTCCGACGGGGCGTGGCCCGACGGATGGGCGGCGCCGCCGCGCGACGTGACGCTGACCGGCATCGAGCTGCGGCCGCGCATCGCGCGGATGGCGCGCGAGGCGCTGGGCGATGCCGCGACGATTGTGGCCGGCGACGCGCGCGCGCTCGCGGTCGGGACCGCGGACATCGTCCTGCTGTTCGACGTCCTGCACCTGATGCGCGCCGCGGATCAGGAGACGCTGCTGGCGTCGCTGGCGACGTCGCTCGCGCCGGGCGGACGCCTGCTCGTGCGCGAAGCAGACGCGTCCGCGGGCTGGCGGTTCCACGCCGTCCGCTTCGGCAATCGCCTGACCGCCTGGACGCAGCGCCGCTGGCGGCCGACGTTTCACTTCCGCACCGCGGACGAGTGGGTCCGCGTGCTGACCGCCGCGGGCCTCCGCGCGCGCGTGACGCCAATGGGCACGGGCACGCCGTTCGGCAACGTGCTGCTGGTGGCTGAACGTGAAGAGCGGGGCTGATCGGGGAGAGCGGGACTGAACGCGAAGAGCGGCGCTGACCGCGAACGCGGGGCCGGCGGCGGAGCCGCGACGCCGCGGAGTAGCTCGACAGGCGTGTATACTGCGGCATGGGTCCGCTCGACATCCGCGTCCGGCCAGACGGCCATCCAGACGCCCGGCGGCCGCGCCGCTCCCATGTCTGAATCGAAGCCGTCCGAGTCGACGCGGTCCGACGCGGCGCCCCTGCGGGCGCACGCCCACACGCCCTGGACCCGGCACGTGCTCAACACCGGCACGATCTTCTCGGCGACATATGAGGGGGTCTCGAAGCTGCCGCGCGGCGTGTCGTACGGCCTCGGCCACGTCGGCACGTGGCTCACGTATCGCCTCATGCCGGAGATGACCGGCGCGCTGATGGAGAACCTCGCGCCCGTCCTGCCCGACGCGTCGGAGCAGGCCCGCCGCCGCATCGCCCTGGCCACGTATCGCAGCTACGCCAAGGACGTCATCGACTTCCTCCGCAGCCTCTCCGTGCCGCCCGTTCGCGCGCGCGAACTCTTCGCGCACGACGCGCAGGAAGGCCGCTCCGTCCTGTCGCACCTGCTCGACGCGCGCAAGGGCGTGCTGCTCGTCAGCGGACATTTCGGCAACTGGGAACTGGGCGCGGTGATGCTGCGCGCGTTCGATCATCCGCTGACGATCGTCGCGATGCAGGAGGCGAGCGAGGAGATCAACCGCATGCGGCGCGAGTTCCGCGACCGGCTCGGCGTCGACACGCTGGAGGTGCGCCAGTCGATGGACACGGCGCTGCAGATCCGCCGCCGCCTCGCCGACAACCGCATCGTCGCGATGCTGATGGATCGCCACGTCGATCGCGATCGTGTCGCCGTGACGCTGTTCGGCCGCCGCGCCTATTTCCTGCGCACGCCCGCGCTGCTCGGCTATCTGACCGGCGCGCCGCTGCTGCCGTGCGCAATCGTGCGTCAGCCGAACGGCATCTTCAAGGTGACGCCGGGCACGCCGATCTGGGTGTCGCGCGAAGGCGACCGCGAGACCGCCGTCGCCACCGCGGCGCAGGCGTTCGCGACGCAGTTGGAGGCCTGGATTCGCGAGACGCCGCAATGCTGGTATCAGTTCTATCGGTATTGGGATCAGCAGGAGCCGCAGGACCGGCGATCGGCCTGACGCGCCGCGTCGCCCGCTGCCGCGCGCGGTCCGCACGTTCGCCCCATCTCCATGACCGCAACGGCGCACGAACCGTGACGGCCGCACGACCGCAACGCTTGCACCGCCCGCTATGGACGTCGTTTCCCATCTGATCGCCGGCCGCCTGCTCGCCCAGTTCGCGAAGCGGCTGCCGCTCGCACCGTCCGCCGCGTCGTCCACATCGACTGCCGCATCGGTCCCTTCGTCATCGGCACGCGCGTTGCCCGCGGGATTGATGACGGCGTTCGTGCTCGGCGCGATTGCCCCGGACATCGACGTCGTGCTGATGCCGTCCGGCTGGGACTGGTATCTGCTCTGGCATCAGCGCGGCACGCACGCGTTGATTGGCACGATGGCCTGTGCGTTGCTGCTCGCGGGATTGCTGCGGTTGCGGCACAGGACGACATTCGCGGTGCTGTTTCGCGGGGCCTGGCTGGGCGCGCTGTCGCACGTCGCGCTGGATCTTGTCAGCGGCAGCCAGATCCAGCTTGGCTGGCCCGCGACGCCGATGCGTATGGGCACGGCGTTGACGGCGATGGGCGATCCGCTGATCGCCGTGCCGCTGGCGCTGTTCTTCCTGACGACGCTGGCGTGGCCGCGCCGTGCGACGGTGGCGGCGGTGATTGCGCTCGGGTCGATCGCGGGCGTCCTGGCGCTGAAAGAAGTCTCGCGCGTGCGCGCGCTGGACGCGTATCGCACCGCCGCCTTCGCGCGCGGGGAACGCGTCGAGCCGGCAGACGTCGAAGCACGCTGGGCCTCGTTCACGCAGTGGTGGATCTACGATCGCGGCGACACGGCGCTGCGGACGTGGCGCGTCGACGCCTGGCGCCGCAGCGTGAAGCTGGAAGCGTCCCGCGAGCGCACGCCCGAAACGCCGCTCGTGCGCGCCTCGCGGACGCTGTCCACCGTCCGCCACTTCCGCGACCTCTACGATCTGGAGTTCTTCAAGGAAACGCCCACCGCGTCCGGCACCGAAGTCCTCTGGAGCGACGTTCGCTTCTGCGATCGCACCACCTGCGCGCTCTGGTTCGGCGGCGTCTTCGACGGCGCCGGCCGCCCGATCGAAGAAGTCATCCTCGTCGGCACCTGGCGCCAGACGCGAGCGCCGTGAGGGCGGCATCTCCGGTTCACGGAGAGCGGCCTTGGGCTGCCGATCTGCGCTATCCTTCTGGCAGAGGAAAACAGTGTGACCCCTGAGATCGTTCAACGTCAGGCTCGGGCCCTCGACGAGCTGTGTCAGCAGTTTTTCGTTAAGCGGCTCGAACTGTTCGGCTCCGCCGCACGTGGCGATGACCGGCTCGGCGAAAGCGATCTCGATTTTCTGGTCGAGTTTCATCCGCTGGCAGGCGGCGCGTACGCCGACGCATACTTCGGCTTCCTCGAAGCCCTCGAGCGCCTGTTCGGCCGGCCGATCGACCTTGTCGTGGCCTCCGCGATCAGGAATCCGTACTTCCGCGAATCCGTCGATCAGGCAAAGACCCTCGTGTATGCGGCTTGAGGCAAAGAAGTATCTCTACGATGTTCAGCGAGCTGCCGCGCTCGTTGTCGACTTCATTGCCGACAGACGATTCGAGGCATATCAGACTGATGCGATGCTGCGCGCGGCTGTCGAGCGGGAATTCGAGATCATCGGTGAAGCACTCGCGCAGCTCGCGAAGGTTGACGGTGAGCTCGCAGCGCGCATCAGCGAGTATCGGCGCATCATCGCGTTTCGTAACATCCTCATCCACGGCTACGCCGACGTCGACGACCGTCTGGTCTGGGACATCGTCAAGGCCAAACTTCCGAAGCTTCAGGCCGAAGTAGATGCGTTGCTCACCGGACGCTGACGCGCGATCAGGCGCGTGTCAGAAACCTGTAGTAGACGGCGAGGAAACAGGTACGCGTGGTGTCGCGGATGGGACGTAGTTTGCTCTTGGCGCCGTAGGACAGCGTGACGGGGACGCTGGACATCGTGGCGCCGCGGCGTGCGAGTTTGATCAGCATCTCCGTTTCGACTTCGTAGCCGGTCGCGGTCAGCGTCAGCGCGCGCAGCGGCGCGGTGCGGATCAGGCGGAAGCCGGATTGCGAATCGCGGATCGCCGATCCGATGAACCAGGACAGCGCGCGGCTGCCGATGACGTTCGTGTAGTAGCGCGACGCGGGCATCTGCGTCTTGTCGAAGACGCGCTCGCCGACGATGAGGTCGGCGCCGGTGCGGCGCGCGGCGTCGAGCAGCGCCGGGACGTCGGACGGGCGATGCTGCCCGTCGCCGTCGATCAACAGCACGTGCGTGAACGGACGCGCCAGCACGAAGGCAAGGCCGGTCCGCACGGCGTGACCCTTCCCCCTGTTGACGTCGTGCCGGGCCACCGTCGCCCCGGCGGACGCGGCCAGCGTCCCCGTCCCATCGCTCGAACCATCGTCCACCACCAGCACCTCACGCACCAGCGGCCGCAGCGCCCGCACGACGTCCGCAATCGTCCGCGCTTCGTTGAACGCCGGCACAATCGCGCAGACGTCCATCGCGTCGGCCCCGGCAATGTCGTGATCGGGAGCACTGCGGTCCGACGTCATGACGCGCGGCCTCGCATCAGCAGCGCCGGCAGGACGAGCAGCGACGATCCCATCAGCGTGACGATCGTTACGGCTGACACGACGCCAAGCGATTTCAGCGGGGGATAGGACGATGTGACGAGCGTGCCGAAGCCGAGGAGCGTGATGGCGCCCGCGACCATGATGACGGGGCCGAGGTGCGCAATCGCGGACGCGCGGTCCGCCTCCGGCGTGTGCTCGAAGCGATGGACAAGGTGAATGCCGTAGTCCACGCCGATGCCGACGAACGTCATCACCGCGAAGACGCTGAACAGATCCAGCTCGATCCCCGCGAGCGCGAGCACGCCGCCGGACCACACCAGCGCCACCAGCGTCGGCACGAGCGCGAGCAGCGTCGGCCGCAGGCGGCGGAATGTGAAGATGAGCAGGAGGAGCACGAGGCCGGTGCCGGCGGCGACGCCTTTCGTGAACTCGGGGACGAAGCGCGCCGCCAGCTCGCGATTGACTTCCGGAAGTCCGGTCAGCGTCATCTCGACGCCTTCGCGATCGACGCTGCGGCGCATCGCGGACACGTCCCGTTCGCTGGACGGATACAGATACGTCGCGAGCACATACGCCGGCCGTCCGCCCTCGTGCGTCACGGCAATCGTGCGCGACAGCAGATCGCCGAGGCCGTTGGCGGCGAAGCCGTCATACGTCAACCGCGAGGACGGATCGAGCAGGCGCGGCAGCCGCGCGTCGAACGGAGCGAATGTGCCGGGACGGAAGCCCGCCGCGGCGGACGCCTCCAGCAGGCGCGACGTGATGTCGGCCGGCGCCAGGCCGGCGGACGCGATCCGCTGCACCGCGGCGTCCTGGTGCGCGCGCGACGGCAGGAGCTGCGATGGCGCGTGCAGCGGCATGCCCGGCGCCTCGTGTCCGAGCTGCTCGACCAGGCGTTCGTTCGCGGCCAGCAGCGCGTCGAGATCGCCGCCGCGCGCGATGACCAGATACACGTCGCGCGGCAGCCCGAAGCGCGACGCGATCCCTTCCTCCAGCGCCACGCCCGCCGTCGTCGAACGCAGCTTGTCGAGCGACGCGTCCACGTGCAGACGCGTGGACGCGATCAGCATCGCCGCCGTCACCACCGCCGCGCCGATGAGAATCGCGCGCGCGCGCCGCTGGACGAGCCGCGCGAGCCACCAGCTTGTCAGCGGCGGCACGACGCGGCCGACGCGGGCGGGCAGCAGCGCGGGGATCAGGATCAGCGTCAGCAGGCCGCACAGCACCATGCCGTGGCCGATCAACTGGCCCAGTTCTTCGAGGCTGGGGAAATCGATGAAGGTCAAGCCGTAAAACGTCGCGGCGGTCGTCCACATCCCGAGCAGCATGCTGCTGGCGGGGGGCGTCAACGACAGCGCTGCGTCGTTGGCGGACGCGCCGGCACTGACGCGTTCGCGGAAGGCGACGAAGAGCAGGACGACACCGTCGATCCCGAGGCCGAACAGCATCGCGGCGGCGCCGGTGGCCGCGGCGGACAGCGTCACGTCCGCCGTCGCATAGCCCGCGAGCACGATCAGCATCGCGACGATGGAGGGGATGGCGCCGACGGCGACGAGCCAGACGCTGCGGAACGCGAGGAAGAGCAGCGGGAGGATGACGGCGAGCGAGCCGACCGAATTCCAGATGGTCTCCGCGCGGACCTCCCGCTCGGTCTCCAGCGCGATGCGATGTCCCCCCGCGAACTGGACGCGCAGCGGCGGACGCGCGTCTTCGTCTTCGTCGCCTTGCGCGGGTGGCGCGGGTGGCGCGGCCGGCGAGGCGTCCGCCGACAGCGTGTCGTGCTCGACGCGGGCGAGTTGCGCGAAGAGCGTCTTCGCGAAGTCCGTATCGAACGGCGGACGTGCCGGCTTCGCGAGCACGAGGCGGCTGCGGTTGTCGGCGCTGATGTACCCGCCGCGGCCGGCGTCCACCTTCATGCCGCCTGCCGCGCCCTGCAGTTGATCGCGCATCAGCAGGAACAGGCCCAGCGGATCCTGCTGGACCATCGCGGCGACGTCGGGCGACGGCACGCTGAGAAGTTCCCGCGCGCGGGCGACTTCCTGCGGGAGCCGCGACGGTGAGAAGCGCGCGAGCGCGTCATCCAGTCGCGCCGTGGACAGCATCAGCAACTCGCGGTCGCCGAGATAGTCCCACTTGCGTGACTCCTGCATCAGGCCGGCGTCGACTCGCACGATCTCCGGCAGCGCCGAGAGTCGTGCGACGAACGCGTCGATCTCGTCGGTGTACTCGTCAATTGTGTGATCCGCTGGTGCGTTGAAGACCACGTATAGGTAATCGAGGCTGCCGAACTGCTGGAGGAACTGCTCGAAGGCGGGTACCGCGCGGCCGCTCTTGGGCAGCAGGTGGAGGACGTCGGCGTCGAAGCGGATCGAGCGGACCTGGACGAGCGCGATCGCGGTCAGCAGCAGGGTGCAGAGCAGGACCGGTATGCGTCGCCGGCGTGCCCAGCGGAGGATCGCGACAATCACGCGGGCACCGTGAGCGGGCGAGGCGCGGCGGATGGGCGCGTGAAAGCTGAGCGGGCGGCGGACACCCGGCAAGGATACGAAGAAAGACCGAGCACCAGCAAGACGCCGGTGCCCGATCGCCGAGAAAGCTCGCTGACAAAGACCTTCAGAACGAAGTCTGAAGACGGGGGAACTTACGCAACCGACACCGGACAGAGTCAGGGGAAGACACGTCCGGAGGAAGGATCGTCCCCCGTTGCGTATCAACGCTCGATCCTCTGGATTCGAACACCACCTCTGCCTTTGCGCGTGTGTCGCGTGTACGGACGCGATGCACTCCGCGCGGTGCGAGGGGGCGGCACACGGCGTGGGACGAATGTGCTAGTCTGCGGCGTCGACCTCTTCAGTGGCGCGCGTCCGCGGATCGCGCGATGCGAACCCGTGGCGTGCCGGCCGCCGACACGCGGACCTGCCGAGACGCGCGCGTGTCGACAGGGCGACCGTCCTCGCGGAGATCATGAACGTTCTGCAGTTGCGCCCGATCCCGGGCAACGAGCGATTCGGCCTCGGGCCGTTCTTCCGGATCGAACCGCTCGGCATGGAATACGTCGCCGCCGCGCTCGAAGCGCGCGGCCATCACGTCACCCTGGTCGACCTCCGGTTCGGCGAGTCGATCGCCCACTACGTCAAAACGACGCGTCCCGCGCTCGTGGGCATTGCCTGCATGCACGCGCTCGAAACCGACGCGGTGCTGGCCGCGGCCGCTGAGGTCAGGCGGCTCGCGCCCGGCGCGTTCATCCTCGTCGGCGGGCATTCCGCCGCAGCGTACCCGCGGCCGTTCCTGACGTCCGACGTCGACGCCATCTGCGTGGACGATGGCGAGCGGACGGTACCGCTCGTCGTCGAGGCGCTGGAGCGCGGGCGGCCGATCGCCGAGGTTCCCGGGCTGGTGCTCAGGAACGGCGATGTGGCGGACGGGTACGCGCAGACGCCTGGCGAGACGGGAGTATTCCGGCTGGACGATGTGCCGCTGCCCGCGCGGCAGCATGTCGCGCGGTGGCGATCGAAATACGCCTGCCTGACGCATCGGCCGACGTGGCTCGTCGAGACGGCGCGCGGGTGTCCGTTCCGCTGTTCCTTCTGCTCGATCTGGCAATTGCACGACCGGTCCTTCCGCGCGCGCGCGGTCGACACCGTCTGCCAGGACTTCGCGTCGGTCGGCGATCACATCTTCGTGGCGGACGATCTCTTCTGGCATCATCGCGGCCGCAGCGAGGAACTGGCGCGCGAGCTGCTGAAGCGGAAGCTGCGCAAGCAGTGGGTGCTCGTGCAGACGCGGGTCGACCTCGTCGCGCGTCACCCGGAGCTGCTGGAAGCGTGGCGGCCGTTCGCGCGCGAGTTCGACATCTTTTTCGGCCTCGAAGCGGCGACGAACGAAGGCCTGCAGGGACTCGTCATGGACACGACGGTGGACCGCACCGCCGAGGCGATCGACATCGCGCGGCGCATCGGCTTCGGCGTCACCGGCAATTTCGTCATCGATCCGGCCTGGGACGAAGCGGACTTCGAGCGGCTCTGGGGCTTCATCGATCGCCATCAGCTCTGGCAGGCCGGCTTCACGATCCTGACGCCGCTGCCCGGCACCGAGTACTACGAGGAGATGCGGCCGAAGATCCGCGCGACCGAGTGGGCGCAGTTCGACATGCACCACCTGCTCTGGGAGCCGAAGCTGGGCGCGCGGCGTTTCTTCGAGCTGTACTGCGAGACGTGGCGGCGCTCGGTCCTGAACCTGAGCGGACGCAAGAAGTGGTGGCAGTGGCTGCAGGACGTGCGGCTGAAGGACACGCTGTTCCTGGCCCGGATGCTGCGCCGCACGCAGCACATGATGGATCCGGACTTCTACATGAACGAGCACCGGCTCGCCTGACGTCGCTCCGGCGGGGTCGCTAGGGCTTGATGGATGGCATCTCGCCGGGCGCCACCGGCTCGTTGACGCGGACCCGGTCGAACGTCATCAGCTTCGTGTCGCCGCCCGGAAAGGTCATGCGCATCGCGGACAGCATCAGCGTGTCCTGCCGCAGCCACAGTTCCAGCCGCTCCAGCCCCTGCTGAATCTGCTTCCGCTTCGGGATCATGTCGAGGCGATAGGTGCCCGGCCGCGCCTTGTCCTCGGACGCCGCGATCGTGAAGTGGCTCCGCAGCTCCTGCGGCGATTTGTCGACGAAGTACCGCTGGACGCGCTTCTGCGCGTCGGCAATGCTGCGCGATTCCTTGACCTGCCGATCCGGCCAGAGGAACATCATCGTCTGCGCATCCAGCCGCAGCGTTTTCTGCTCCGGCTTCGTGTAGAGCAGCACCACGTCCGACGGCCGGACCGCGATCAGCGTGCCGTGCGCCACCAGCGGTTGCGTCAGCAGCCGCGACGTCGTTTCTTCGGTGAAGTCCGCCTTGATCGTTTTCAGCGAGTCCTGGATCGGCTGTCCGCGGCGGTAGATCTCCTCGAAGAGATCGCCGCCAGCCGGCGCGCGCTGCGCCACGAGCGCGAGCACGAGCGAGAGCAGCGGAATCCAGCGGCGGCTTTGAGGCCTCATGTCGAGCATGGTAACGTACGCCCCGTGCGTCGGCGGGTCGTCATTACCGGAGTCGGATGCGTGTCGCCGCTCGGCAGCGATCGGGACGCGTTCACGACGCGTCTGCTCGCGGGCGAGACCGGCATCCGTCCGATTGCGGACTTCGACGTCTCCACCTGTCAGTCGACGCATGCCGCGCGCATCCGCGATTTCGACCCCACGAAATACCTGCCGCCCCTCAAGCTGCGCCGCGTCGACATCGTCGGACGCGTCGCGCTCGGCGCCACGCGCGACGCACTCGATCACGCGGGCCTGCCCGCCACGCCCGGCGGCGCGGACCACGTCGGCGTCGTGCTGGGATCGTTCAGCGCCGGCGTCCACAGCACCGGCGAGTATCTCGAAAGCTTCATGAAGGGCGGTCCGACCGGCGCGCCCGCGATCCTGTTCAGCAGCACCGTGGGCAACGCGCCGGCCGCCGTCTGCGGACTCGAGTACGGCCTGCGCGGGCCGAACGTCACGCTGATGCACAAGGAAGCGTCCGGTCTCTCGGCGCTCGTCTTTGGCGCGCACCTCGTGCGGCGCGGGAAGGCGACGACGATGGTGGCGGGCGGGGTGGACGATATCTACGATCGGTTCTACCGCGTGCATGATTGGTTCGGCGTGATGTCGCCCGTGAACGGCGGCGATCCGGGCTGCCGTCCGTTCGACGCGGACCGCAACGGCTTCGTGATGGGCGAGGGCGGCTTCATGTGCGTGCTGGAAGACGCCGACACGGCGGCGGCGCGCGGCGTGCCCGTGCTCGCGGAGGTCCTCGGCACCGGCGCTTCCGGCTCGTCGTCGCCCATCAACGCCTGGCCGACGGACGGCGTCGCGCTCGCGCGCGCGATGCGGCTGGCGCTCGATCAGGCCGGCGTGCCGGCGGACGCGGTCGATCTCGTCTACGCCTCGGCCAACGGCACCGCCGCACTGGATCGCTGCGAGGCGGCCGCGCTGCGCGACGTGTTCGGCGACCGGCCGCTGCCGGTGACGTCGATCAAGGGCGCGATCGGCGAGTTCGGCTCGGCGGGCGCCGCGTCCGCCGCGGCGGCGATCCTCTGCGGACACCGCGATGCAATCGCGCCCACCGCCGGCTTCTCGCGCGCCGCGGACGATTGCCCGCTCCACGTCGTCGCGCGACCCACGCCGCCGCCCGGTCCCACCGTCCTCGTCAACAGCTTCGCCAGCGGCGGGACGAACTTCTCCGTCCTCCTCCGCATCGCGACGTCCTGACGCACGTCCCGCCGCCCCACTCGGGCCGGATTCTGACAAGCGCGAACAGCCTGTGCCGTTCGTGGTCAAGCCGCGTACGATCCACTCTCCCCGACTTGAGATCCAGACCGCTCCGTTCCCGCCTTACGAATCGTCCGTCCACAAGGAGACGTGACATGTCGACATTGACGCGGATCACGAGACACGCGCTGGCGATCTTCATCCTGTCCACGACGGCCTGGGCGGTGGCGCCGGCGCCCGTCGTGCAGGCGCAGGGCTGCACTATCGAGGGCTGTGTCCAAGCCTATCGGGTCTGCCTGGACCTGTGCGTCACCCACCCGTATACCGGCTGCTCCGGTGACTGCTTGAGCTATCGGCGGCGGTGCATCCAACACTGCACGTGTCCGACGTCGCCGTGTCCATAGCGCGCGCGTGTCGGACAGGCCCGAACCCATATTTCCGTAACGACACTGTCAGCAAGGAGGATTTGATGTCGACGCTCACACGAATCGCGAGACACGCGCTGGCGATCGTCATTCTGTCGGCGACCGCATGGGCGCTGCCGCCGGCACCTGTCGCGCAGGCGCAAGGCTGCGACGAGACGTGTTGTATTCAGGGATGTGTCCAGGCCCATCAGGTCTGCCTGGCCCAGTGTGTGACCCACCCGTACACCGGCTGCACGGGGGACTGCACGTCTTTTCGGCGGCGGTGCATCCAACGCTGCACGTGTCCGACCTCGCCGTGTCCGTAGGCTGGCAGAAGCCTGACGTGCTTGTTATCGACGTTCCGATTTCAAGGAGGCTTTGATGTCGACGCTCACACGGATCACGAGACATGCGCTGGCGATTTTCATCCTGTCGGCAACGGCCTGGGCGCTGCCGCCGGCGCCCGTCGCGCAGGCGCAGGGCTGCGATCGCGTCTGTTGCTTCACGGCGTGCTTCAACGCGGCGAGGAGTTGCCACCAACGGTGCTTCGACAATCCGTTTCCCGGCTGCGTCGAACAGTGCTCGCGTCAGGAAAAAGTCTGCCACGACCGTTGCGCCTGCGGCACGAGTCCCTGCCCCTGACGGGCGCTCGAACGTGCTAATATCCGCGGTTTGCGCGCCCCAGGCCGGTCCGGCCAGGGGCGCCACCGAGATATGACGCCGATTCCGTGGCCCGAAGAACTGAGCCTGGCCGGCCGCGTCGCCGTCGTCACCGGCGGTTCGCGCGGCATCGGCCGGGCGATTGTCGAAACGCTGGCGGCTCGCGGCGCGGCCGTCGCCTTCACATATCGTGAGCGCGAGGACGCCGCCCGCGAGGTCGAATCGACGTTGACCGCATCGGGCGCGCGGGTGCTGGCGGCGCGGTGCGACGTGGGGGATGAGGCGGCCGTGCAGGCATTCTTTGTGCGCGTCGCGGCGGAGATTGGACCGGTCGACATCCTCGTCAACAACGCCGGCGTGAACCACGACGGCTACCTCCTCATGATGGACACGGCGAAGTGGCGGGACGTGCTGCGCGTCAATCTCGACGGCGCGTTCTACTGCATGCGCGCGGCGATGCGGGGCATGATGCTCCGGCAGTGGGGCCGCATCATCAACATCGTCTCGCCCAGCGCCATGGCCGGCGTGCCGGGACAGGCGAACTACGCGGCGTCGAAGGCGGGGCTGATCGGCCTGAGCCGGACCGCGGCCCGCGAGCTGGCGCCGAAGAACGTCCTGGTGAATGCGGTGTCGCCGGGACTGATCCAGACCGACATGCTCGACGCGATGCCGCCCCAGCGCCGGGACGCGCACCTCGCCGTGGTCGCCCTCGGCCGACCGGGCACGCCGCATGAGGTGGCGTCGCTGGTGGCGTTTCTGGCCGCGCCAGCCGCCAGCTACATCACCGGACAGGTGATTGGCGTCGACGGCGGATTGATCTGATCAGCCTCGGACGGCCGCCACGCGGCACCGGCAGGTTGACTTCGCCGGGCCTCCGGGAGAACGGCGGCCCGGCGCACTCCTCATGCCCCGGCGGCTGGCGCCACCGGTAGCAGGTTGACAGAATCCATCCCGTAACGAACGATCCTCCCGTACCACGTACGATACAGCCGGCCGATCCGGCGGGCGCGGCGTCGAAACTCCAGGTTCGGCGCTGGCAGATCGCGAGCCGCGTGCGCCCTCGGGACGCGGCCGACAGCAGAACGAACCATGAGCGACGAACTCAAGACGCAAATCAAGCAGGCAATCGTGAGGAGCCTGAAACTGCCGATTACTCCGGACGAGATCCAGGATGCCGCCCCGCTGTTCGGCGAGGGTCTCGGACTGGACTCAATCGACGCCCTGGAACTCGTGCTCGAACTGGAGCGGTCCTTTGGCGTGGTCGTAGGCGACGAGCAGACCGGCGGGAAGGTGCTGCGATCCGTCGATTCGATTGCGGAGTACATCCAGTCATCCCAGTCGTCTCAGCCACAGTCACACTGACCTCGTCACGACAGGCGTCACGCATGCTGAACGCGTTCACCGTCGACGTCGAGGACTGGTTCCACATCTGCGGTGTGGACGGTCTCGGCCCGGAACGCTGGCCGACGCTCGACGCGCGTGTGGTGCCGACGACGGAGCGGTTGCTGGAGATGCTGGAACGGCGGGGCGTGCGGGCGACGTTCTTCGTGCTGGGCTGGGTGGCGGCGACCTATCCGGCGCTCATCGCGGGCATCCAGGCGGCGGGTCACGAGGTCGGATCGCACGGCTACTGGCATCGCCGGGTCTACGAGCTGGATCCCGCGGCGTTCGAGCAGGATCTCCGGCAGACGGACGCGGCGATCCGCGCGGCCGGGGCCACGCCCGCGCGGCTGTTCCGCGCGCCGGAGTGGTCCATCAACGATCGATCGCAGTGGGCGCTCGACATCCTGGTCCGTGAAGGGTTTACGATCGACTCCAGCATGGCGCCCATGCCGATCGTTGGAAACCCGGGGTACCCGAAACGGCCGTACATCCATGCGACGTGGGCCGGGACGCTCCACGAAGTGCCGCCGCTTGTGCGCCGGCGGTTCGGCTGGCAGATGCCGTTCGGCGGCGGCTGGGGCCTGCGCATGACCGCGCCCGTGGATGTCGTGACCGAGATCGATCGGCGCAATCTCACCGGCGATCCCGTCACGCTGTGGGTGCATCCGTGGGAAGTCGATCCGGATCCCCCCATCGTCTCGCTCCCCGCGAACAAGCGGTTCGCGCATTATTTCCGGCTCGAAGGGTTCGAGCGCCGGCTGGATCAGATCCTCGCCGGCGCGCGGTTCGGCACGGTCAGCCAGATGCTGGCCGCGTCCTCCGCCTGACATCCAGACGCATGCTCTCGCGCGTGATTGGTTCCATCGCCCGCTTCACCTGCTGCGCCGCCTGCCTGTGCGGGCCGTCATCCGCCGCGCTCGCGCAGACGCCGTCCGCGCCCGCGGCAGCGACTCAGCCCGTGCCACCCGCGTCCACCACCGCGACCAGCTCGGTTGTTTCGCTCCCGCGGATTGCCTTCGAGGAGACGCTCACCGCGCCCGCGCAGTTCGCGGCGCTCCTCGGTCCGCGTCGATCGACGCTGCCGGTGGTCGTCCGCCTCCTGCCGCCCGCCGCGGCGTCGCTCGCGACGCTGGACCTGCCGGCCGTCTCCGCGCGCCTGAAGACCTATCGCGACGTCAACGTGCCCGTGTGGGTCGTCCTGCCGCCTGCGCCGTCCACGGTGGACGGGATGGCGTCGTGGCGCGAGACGCTGCGCGGCGTTGCGTCCAGGCTGGCTGACGCGGCCATTGTCGAAATCCCGGTCGATGTGTCCGCGCCGGACGTCGCGGCGCTGGCTGTCAAGACGGCCGCCGTCGAGCTGCGCGCCGCCATCGCGGATGTGCGGATTGCCATCGCCGCCGCGGCTGGTCGCGGCGCGCCGGGCGCCGACGCGGCGAGCCTGACCACGTCCACGCTCGACGCGCTCTATCGCACCGATCTGGCGGCGTACGTCGACGCCGTCGTCCTCACGCGGACGAAGACCGCGTCCGCGCGGGCCGTGGCCGCGTGCGATCTCGGCGAACGGAGCGGCATCCGTGCGTGGCTCGACGCGCACGATCCCACGGCGTCGATCCTCGAAACGGGCGTCGATCTCTCCGGATCGCCGTCCGCCGCGAGCGACGCCTTCCTGCATCGCGAGCTGTGCGTCCTCGGGCAGCCGGCGCTCGTGACGGCGTATCGGGCGACGCAGGCGGAAGCGCGGGCCGTGCTGGCGCGTGCCGCGCCGATGGCGGATCTGCTCGGCGGGTCGGTGGTGCGGCTGGACGATGAGGCGGCGGCGGTGCGGGTGGAGGTGGCTGGCGGGGCTGCC
>Ga0187894_10000997_pt1 | contig 37626 bp, 48 predicted proteins | sample GBC1701081metaG_FD_136650 | JGI IMG/M metagenome (GOLD analysis project Ga0187894, IMG submission 136650) | White microbial mat communities from a lava cave in the Kipuka Kanohina Cave System on the Island of Hawaii, USA - GBC170108-1 metaG ... | reverse complement strand
CCGACGGCGATCCGCGAGCAGTTTTACAAGCTGACAACGTTTAATATCAAAAAGCGAATATTCGATCTTGGCGATATCAATATCGGCGGGACGCTCGAAGAAACACACGACACGCACGCAGCGGTTGTCACGCAAATACTGAAAGACGGCAAGCGGCTGATCGTGCTGGGCGGCGGCAACGATATTTCATATCCGGACGGATGTGCGATGGCCGAGGTTTTCGGGCCGGAATGGTGGATCGGCGTCAACATCGATTCGCATCTCGACGTCCGCATCGCCGAGCAGCGAAACAGCGGCACGCCGTATCGCCAACTTTTAGAAGAAGGCCGTTTGCTGCCTAATTATTTCTACGAAGTCGGCTACCAAACGCATTTTGCATCGCCGGTCTATTACGAATACATTCGCACCCTCGGCGTAAACCGCATCAGCCTGGAGATGCTTCGTTCACGCTCCGAAGCCGACCTTGAACTCAAAGAAAGCATCAAGCAAAAATTCATCGGCCACAGCTCCAGCCTTAGCACATTTTTCGGCTTCGATCTCGACGCCGTTCGTTCGGCGGACGCCCCGGGAACGTCGGCACCTTCGCCGCTGGGATTGCGAGCCGGCGAATTTATCCAGCTTGTCAAATACGCCGCTTCGCTCGCCAACACAAAGATAATCGAATTCTCCGAAGTCAACCCAAACTACGACGCCGACAACCGCACGACAAAACTCGTGGCAATAGCAATGCATCGATTTTGCACGGGCGTAGTTTGAATAAATGACCTGATTTTGGTGAAAACCACGCATTATTAAATATGAGAAACTTAAAACTTTTTGTATTGATCGCGGCACTCATAGCATTCTTCGCGTTACCGAACACGACTGTCACTGGCGAACAGGTGTCCGAATTTGAAGCCACGTTTGTAGCTGAGACGCGGTGCGGATGGTTTCATAATCCGACGCCGGCGAATGCGTGGCTTATCGACCGCGACGGTGAATGGACGATCGGCGTTCAGGGCGGCTATCAGGCCGAGGGCGACTGGCCGAGTTTCAAAGACAGCCAATGGGTGAAAACCAACGTCAACTATGGCTACGGCTGCGCGTGTATGAACGTTTCCGTGAACAAAGACGAAAATAAGATCGTAGAAATCCGCTCCGCCACCGCGCGGCCGCTTGCCGCGTGCCGAAAGGACAAGGCAATCAAGCGGAAAGAGCCGAAGGAATGATTGCTGGGTTACATTGCCCTGCGTGAGACCGATTTATTATCGTCCGCATGGCAGACGACGCTGTTCGGAGCACTTTCGATTTTTTTCCTGCGGACCTTTCGTATTCATCTTTGAAGAATGCCGCGGAAGATTGCCGTGCCTGCGACCTTTACAAAAACGCAACGCAGACCGTTTTCGGCGAGGGCGATCCGAATTCCGGCATTATTTTCATCGGCGAGGTTCCGGGGGACGAAGAAGACGTGCAAGGCCGGCCGTTCGTCGGGCCTGCGGGGCGGCTGCTCGACAAGGCTCTGGCTGAAGCCGGCATCGACCGAAAATCTGTCTATCTCACAAACGCCGTTAAGCATTTCAAATGGAAGCCGCAGGGCAAACGTCGGCTTCATCAAAAACCGAACGCCGCCGAGATCAGAGCCTGCGACCCGTGGCTGCGTGCTGAAATGACGCTGATAAAGCCGCGAATCCTCGTCTGCCTCGGCGCGACCGCCGCCCAAAGCCTGCTCGGCAAAACCTTTCGCGTAACCCAAATGCGCGGCCAATGGCTCGATTCCCCGCTCGCCGAAAAAGTGATGGCCACAATTCACCCCTCAGCGATCCTGCGCACTCCCCACGATCTGCGTGAACAGGCATATCGAGAATTCGTGGTCGATCTTACGAAAATAGCTTCTAAGATCGTTTTGTGAATCAAGCGACTGGCTTTTCCGTCAAGATCCACATTCGTTAGTATTTCGACGGCGCCCGGTCAGGCAACGTTATATACTTATCGCGACACCTAACCGGCCAAACCCCAAAAAAGGAGAAACCCAGATGAAACGTTTTTTAATTGTATGCCTTTTCTGTACCGCTGTTTCCGTTAGTACCGTGTTCCCCCAGATCCAACCCAAACCGCCAACGATTGACGTGTCCGCCAACGCAGAAATAATGATCGTTCCGGATCAGGTTATTTTTACCCTCGACGTGACGAAGCGCAATAAAGACATGAACGTCGCGAAGCGAGAAACCGATGCCGTTCTGGCAAAGATCCTGGACGTTACTCGTTCGTTTGGAATTAAGCAGGAAGACGTGAAAACGGATTACATATCGGTTGATATGCGTTATCAGTCAGTCCGCGATTCCAAAACGCGTGTCTTCGACGAAGACGGTGACGAAGTCGGAACTCGCGTTTTTTTGGGTTACGACGTTTCGACGACCGTGATCGTCAGGCTGCCGGATATCAAGCGGTTCGAAAGTTTTTTCACTGAGGTGATGAAAACCGGGCTAACGGAAATAGACAGTGTTCGGTTCGAGTCGTCGGAAATGATCGCGCAAAGAAAACGGGCCCGGGAAATGGCCATGAAAGCTGCCTACGAGAAAGCGTCCGCGATGGCCGGAGCGATAAATCAGACTATCGGGAAGGCAATTCACATTGCGGAAAACGTACCAAATGATTCAAGATATTCGAATATGTCGTCCAATTCAACCAACTTTTCGACTGGGCCGGTGACGGAACCTGTCGCAACGTTTTCACCGGGCGCGATCAAGATTAGCTCGCAGGTCAGCGTTACTTTTTTGCTAAACTAGAAAGATCGCCTTGACACGCCGACTTAAGATTTGGCAGTCTTTAGATTCGCTTTTTAGGGCGAAAAGACGAAACGCAGGCACTTAGCTCAGTGGTAGAGCACTACCTTGACACGGTAGGGGTCAGCAGTTCAACTCTGCTAGTGCCTACCATTGAATAGATAGTGAATCACTCAATGGTGAATGGTGAATTATGTTTTTCATTTACCATACACAATTCACTGTTCACAATTTCGATACGATGCTTTCGAAGAACTTTGCTGTTTTAACAACTACTACGACACGCCTCTAATGGCGTGAAGATAAGAGTGACGGCTTCAGCCGTTCGAATGCCTAAAGGCATCACTCTTACAAGCAAAGTCGCTCTTATCGGATCTGATCTAACTTTAGTAGTAGGATTGTTGTTCGTTGATTCAATTTTGAGCGGCTGTGAGATGCAGAAGCCCGCGCGTGAGCAAGGGCGATACGCTCAAGTTGAATGTTACGCCCTTGCTCACGCGCGGGCTTCTGCAACGATCAGCGAGTTATGAGCGAACTGAACATAAAATTTGGCGAAAATCAGCGGCGCATACCTGCGCCCGCGACCGTCGCGGACGCGATCAAGGCGTTCGATCGTGACGCGCTCAAAAGCGCGCTTGCGGCAAAGGTGAACGGCGTCGAAGTTGATCTGAATAGAGAATTGAATGGAAACGGTGAGGTTGTTTCCATCGAGCCGATCTCGGCCGAGACGCGAGAGGGGCTTGAGGTCATTCGCCATTCGACCGCGCATCTGCTGGCGGCGGCGGTGCTTGATTTGTTTCCCGGAACAAAGCTCGGCGTCGGGCCTGCGTTGATGGACGATCCGCGTTACGGATTTTTTTACGACATTATTGCTCCGCGAAACCTGACGGAAGACGATCTGCCAATAATCGAGAAAAAGATGAAGGCGATGGCGAAGCAGAATCTTCCCTACCGCCGCGAGGACATTGAAAAAGCGAAGATCATCGACATCTTCAAAGAGCGCGGTGAGCCGCTCAAATGCGAGCTGATCGACGAAAAAGTTTCCGACATAGCGAGCGTGTATTACATCGACAATTCGCCTTTCATCGATTTCTGCCTCGGCCCGCACGTGCCGCACACGGGCAAGCTGAAGGCGTTCAAGCTGCTCGCGCTTTCCGGAGCCTATTGGAAAGGCGACGCAAACAATCCGCAAATGCAGCGCGTTTACGGAACTGCCTTCGCAACGCAGGAAGAGCTTGACGCGTGGGTCAAACAACGCGAGGAAGCCGAGAAACGCGACCACCGAAGACTTGGCCGCGAGCTCGATTTGTTTTCGATTCAGGATGAATATGGCAAGGGTCTGATATTCTGGCATCCGAAAGGCACCGTGATCCGTATGGAAATGGAAAATTTCCTTCGCGATCAGCTGCAGAAGCAGGAATATAGTTTTGTAGTTACGCCGCACGTTGCCCGCCGGGAGTTGTGGCAGGTTTCCGGTCACGAGCAAAACTACGGGGACTCGATGTTCACGCCGACGTACATCGCGGGAGACGAGGACGAGCAGTTTCGCCTGAAGCCGATGAACTGCCCGTTTCATATTGCTATTTATAAAGCTTCACCGAAATCTTACCGCGATCTGCCGCAGCGTTACTCTGAAATGGGCACGGTCTATCGCGCCGAACTGTCGGGGACGCTGCACGGCCTGATGCGGGTGCGCGGGTTTACAGTCGACGACGCACATCTGTTCGTTCGCCCCGATCAGGCCCACGAGGAACTCGGCAAGTGTTTTGATCTCGCTTCGTTTGTCTTTAAAACGTATGGTTTCGAGAAAGTAAGGTTCGAGCTTAGCGTACGCGGCGATGCGGACAACAAGGGCTACCTTGGTTCGGACGAAGATTGGTCCCACGCTGAAAATGTTTTGGCCGACGTTTTGACCGAGCGCGCCATTCCATTCGAGCGGATCGAAGGCGAAGGCGCATTTTATGGCCCGAAAATTGACATCAAGATCGAAGACGCCATAGGGCGGATCTGGCAGCTCGGAACAATACAATACGATTTCAATTTGCCGCAACGTTTCGAGCTTGAATATATCGGCGAAGACGGCAAACCGCACCAGCCCGTAATGATTCACCGGGCGCTTTTCGGCTCGGTCGAGAGATTTTTCGGTATCCTTATCGAGCAATATGCCGGGGCGTTTCCATTGTGGCTCGCGCCGGTGCAGGTCGCGGTGCTCCCGATAACCGACCGCATCAATGCTTATGCGGAAAGCGTAGCGGAAGAATTGAAATCTGCCGGTTTCCGAGTGGAAACGAATTTGAAATCTGATAAAATCGGTGCGAAAATCCGCGACGCACAGCTACAGAAAGTTCCCTATATGCTCGTTTTGGGCGACAAGGAACTCGATGAAAACAAAGTGGCAGTTCGTGAGAGAAAACAGGGCGACATCGGCGCGATGTCGCTGGAAGAATTTAACGAGATGATCACGCAGCAGAAACAGACGCGTGCGCTATGAATGTCGGAACCGGGAGCGGTAGCGACCGGGTTCTTCGCATTCGCCGGTGGGAGCCCGGTCGCTACCGCTCCCGGTTCTGACAAAGGAGGCAGATATTCCTAGAAGATTTGGTGGAAGAAATTTTAGGCCGCGACAGCGCGAGCCGCAGCACCGCACGAACGAGAGGATAAGAGTTCCTTCGGTTCGCGTGGTAACGGAAGACGGCGAAACGCTTGGGATAATGGACACGCGCGATGCGATCCGAGAGGCGCGCGAACGCGGCATCGATCTGGTCGAGATCGCGCCGAAGGCGCAGCCGCCGGTTTGCAAGCTGATCGATTACGGCAAGTTTCTTTACGAGCAAAAGAAACGCGCCCACGAGGCGAAAAAGAAACAGGTCACCGTGCAGGTCAAGGAGATAAAGTTTCGCCCGGCGACCGACAATCACGACTACGAATACCGCATGCAGCACGCCCGCGAATGGCTCGAAGAGGGCGACAAAGTGCGTGCGGCCATAGCATTTCGCGGACGCGAGATGACACACCGAGAGCTCGGAGCAAAGATACTTGCCAAGCTGACCGGCGACCTCGCCGATATCGCGGACGTCGAAGTGGCGCCGAAGATGGAAGGCTATCAGATGTTTACAATATTCCTTCCGAAAAAAGGCAAGGCCGACGTGAAAAAAGAACATCGCGCCGCCGCCGCGGCGAAGCCGGAACCGGAAAAGGAAGAAAAGAAAAAGGAAAAGGCGCTAAGAAAGCAGGTCGATACGAAACCGGAACCGACGGAAGATGACGAAATTTTTTAAAACACCGGGCAGAAACACGAGTGTAAACGAGCGTCCACGGACAACGTAAAATCGAAACTGGAAATGAAAAATCGGATCTTTTCTGATTTTACATTTTGAATTTTACATTTTCCATTGTTGTTGCACGCTCCCTAACGGTCGCGTTTCGGCCCAAAGGATTCAGGAGAGCAATTATGCCAAAACTAAAAACACACAAAGGCGCGGCGAAGCGTTTCCGCTCGACGGCGAGCGGCAAATTCAAACGCGGCCACAGCCACGCGCGCCATATTTTGACAAAGAAAGCTACAAAACGTAAACGCATTCTCGATATCGACGTTTTAGTCTCCGAAGGCGACCAGAAACGCGTCGAAAAAATGCTGCCGTACGGAAGGGATTAATAAGTTAAAAGGCAAAAGGTAAAAGGCAAAATTGGTATCCAAACCGTTGATTTTGACTTTTAACTTTTTATTTTTGCCTTTTCGCGACGAAGGAGTGAACTATGCCTAGAGCAAAACGTGGAAACAAGCGCCTCGAGAAGCGCAAAAAGATATTAGCCTTAGCAAAAGGCTATCGTGGAACAAAATCGAAACTGTATCGCTCGGCCAAAGAATCGGTCGAACGAGCGCTGAATTTTGCCTACACCGGCCGCAAGCTGAAGAAGCGCGATTTTCGCAAGCTGTGGATCGTCCGCATCAACGCGGCGTGCCGTTTGAATGACATCAAGTATTCGCAGTTCGTTCACGGCCTGAACCTTGCCGGCATCGAACTCGACCGCAAGTCGCTGGCCGACATCGCAGTCAAGCAGCCGGAGACATTCGCTGCCATCGCAGGTAAGGCGAAGGACGCGATCAATAACAAGGCTCAGGCTATTGCGTAGAACATGCTGACCACAGGCATTCGAGACAGTTGCCTGTGGTCAAAGTCTATCGTGTTATAATTCAACCGGAGGTAATATGATAACGATCAGATTTCCGGATCCTGATACAGAGCTTGAAGCGCTTGGATTTCTTCTAGGTCGATTCCCGGGCCGGGCTCTGAAAACCGGCGAAGTCCTGGTCCCCGAGGCGGCCTTACCGGCCCTTGCAGTCGAGGGCTATCAATTCACAGTTATAGGTCTTTCCACATATGAGCAGCACATTGCGTCGCTTCGAGATACTGCTACCTCAACAGTTTAACGACGGGAAGGAGATCCCGCGAAAACTACGCGGACAAGCCTTAAAAGAAGTGCTCGATAGGTTTGAGGCTGCCGGTTTTGAGCCAATAAGTGTCAAAGGGTATTGGAAACACGAAGGCGTCATGTATACGGATACGCTTTCTAAGATCGTCATCGATGTACCTGACACGGATGAAAACCGTCAATGGATGCGAGATTATAAGGCTCGGTGGAAAGAGAAACTCGATCAGCTTGACCTTTGGCTTGTAAGTTACGAGATCGATGTTGAGTAGGTCAGCGAGTGTCGGAAACGGCACTCGCTTCTCTTTGCCATTCGGGTAGTCGCGAATCCCCTAAGGTTTGCGCTTCTTTTCACTTTGCACTGGACTTCCATGAAGTTCGGTAAACTTTTCGTCAATACGCAGGCATAAATCCAAGGTCATTCGCTTAGCCGCTGCAACCTCGTAGTTCTCGACCCGGAAGGGTTCCCAAGCCTTGTGTCGAGTATACTCCGCCTCGACTTGGTACTTGCCCGCCGGGACTTTCAGACTGAATAGGCCGTCATCATTCGTCCTAATCGCATACTTCTTACCATTTACATCGGACAGAGTGATTTGAACATCGGCGATAACTGCACCGGCCTGATCGAATACAGTTCCCGTCAATTCGGTTAAAGGCTGAAACTGCTGCGCACTCATAAAAGCAGCTAGGACAAAAAAAGTAACCAAAAGAAAGATAACCTTCATCGCGAACCTCCTACGCACCTTGGGCAAGGCCGATACCAACTTCATCCTTAGCCTCCGCAAATTTCTCAATGGCAAAATCAAGATCTTCTTTCGAGTGGGCCGCAGACACCTGCGTTCGTATTCGCGCCTTACCTTTCGGTACGACCGGGAATGAGAACGGGATGACGTAGATGCCTTTTGCGAGCAGGGCTTCGGCCATTTTCACGGCGGGTTGGGCTTCGCCGAACATCACGGGGACGATCGGGTGTTCGCCAGGCAGAACTTCGAGACCGATGCCTGCGATCTTCTCGCGGAAGTAACGCGTGTTGTCGATCAGCTTGTCGCGGAGTTCGGCGGATTCGGTGAGCAGATCGATTGCGGCGATCGAAGCGGCGACGATCGGTGGTGCGACCGAATTTGAAAACAAATACGGACGCGAACGCTGGCGGAGCAGTTCGATCATTTCCTTTTTGCCGCTCGTGTAACCGCCGCTGGCTCCGCCGAGGGCTTTCCCGAGCGTGCCGGTGATCACGTCGATGTGTTCCATCACGTTGCAATGCTCGTGTGTTCCACGCCCGGTTTTGCCCATAAAACCGACGGCGTGAGAATCGTCGACCATCACCAATGCATCATGCTTTTCGGCCAGGTCGCATATTTCATCGAGCTTTGCTATGTATCCATCCATCGAGAAAACGCCGTCGGTAGCGATCATCTTAAACCGGGCCGACTTCGCCTCTTCCAATTTTGCCTCAAGATCGGCCATGTCGCTGTTCTTGTAGCGGAACCGCTGCGCCTTGCATAGCCGCACTCCGTCGATGATGCTCGCGTGATTAAGCTCATCCGAGATAACCGCGTCTTCATCGCCCAGGATCGTCTCGAAAAGCCCGCCGTTTGCGTCGAAACAGCTTGTGTAAAGTATCGTATCCTCGGTCCCTAGAAATTCGCTGATCTTCCGCTCAAGCTCCTTATGTATCGCCTGCGTCCCGCAAATAAACCGCACGCTCGATAATCCGTAACCCCATTCATCCAACGCTTTCCGCGCCGCCTCAACAATCGCCGGATGATCGCTCAATCCGAGATAGTTATTCGCGCACATATTCAAAACTTCCCTGCCGCCCACATCGATCCGCGCATCCTGCGGGCTGTCGATTACGCGTTCGGATTTGTAGAGACCGGCATCGCGAATTTCGTCCAGCGTTTTTTCTAGATGCTGTTTAATTTTTGCGTACATCCTAATGTATGAACCACTTTCTTCCTGATCCACAAAACTTCTCGGGCTTAAGGTACTTATGCCATTAAACTCTTTCAGGACAAGCAGGTCTTTATCGCCCGTCACTATACAATCGGCATTTCCGGCAACTGCGGTCCCCAGTACGTTATCGTCGTCAGCATCACGACTGACCTGATACTCAAAAAAGACTCGGTTCCACAATCTCCATAAATGAAGCGAGAAAATCGACAGCCTCGGCAGCAGACTCTTTTGAGAACTTGAACTTAAAGGTCAGTTTCTCATCAACCTCATTCAGAATGAATTCGGAATGACAATGCTCGACCAAATCGTGACAGATTCCGCGAGCGATCAGCGAAGCAATGAGGACGTTAGTGTCGAGAACGATTCTCACGAAACAAGGTCGAAAATTTCCTCGTCAGTGTATTCCCTTTCCGATTCGGCTTTTAACTTTGCCCGCAAGGTTCTAAAACGCCGAACGAAAAGATAGTTCTGCAACGCTTTCCCTGCTAAAGCGATTTCGGACACGCCTTCTTCGGTCGCCGCCTTGCCAAGCTTCGCTTTCACGTCATCCGTTAGTTCAAGCGTTAACGTTGTGCTCATACGTCGTCTTCCAAAATCAATAAGTCGTGTGAAACCAGGTGGAGAAAATTGCTGTCCAACAGCGCTTTAGTGCCACTCATCTCTCAATTTCGCTGCCATTTGACGTGGTCATCAATATCCCTGAAAATATTCACTTCCTGTGCTTTTGAACGCCTCGATGAGCTTCGTCTTTTTTTTCTAGCGAATTGTTTCCAACAAACTCTTCGTCCGAAATCGTTACGAGAGCCTTGCGATCCTCCGGCAAACGCGAAGCCGACAACACCCTAACATTGCCCATCGTATCTATGATCGCTTCAACCGTTTGCATACTATCTGAATCATATCACGATAACCTCGCCGGATGATCGCTCAAACCCAAGTAGTTTTTGGCGCATATGTTCAGGACTTTGCTGCATTAAGAAATTGTGAGGAATGAAGCTACATCATCCTGGATGAAATTCAAGATCATGTCTTTGTCTCGCCGGATGAGGGCTTCGACCTGAGCGGTAGAACAGTTCCCAAGCCGAATCCAAATCACTTTTGGCGGAAAGCCGAAGAGCAAACTCCGATCGTGCATATCTTCATCTTTCGAGACGATCGCGAAGTCATTCTCAATGGCAAATTTCCAAACGTCAGGATCGTCGGCGGACTTCAATCCGACATTCCGCACATGTGTGGAGTCGGGAAAGATATCGGCCAGCAACTCCGCTAATTTGTGCGAAAGATTTTCGTCGAAGAGAAGTTTCACGCGGCTATCGGAACTTCCATTAATCTGCGTTCACGGTCAGCGGCAAACGCAAGCGCCGCGCGAAGATCGTCTTTTGTAAGATCGGGAAAGTCCGAGAGGATCTCTTCCTCAGTCATTCCTGACGCCATATATTCGAGCACCTCGTAGACGGTGATCCGGAGACCACGGATACATGGCTTTCCCCCGCGTTTGTTCGGTTCAATTGTTATGTAGTCTTTGTAGTTCATATATACAAGTATAACGCCCCGTCAGGCCTCAGACCCGACAATCCCGTAAACATTCCCCCGCCGCGCCGTCTCCTGCGCTCCTCACCGCCAAGGCTCAGGATAAACAATGCACTCGCGGCGATGTATGCGATTGTGATCAGGCTTTGTTGCATTCAGATTAGTTCTAACTTTTCTTCGTAAGCGATAATTGCCAATCGTTATCGGCGAAGAACTGAAATAGATTCATATGCCTCACGTCGAAATGCTTGCAAACGGCAGGAATTTTTTGCGAACTTCGCTCGCTTTCTGCACTCACGACAACATAGTCCGATTTAGCTCCGAATAATCCTTCGGATTCCATTCGCTCCAGCACGAGTGCGATGACCCACGGGTCGGCCTGATCCTTTTTCGCGAGAGGATCGATTAATCTCGGAAACTGTTGAAGTATCTGAAGTGCGAGTTGACCTTGACGGTTCGTTATCGGAAAGAATGAAGCCTTATGTTTAGAGACAAGCGTTGCTATCGCGTCTTTTGTACCTGAGGCAGGAACGATCTCGTCGTAAACTATACTGTGCGAGATAATGCGGCCATCCTTAAATAGTTGTTCGGTCTCAGCCCACAGGTCAGGAATCACCGCGCGAGGATAATATCGATGGATATCGAGCAAAGCACTGCTGTCAACGCAATAGATATTTTCTCTTTTAGACTTCACGCAATATCCTCGGAACACTCAGATCAAGAGCACTTGCCGCACGCGAATAGGAAAGCTGCTCGTTGTGAACTGCTTCCAATACAAGATCGTAGAAAGTATTTCCCCGACTCGCCCTGCTCTTGACCTCGGGGGCAACGTAGCCGCCTTTCATCACCTTCGGATGATAGGTGGCTTTAATCTGTTCGAGCAGATTGAAGAACCGCATGTCCGTGATCTTGCCCAGTTCCTTTAGGCGGCGAAGATAGACCTCTCGGCTCACATTCAATCGAGATGCGAAACTTTGAATCGTTTTCAGATCGTCCGCCTTTTCGACCAAAGAATCAGGAACCAGGAACTTGCCGGCAAAAAGGTTACATGCCCATTCCTCTTGTTGTCTCTCGGTCGCGCGGTCAATCAAGCAGATTGAGGAACGATGTCTGATGATGTGGGCAAGCTCGTGGAAAATAGTGAATGTACGCCCTGTGTACGAGTGTTTCGAATTAGTAACGATCGCGTAGGGAAAAGCGTCCGAAAAACTAAAGCCCTGCGCCTCCTCCATCGACATCGGAAATTGAAAAACAAGAATACCTAGGCGCGTCTCGACAGCGTTTCGCCATTTCCGATAAGCTTCGTTGTCACTCTGCCAGTCAAATTGATCTTCAATTGTTATGTCCAGTCGCTCGCGCAAACTCTCGGCAATTTGATCGTTTGAAAGCTGATTTTTATCGACATATTTCAGCCAATCATAGCTAGCCTCCCAAACCGATTCACTCCGCAGCTCGCGCGCAACTTGACGAAAATAGGTAACGTCCCGAATAACTTGCAGAATTTTTCTCGAAAATTTGCTTTTCGCTGGGGTGAGATTTCGAAAATCATTCGGTCGTTGTAGTTTTGGCGGAGCTTGGGGAAGAAAGAACACAGCTATCTGGCGCTTATAGGCATTTGCCAGTGATGACAACTTACCCAGGGGAATCCGACTTCCCTTAGATTCCCATTCCAAATAGGTATCTCGCGTGGTACTAGCCTTTTTCGCCGCTTCGTCGGGATTAAAGCCAGCCTCCTCTCGCGCCCACCGCAAAACGCTCGGATTGATGTCTAATTCAACTCGCTGCATTCAATCTCTCATTAAAGCATTTTCCTCTGCGCCACGAGCGCGATCAGCATGCCGACGATCCCGTAAACGCGTCCCCCGCCGCGCCGTCTCCTGCTGGCTCAGGCCCCCAAGGCTCAGGGTAAACAACGCACTCGCGGCGATGTATGCGATTGTGATCAGGCTTTGTTGCATTCAGTGTGATTACGCGTCGAAGTCGATATGTCGACCGAAGATTTGAATGAGCCTGCCCTGGAATCCGCCGCCACCATATTTGTTGTGGTAATCCTTGATGCGGGCAACGTCGTCTTGCGAAACATATATTCTTCCTGTGTCTTTATCTACGCTGTTTTGTAGCTTCTCGATCAGGCCTTGAAAACCTCCCTGTCCTTCAGGCCTGATATTGAGAACCTCCAACTCGTTTGACATTAAATCAAAAAATGGCATAACACGATCTCCAATTAACGTTTTGAATAATCAAATTTTTTAGACGCGAGAATGGCGTTGTTTGCATAAAGCCGCCTGTTGTCGGAGTTGAATTCATACTTAACGTCGACCATTAGCTGATCGACAGTCAGGATTTTCCAGCCGCCCACAAAGAAAACATCAGCCTTTCGTAAGACCTCGAAAGCAATCACCAAATGCAGTCCTGATTTATTTACTTTGAAATCTTGAGACGGCGAGAAATAAAAAGATCTCATGGTGCTGTCGAGTGATGCCTCCGCATACGATTTCACCTCAAGATATACCGTTGTACCGTCAGCCGTGAATTCGCGATCCGGATAACCGACAGTCTTTCCCTTGCCACTTTTTCCAGTTGGTTTACAAACGTCTGAATAACCGACAGCTTTCAGTGCATTTTCGACGTACGCTTCTAGATCGTTGCCCACTTCGTTCGGTCTTGGTCTATGAATACCACCAGCGGCAGTGACCGCGACGGACGCGATTTCAGCGGCCTTACACAGTTTCTTGAGAAGCTGCGCGTGTTTCGCAGATTTACGATCAAATTCAACTACTTCATGGCCGGTTAGTGCCTTGATGACAACACCGAAACGAATATTCTTGAACGGCGTAAGCATCCGTCGGATAACGTCTTCAAGTTCCTCGATATAATCGTCTTTCTTTGGCATTTATTATCTCTTTTGGAAAACAACAATTCGGTTAGAATTTGTCCCCTTCGTATTGTTGCTGACTCCCCAAATATTGGCCGTCTTTGTGAAAGTCTGTTCGTTAATCATCACACAATCACAGTAGAAGCCATTCATTTCACCAAGCGGAATCACGGCTTCCTCTAGCCTAACTTTTCCCGACCGAACCTCTCCAACCTCAAACGCTACCCAACCCTTCGGCTTAGTGATTCGATAAAGTTCCTTGAAGACATCACCCATGACTTGCGACCATGCAGGAACAGTCTTCGCCATCGTAATGTTTGACTGAATTTCCTTAGCATCAAGTCCGTTGAACCAACATCGTAACCAGTTGTCTTGAGCATATTGAACGATGTCGAGAAACGGAGGCGAAGTCACAGTTAAGCTCACTGTCTCGTCGTTTATTACCGTTGTTTCTCGTGCATCGCTAGTCAAGAACACTACGCGGGTGTCATGAATATTTTTGATTTGCTCGGTCGTTAGTCCCCCCAACAGACTTTTGCTCTTGTTGTAAATAATTTCCTTTGTATCTCGATAGGTCGGAGCCTGTTGGTATTTCTCATTGATCGTAACTTGGCGCTCTGGAGAGACCGCTTGGTTGGGTGGCAATGTGTAAACACTGAAGTATCCCTTTGAATGCCCGGTAAGTCGGTTGGTCGCAACCATCCTAAGCCATTTGTCGACATCATTGAGCGTTCCTTCGGAGTCGCGTTTCAAAAAATAGTTTTTTAGCGAAACTATCTCACCAAGGGTTTCGGCCTGATAGAACATGGAAAGGTCGATCTCGGAGACAAGGGATTTATCTAGGTCGATCCTCTCAAGTTTTTCTTTGATGTCCGAAATATTCGGAACGGCTAGCCGTCCTTCGGAAAGGATTCGACTGATCGGGCTAATATCGTTGGCAATAGCATTCCTCCCTAACAGCGCCGCCTCGATTACCGTGGTTCCCCTGCCGCTGAACGGATCGTAAACAACATCGCCTTTCTCGGTCAGTTTGGAGATGAAGAAGTTCGGTAACTGCGCCTTAAAACAGGCCCGATATGCTACTTCGTGAAGAGACGTCGCCTGCCTCTGTTTCGCGGTCCAAAACTCTCCCACGACGCGTGTGTTTCGACCTGCGTCGATTCTGAAAGGCGGTTCAGCGGCGACAGCTTCGCCAAAGAGCGAACTCTGTTCCGGTTGGGTGGTGATTTTCTTGAGAATTTCGAGCATTCTTTAGGGCGTTGGTGTCCGTTTCTTCGGCGCTTTTTCGACGTGGCTGGCTGAGATCCAGGCGGCCAGTTTGCCGGGGTCGTTCGCGTATCGGTTTTTGACGATGCCGTCGAGGACACGGACGATGACCATTCCTTGCCGGACCTTTGCGGCGGTGTCGGCTGTGGCTTCTACGTGTTCGGCGGTCGCGGATGCGGTGTTCGAGAACGACGCTTCGAAGGCATCGGCGGTGGCGTTAAGATCGGCGCGGAATGTTGCGGACAGGCCGTAGGCGACGAAGTCGGCGTCGTAGGGCAGCAATTCCGTATGGAAAGCACCGGCACTCGAATATTTGGTTACTGTAATCTCCCGCATAGCGCTCATAATTATAAGACTTCAAAATCGAGCACAACTTTACCACAATTCCCTTCCTTGATCGCCTCGAACCCTTGCTCGAAGTCTTTGTATGAATACCGGTGCGTGATGACGGGTTTGATGTCGACGCCGGCTTCGAGGAGGTTGGACATTTGGTACCAGGTTTCGTACATCTGGCGGCCGTAGATGCCTTTGATGGTGATCATGTTGAAGATGACGGTTTTCCAGTCGACGGGGAATTCTTCAGCCGGGATGCCGAGGAAGGCGATCTTGCCGCCGTGGAACATGTTTGCGAGCATGTCCTTGAAGGCGGCGGGGACGCCTGACATTTCCATGCCGACGTCGAAACCTTCTTTCATGCCGAGCTCTTTTTGCACGTCCTTGATCGATTGTTTGCTAACGTCAACCGCCTTTGTGACATCGCCCATTTTTTCGGCGAGCTCGAGACGAAACGGGTTAATGTCTGTGATCACTATGTTGCGTGCTCCGGCGTGTTTGGCGACGGCGGCGGCCATTATTCCGATCGGGCCGGCTCCAGTGATTAGCACGTCCTCGCCAAACACCTCGAATTCGAGCGCCGTGTGAACGGCGTTGCCGAAAGGATCGAATATCGCCGCGACATCGAGATCGATGTCGGGCTTGTGCTTCCATACATTGGTAACGGGCACCGCGATGAACTCCGCAAATCCGCCATTGGTGTTCACGCCGACGCCGCGCGTGTTGGCACAAAGCGCCCGACGGCCGGCCAGACAGTTGCGGCAGCGTCCACAGACGAGATGGCCCTCGACACTGACGAGGTCTCCGGGATGAAAATCGAGCACGTTCGACCCAACGTCGACGATCTCGCCGACGAATTCGTGACCGATCGTGGTCGGGACTTTGATCGTCTCCTGTGCCCACGCATCCCAATTGTAGATGTGGAGATCCGTTCCGCAAATGCCGCCGCGTTTGACGCGGATCATCACGTCGTTGATGCCCATTTCCGGCTCAGGCACGTTCTCGATCCACAGTCCGGCCTCGGCTTTGCTTTTTACGATTGCTTTCATGTGCGGATAAAAAATTGATTCTAGCAAAGGCGCTGTTTTCAGGCGAATCGCCTGCCGCCGTGTAAACGTACGATCACCGGAAAATGCCGCGGCGCTGTTAAAAATGCGGCGAAATGTTTATGCTTATTGCTTTATGTCCGAAGCAAAAGACAAAGTTGATTCGGCCGCAGAAGCGTTTAAGGTCGATTTTGCCTCGTTCAGCCGTTTGGAGCTTGACGGGCTGGACGGTGCGGAGGAAAAGCTGCGCGAGCTCAACGCCTTAAAGATGCGTCACACCAGCAAAAAATCCGCCCTTGCCGATTCGAAAAAGTTGATCGGCAAAATCGCCCCTGAAGAGCGCAGCGAATTCGGACAATTGGTCCAAGCTGTTGAAAAAGAGATCCTCGCAAAGATCGAAGATGTGGAAACTAAGCTGAACGATTTTATCTCGCACGCGAAAATGGAGCGCGATCGGCTGGATGTAACAATTCCCGGCCGGCGTCCGCGAACCGGGCACCTGCACCCGATCACTATTTTGCGGCAAAAGATCGAGGACATTTTCGTTTCGATGGGCTACGCGATCGAGGACGACCGCGAGATCGAGACCGATTATTACAATTTCGATGCGTTGAACATTCCCGAGGGCCATCCGGCCCGCGAATCGCAGGATACGTTTTATACAACCGAAGGCTTTGCGCTTCGCTCGCAAACCTCGACCGTGCAGATTCGCGCTATGGAGCGGCGTGGCGTGCCGCTTCGCATTCTTGCACCGGGCCGGGTATTTCGCCGCGACACGCCCGACATGACGCACACGCCGATGTTTCACCAGCTCGAAGGCCTCTGCGTCGATAAAGGCATCACGATGGCGCACCTGAAAGGTACGGTGACCGAATGGCTGCGGCGGATGTACGGTGAGGAAACCAGGACACGTTTCCGCCCGTCGTATTTTCCTTTCACGGAACCTTCGGCGGAGTTCGACTTTTCGTGTTTTGTTTGTCATGGCACCGGACAAATGGACGAAGTCGGCAATTCTGTTGTTAAAGAACAGCTATCAGCCGTCAGCGATCAGCTTCCAGCCAGCAGATGCCGCCCGTGCAAAGGCTCCGGCTGGATCGAGCTCGGCGGCTCAGGCATGGTACATCCGAATGTGCTAAAGGCCTGCAACGTCGATCCGACCGTCTATTCCGGCTTCGCCTTCGGCTTCGGCCTCGAACGCATGGCCGCGCTGATGTTCAACATCGACGATATCAGGCATATGTTCGAGAATGACGTGCGGTTTTTGGAGCAGTTCAAGTAAGATAGACATGAACGAGGTAATTTTTATGTCGAATCTTGAACAAGCCATCATCGAAAAAATTCATAGCTTTCCGCCGGAAAAGCAGCGGAAGGTGCTTGATTATGCTAAAAGTCTGGAGAACGGTGAGAATGGGACGAAAAACCAAACGCTTTGGGAGATGATCGAAGATTTAGCCGAGATGGTTCCGGACGAAGCTTGGAATGAAATCCCGAAGGATGCCTCGATTAACATCGATCATTATTTGTACGGGCATCGTAAAAAAACCAAATAATGCAAATTTTTGTTGATACTTCCTACTTCGTCGCCGTACTTCATAAACGCGACAGCCTTCACGAAAAAGCTCTACGCATCGAAAAGGATTTGCTGGGACTTAGAAAAGTGACCAGTGAGTTCATTTTGATCGAAGTGCTGAATTACTTTTGCGAATTCCGTGCGGGTATCAAAAGGTATGTTACAGCCTCGATCAAACGCTATTTAGTCGAAGATAAAATTGATGTCGTTTTATGTTCGTCCGAACAATTTCGAGCCGGCTTGGATTTCTATTCTACGCGACTCGATCACGGGTATAGTCTGACGGACTGCGTTTCCATGAATATTATGAATGAACATGGGATTAGAGAAGTGTTAACGAACGACGATCATTTCGAACAGGAGGGTTTCCGGATCTTGCTTTAGTTTTGATTTACCGACAACCGAAGCACTGCGAGCTGCGAAGCACCGGTTTGACGAATGAACATCAGCTACAACTGGTTAAAAGATTTGATTGAGATCGAACCGCCGGCGGCGGAGTTGGCAGCGCAATTGACACGCGTCGGGCTTGCGGTTGAGGGTGTTCATTCTCGCGGTGACGATTTTGTTTTTGATATTGACCTTACGTCGAACCGGCCCGATTGTCTGTCGCATCTCGGCGTGGCACGCGAAATATCCGTTTTGACCGGAAAAGAGGTTTATCCGAAGATCCAGACGAGGCCGGTACAGACGGATGTGCCGATCCCGGCGGTACTGGCGCCGGATATTGTAAAAATTGAAGCGCCGCAGCTTTGTCATCGCTTTACGGCGCGGGTGATTCGGAACGTAAAGATCGGCCCGTCGTCGGAGTTTTTGGTGCGGCGGCTTGAGGCCGTCGGCGAGCGGGCGATCAATAATGTGGCGGACATCACGAATTACGTAATGCTCGAGCTCGGACAGCCGATGCACGCGTTTGATCTTGATAAGCTTGGTGAAGGCCGCATCGTGATCCGCCAGGCACGACCGGGCGAGATGATAAAGACGCTTGATGAGATTGAACGAAAGCTCGATCCGACGATGCTGGCGATCTGTGATGCCGAAAAACCGGTCGCCGTAGCCGGCGTGATGGGCGGCTTCGATGCGGGAATCACCGAACAAACCACCGATGTTCTGCTAGAGGTCGCTTATTTCCAGCGCGAAAGCGTCCGCGCCACGTCGAGAAAGCTCGGGCTTGTGACGGAAGCCAGTTACCGTTTCGAACGCGGCGTCGATATAGAAAACCTGAAGCGTGCGTCGGACCGTGCCACCGAATTGATCTGCGAGATCACAGGCGGCAAGGCTGGAGAATTTGTCGATGCGTATCCGATGCGGCACGTGCCAGGCGAGGTTGGCTCGCTCGATATTTCGACAGCCGTCAAGAGGCTGACGGGGCTCGGTGTTTCGGACAATGATGCTCTGCAGATTCTTGATGCGTTAGGCATCATTGAAAAACCAGGCGTTGAAATTTCAAGTCTTAGATCCGAATCCGAAACTTCACATCGCGAGTCTGAAGTGGAATCTCAAGTCTCAGATTGGAAATCTGAAATTTCAAATCGTAAGGCGAGAGTCTTCGCTGCTCCATCCTGGCGGCACGATCTTGCGATTGAAGAAGACTTGGTCGAAGAAGTCGCGCGACATCTTGGGTACGAAAATATTAAGGATGAACTTCCGCCGGCTTTCGGTGCGGGTGAATACCAGGCGACGGAGCCGCAGGAATCGGCGATACGACAGACGCTTGTGAATCGAGGCTTTGATGAGGCGCTGAATTACAGCTTTATCGACATAAAGCACGACGACGTTTACGAGCCGGTTTCCGGTTTGCTCGATGAGCGGCTTGATAATAAATTCGTCGAGCTTCGCGATTCGGTGATAGAGGGCGCGGTGCGGATGCGCCCAACCTTATTGCCGGGCCTTCTCGATGCAGTGCGGCGAAATTTCAATTATCAAAACAAAAACCTGCAGCTTTTTGAGATTGGAAAAGTGTTTGCAGCCGCAGCGAGCGAGGATGGTTTGCCAAGAGAGCGCGAGCTTCTTGCGATGGCAATAACGGGCAGCGAGATGCACGAAGATCGCGGAATGCCCGGTCGCGAACTCGATTTTTACGACGCCAAAGGCGCGGTCGAATCTGCTTTGGAATCAGCAGGTTACGGTGAGTTGTTTCTCGACGCAGCCGAAGTAAGGCACCTTCGAAAGGGTCAGTCCGCGTCGGTTATAGTTCATGGAAAACCAGTCGGAACAATCGGACGTCTAAACGAGGAAATCGCCGCGAATTACAAGTTTAGACAACCTGTGTATGTTGCGGAGATCGATCTTCGGGCGGTGCTTGCGCAGCCGCCGGAGGCGGTTCATTATGCGGCTCTACCGCGGTATCCTGCGGTCGTACGCGACGTTTCGTTTGCGGTAGGGCTCGACGTTACGTTTGGCGCGATCCGCGAAACTATCGCCGCGGAAAATATCGAGCTTTGCCGCAAAGTGACCTTTGTTGATATTTATGTGGGCAAAGGCATCGAAGAAAACAAACGCTCGATCACCATTCGAATAGAGTATCGCAGCGACGAAGGGACACTGCTGGAGACCGATGTCGAGCAAATCCACGGCCGCCTGATCCGCGCCGTGGAAGAAAATTTAAGAATTAAGCAAAGAATTTGACGAATCGTCTCCTGATAGCTTGATGTTTTTTTAAAACTCAAACATAATCTCAATCTATAGCAATTTTACCCCTTCACATTTTGGAGATCCTTTAATGAACGGCATGACGGGAATGGAGAAATTCTCCCATCTCGAAGACAAGATTTATTTGACTATCGAGTTCGCGAAAAAGATGCGCGAGGAACACGACGTGGTCGAAAAAGAGCTTTCGAAGCTGCGTGTTGAAGTTCGCGATCTCGAAGAAGAAAAATCCCGTCTGGCTGCCAAAGTAGAATCGCTTCTCTCCGAGCGAGACGCCATCCAGCTAAAGGTCGAGGCGATGCTCGACGCAATGACGGTTATCGACGCCGAAGTGGCACAGGCTGTCGGAAGGTAGGTGAAGATGATCGGGGCAAATCAAAAATCCGGTTCCGCCGAGCAACTCGTTCAGGTGGAGATTTACAACCAGACATACAGCATTCGCTCGGAAGGTGACAATGAATACATCATCGGGCTGGCGGACTATGTCGATAAGAAGATGCGCGAGATCGCATCGGGCACAATGACTGTCGATTCGTTAAAGGTCGCCATCCTCGCTTCGCTGCACATCGCGGACGAGCTTCATTCGATGCGAAATCTACATTCCCAGTCCGACGCGCAACTCGCCTCTCGCAGTGCTCAATGCACGGAATTGCTCGACAGAGTCTTAAAGCATCGTGACGTCGCTCCACAGGAATTGGAAATGGAGCAGTGACTGGAGCGGCAGGCAGCCTGCCTGCGATGAAGTGCGGAGCACGAAAAACCGACTTCGCACAAGCCGTTTAATGCAAACGATCAAGCTCGGTCACGGCGACTTTTCGCACTAACGCGCTCATTGCGGGCAAGGCTGACTGCGTTCCGTTCCCATTGTGCTATAATTTTGTTCGGCGAGAGATTTTACTGCGTGGTTCGTCACCGGACGCGCCAACAATTGAGCCAACACTTGAATTGCGGGAGGCTAATGCCTTTTTCGGTGCAGTCTTTATAAGTTGAAGATCTGCCGCAGAATGAGGCTTTGATGTTCCTTCGGGATAACAGAAGGCCGCCCACTTGGATCTACCAGGTTCAATTCAAGCGACTGGAACGGCCATCGCGGTTGCCTTTCGCTTTTTCTATTTTAAATCGACCGCAGGTTCATCTCTTTCCGCGCTCTCAAGTTCAGCCAAAATCGATTCGGCCATTTTCGCTTCTTCCAGCGCAAGCGGCAATGATTGGGACCGCGCCGAAAGTTTTTTCAGCGCGAGCTCCGAATCCGCCAGGCCGCCGCCGCGTGATGCTGCGGCTTCGATCATTTGAAGGCGCGACTCGGCCTCTACGAGCATTTGCCTAGCGTCGTTGTTGATGTTTGACAGCTTTTCTACATCTTTCTGAATTTGGCCAATAAAATCCGGCGAGCTTTTCGTTTTCAAATTTTTAATTCTTTGCTGCCGACGCTGCGTCGCGAGAAGTTCCTTCTTCGACGATTTAATTATCCGCGATGCAGTCAACCGCGATGCAAGCGTTTCGCGATAGGCGTCGCCGAGCAGCAAATCACGCGCCGCTATATCCTTCAACGCTTTTTTTTCAGCCGAACGCATCTCGCGCGTAAACCATTCGATCTCCTCGGCCTTGATGCCGTCGGCGGCCATGCGCTCGCGTGTCTCGTCGCGCCAATTCGAATAGCGATAGGCAAAAATTCCAGAAAAGATGAGACCGGCGATGAAGCCGATAATTGTAAAGACCACTCCAAGAAACAGTATCGTTACGCTTGCCGGCGGCGATACCGCGAAAAGGACAAAGAGCACAAAGGTTATAACGGCGGGCAATATCGTCAGCACAAATGGCGAGATCCATGCTGCGATCTTCAAATTGCGCCCGCGCGACAATTCTCGCGGGGTAATGTCATACTTCGAGATGGCCTCGTTCATACCGTCCGAATAACTTTACAAACTGAACGAACTTAATTCAAACTATCCTCATCAGATAGATACTGCCGTTTCTCCAGCTTTATCGAAAAATCGCGGAGTTTTGAAGGTTGTTATGATGAAACGCCTTTCCTTTAGATTATTGATCGCCGCAGCCGTGCTGGTTGTCGGCTTCTCTCAGCTTGCCATAGCGCAAAAGCCTGACAACAAGCAGCGCGTTCGTACCGTGTCGATTCCGATTTCGATCTACACGGAATCCGAGCTTGAACAAGGCCAGGCCGACGAGCTGCTGCAGGTGGACCGCTTATGGGTCAAGGAAAACAATGTCGATAAGGAAATTCTCTCGATTCGCAGCCGGAATGACGTTCCGCTCTCGCTCGCGGTTTTAATTCAGGATGATCTTACCTCTGATTTTAATTTACAACTGAAAGACCTTGCGAAGTTTATCGTCGGTTTGCCTCGCGGCTCGCGCGTAATGGTCGCGTACCTGCGCGGCGGTTCGCTCGACCTTCGTCAGAGATTTACCGAAGACCTCGTAAAAGCGTCGAAGTCCTTCCGCATTGTCTTTTCCGATCCATCTACCGCCCCGCGCAGCCCGTACGACGGCGTTTCCGATACGCTTGATCGCTTTGAGGCGCTGCCCGCTGGCCGCCGGGCGATTCTTTTGATATCGAACGGCCTCGACCTCTCCAACGGCATTTCGAATTCCTCGCCCAGCTCAAGCCAAAGCTTGCAATCCGCGATCGTGAAGGCCCAGCGTCGCAGCGTTGCGGTTTTTTCAATATTTGCCGCGACGACAACAGGCAATCCGGCCGGTTCGGTAGCACTTTCGAACGGCCAAGGTTCGCTTTCGGTGCTCGCAGACGAAACGGGCGGACGAACGTTCGGATCGGGCAGCTTTACGCCGATAAACTTCCAGCCGTTTCTAAAGCAATTGAACGTGTTGATAGGTAGGCAATTTTTGCTGTCGTATCTCACGACGAACATGAAAAGGGGTTATTACAAGGTTGAGGTAAAAAGCACCAATCCGGAAGTAAAAATCGAGCATCCGAGAGGTTATTATTACCGCTAGCCGACGCGTCGCCGGCATACAGGACAGACCGGCACGTCTTCCTTCATGAGCAGCCCGATCCAGAAAAAGACAACGGTAAAAACGAGCAGCAAGGCGAATGTGATCCATCCTCCGGTCGATATCCTGCGTTCCACGACAGGAAGATAATTCGTTCCGCAACTCGGGCAGCGGTAATTCCCCGTCAGATCCTGCGGACCGCGATATGCGAGCGCCGCAGATGCGTAAGCCTGATTCGGCGTGATAACGTGATCAGACGTTCTTGCAACGCGAGCCTCAGCTTGGGTTTGGTATTCATCGGTTTTCCAGGCGTACGGCCGCGGCGCGCGGTAGTCGTAATTCTCAGGCTGGCGGACGGTGAACCGCCGCCCGCAAAACCTGCAAAACTGGCTTTCCGGCGTGTTCGATTTACCGCAATTCTGGCACTGGATCATAAAGAACTCTAACGAATCATACTATGCGAAAGTTGTCAGCACCACATGCGGTCGGGTCGTTGGATGCAGAAGCCGGACCGTCAGGGAGGGCGAGACCCGGAACTTGCGTGTTTCGCCCTTGCTCACGCGCGGGCTTCCGCACCATAACCATCCGCTACCGCGGGTTGTACTTACCTACGCGGCCAAAATCTAACCGTTTCCCTTCCCGAATCGCTCCATAAACAGCTTCGACAAGCTCTACCGATTTGAACCCATCGTCCGCCGTAACTGGCGGCGGCGTGCCGTCAATTATCGCGTCGATGAAAGCGCGGTCTTCCTGGACGTAACCCCAACGCTCTTCCTTTTCAGTCATGTGAAACGAGATGGTCTCGAAATTCGCGTCCATGCCGCGTGAATCGTGAAGCCGCTCCATCTCCTCGGTCATTATTGTGCGATGGTGGCAGAAAACCTCGATCCGCTCGAACGGAAAATGCCAGCTTGCGTCGGACGACGACGCAAAGGTGCAGTGAAGGCCGTTTTTGAATTTAAAGATTATCGAAAATTCGTCGAGCTCCGGATATTCATGCTGTGAGCCGTAAGCCTTCAATTCCGCGATCTCGCCGAATTGAAACCGCATCATGTCGAAAAGATGGATCGTGGTTTCATAAAGAAAGCCGCCGGTTACGTTCACGTCGCCGGTCCACGCGGGATTTTTCAGCTCGCCGCGGTTCATTTTTATATGGGCCGAATGGGCGTTGTCGTTCTCAAGCAATTCCTTCAATTTCTGATAAACAGGTGCAAAACGCCGGTTATGCCCGACCTGAAAAACTTTGTCGCTCGCGTTCGCGGCACTGCAAAGTTCCTTCGCATCCCCTACGCCTATCGCAAACGGCTTTTCGCAAAACACGTGCTTTTCCTCGGCGATCGCGTGAAGAGCGATTTCCTTGTGCGTTTTATTCGGCGTACAGACGAGAACTGCATCGCATTTTTCCAGTAGTTCCTCGCGCGAAGAGCAAACCTTGCCGCCGATAGTTTTCGCCGTCGCCTCTGCACGCTCAGGAATAATGTCGAACAACGCCGAAAGCTCCGCCCGCCCGTCACGCGAATAAATCCGCCCGTGAACATTGCCGATATACCCGGTTCCGATAATTCCGATTTTTACTCTATCCATCAAGTCAGTGGACGGCTTTAGCCGAAGTCATAAGAAGTAATAAATTCCTTATGGCTTTAGCCTCATCTGTTTGTAAACATTGGGCTAAAGCCATTCGGACAAAATTTTTTCTTAAATTTGGCTAAAGCCTGCTCTTCACCCGCAAATTCCACCTCCACTTAAACGTGGAGACAATTCATAGAATCTCAAGAATGTTGACACAGCCTCGGTAGCGGGTAGTTATACACGGCGGAAGCCCGCGCGTGAGCAAGGGCGAAACACGCAAGTTCCGGGTCACGCACTCCCTGATGGTCGGCTTCTGCATCTCAACCACCCGCTACCGCAGGTGGTACAGACTGGAACTACCAGCTGTCGCCCGCGGCATACCGCCCCAATCCAAGAACCTTCTCCGTCGCCTCCTTCGCTTTCTTAGCGACTTCAAACGGATCTTGCTCCCAGTATTCCGGTCGGAAAATCTCGATGCTGACCATGCGGTCGTAGCCGATTCGGTCGAAGTGCTCCTTTATTTCACGGACCGGCAAAATGCCTTGGCCGGGATAAAGCCGATGGGCGTCGGTCAATTGCTCTTTCGGCAGATTTTCGGCGTCGTTGATGTGAAAGATAAACAGTCTTTTCGGATCGAGCGAATCGATGGCCTCGAAGCTCGAATTCCCAGCATGAAAGTGAAACGTATCGATCACGACGCCGACGCTGTTGCGATTCACTGTCTCTACGATTTCCTTCGCGAGATCGAGCGTCTGCACCGAACAATCGGTCTGTCCCAAAAATTCAAACGCCAGCGAAACGCCGTACGGCTCCGAAATATCCGCAAGCTCGTTCAGGACGCGGACCGATTCGTCGATGATCTGCTGTTTTCTTGCCCCGTCGGGCAGTTTACCAGGCACGACGACGATGTACGGACAGTAAAGCTGCCCGGCGACCGCCGACAGCTCGCCGCATTCAGCCTTGATCAATTCGTAATCTTCAGGCGTGCGAAACGTGATGTGCTCTATCGAATTTATCGAATAAGGTTCGACGTTGTTTTCCGTCAACAGCGTCCGCAGATTATCGATCTTATGTGCCGCAAGGTAATTTCGCAGTTTGGCTGCCCAGATCTCAACGAGTTCGTAACCGGCGGCGCCTGCCGCTTTTATGTCCGTTTCAAGGTCGGCGTGCATCGTCGTCGCGCCGTTCAGTGCAATTTTCATATGAGTATTATTCAACGGGGAGAAACGCGACCGTTAGGGAGCGTGCACACATAAGTCCAATGTCTAAAGTCCAGAGTCCAAAGTGAAGAGTCCGAGCACGACTTTGGACATTAGACTTTGGCCTTTGGAGTCGCACGCTCGTTCACACTCGCGTTTCTGCCAGCAAGCCAAAATCGTATCACGCTGGCCGCATACGACGAAAAGCCGATGCAACGCCGCAAATTGCCGCAGCCTCTAATTTTCGGTTAAGCTAGAAACGGCTCTTCCCTTCCGGCTTTTGATATGAAATACATTTTCCTCGCTTCGATCTTTACATTTTTCGCGTTGGTTCCCGGTTTTTGCCAGAAATCGGATACGGCCTTGCGGCGCGTTCGTGACCAGGACATTTTTAGTCGAGACCCGTCGGGAAAATTGCAGACGCTTTCAGCCGAAGAGCACCTTTCGCGTGCCGAAACTTATTCATCAAACCGCTTATTTCCCGAGGCGCGCGAGCACTGGTCAAAAGTTATTATTAGTTACCCGAACGATCCGGGCGTTCCAAAAGCGTTGTTCGGCATTGCCCGCTCGTTTATGTGGGAGCGGCAGTACGACAAAGCCGTCGAATGGTTCGACAAGCTGACGACAGACCATCTCGGCACGAAAGACGGCCGCGAAGGGCTGGCATTCAAGGGCGCGTCTTACGTGCGAATGAGTAAATATCTCGAAGCCGCGAAAGTCTATGAACAGTATGTCGCCGCCTTTCCGCAGGGCGAAAAAATAGACTCCGCGCATCTCAATCTCATCGACGCCTACCGCGAAGCCGGAAATTACGACGAAGCCGAAAAATGGGCGGCGAAAACCGTCCGAACCTTCAGCGCGACGCCTACCGAAATAAATGCCAAACACGCACGCCTCAGAATGGAGATTTACCGCGAACGCTGGCCGCAGGCAGTCGCCGCGGCTGATGATCTTCTTGCCGAAACATCCTTCAGAGGCTCAATGGCGAGCTCGGATGAAGCCCGGTATCTCAAGGCCTTCGCGCTTGAAAAAGCAGGCCGCAAGCAGCAGGCGATGGACACATACGCCGCCATTCCGAACAGCTACACGTCATATTTCGGCGGTGTCGCATCGGAACGTCTCGCGATAAACGGCGCGAAGTTTCACGTTCCCGCTCCGCCAACCGCAAAGCAGATCGCCGACTCGCCCGTGATGTATCGCGCCGACCTGCTCCGTGAATCGAAAAAGCGAAATATCGATCCGCGTTTTCTGCTCGCGATAATGAAACAGGAAAGCGTCTTCAAAGCCGTGGCAAAATCGCCCGCCGGCGCACGCGGCCTCTTGCAGCTCGTTTATGACACCGCGATCAAATACAAGGACGCCGCCGGTTACCCCGAACTCCAGCCCGACGACCTCTACAAACCACCTGTCAACATCGCCCTCGGCGCCGAATACGTCGTCGCTCTCCGCGACCAGTTCGGCGGCCTTTACGAAGCCATAGCCGCAAGCTATAACGGCGGCGAAGACAACGCCGCCCGCTGGCTAAACCGCTCAAAACCCAAAGACCCTGGAATCTTCGTCTCCGAAGTCGGCTTTGCCGAGACGAAGAATTACGTTATTAAGGTGATGACAAACTATCGAATTTATAAAAATCTCTACGACGAGAATCTAAACAGAAGGTAACCTTTACTACGGGCGGAAACGCGAGTGTAAACGAGCTGCAAAAACCAGTGGAAAATGTAAAACTGAAAATGGAAAATTAAGAAAAGTTGATTTTGCATTTTCCACTTTCAGTTTTAATTGACGGTGCACGCTCTTTACACTCGCGTTTCTGCCTTATTCCTCCCAATCGCCTTGCCCTTCGCGTTCGACGTGATAGCCGGCGTCTTCCAGATGTTTGGTGACTTCGCGGCCGTGGGTTTCGTCGCGGACTTCGAGGATCATTTCGATGCCGGTGTAGCCGAGCGGTGCCAGCCAGATGGCGCGTTGGTGATTTACCTCAACGACATTTGCGCCCGAAGCCGCAACTTCTTCCAGCATTGCAGCCAACGAGCCGGGACGATCTAATACCAGCAGCTTCAGTACGATGTATCGGCCTTGACGAACCAAAACTTGCTCGATCACGCGGGCAAGCAAATTGCCGTCGATGTTTCCGCCGGCGAGAACGGCGCATACGACATCCGTTTCTGTTAATTCGATCTTCTTCGCCAACAAAGCGGCTACAGCGGCCGCTCCCGCCCCTTCGACGACGATGTGGGCGTTTTGAACGCAGTGATAAACGCCCGCGGCAAGCTCTTCCTCTGTGACGGTGACGACATCGTCAACATAATCGCGAATAATGAATAGCGTTTTTTCGCCGGGCCGCTTTACCGCAATTCCGTCTGCGATCGTCGGCTTTGACGGCATTTCTACGGGTTGTCCGGCCTCTAATGAAGGCTTTACGGATGAGACGTTCCTGGCCTGTACTCCAATAACCCGCACGCCCGGAAGTAGGGACTTGATCGCAATGGCTATACCGGAAATTATTCCTCCGCCGCCAATGCCGACGATAACCGTCGTAACATTCGGCAATGCTTCGACGATCTCGCAGCCGATGGTTCCCTGTCCCGCAATGACCCGCTCATCGTCGAATGCGTGAACGTATGTATAGCCGTGCTCGCGTTCAAGCTGGCGCGAATATGCAACCGCCTCGTCGAATGTCTTTCCGTAGAGCACGGCTTCGGCTCCGTACGAACGCGTCGCGACGACCTTGGTCAACGGCGCAAATTCGGGCAGCACGATCGTCGCCTTGATGTTGTGCAGCTTTGCCGCAAGTGCAACGGCCTGAGCATGATTGCCCGCCGAGCCGGTCACTACGCCGCGCCGCTTCTCTTCGTCAGACAATTGAGAGATCGTGTTGTACGCTCCGCGTATCTTAAACGCACCGGCCCGCTGCAGGCATTCGGCCTTCAAGTAAACATTTGTTCCGAGCTGCATAGAGAGTTTCTCGTCAAAAAGAACAGGCGTCTTATTGACAACTCCGTCAATCGTCTTTCGTGCAGCTTCGATATCGGCCAATGTTACGCTCATAAACTTGTCGAAATTATATGCAGAAGCCCGCGCGTGAGCAAGGGCGATATGCTCAAGCTAAGATAACCACGGGGTTAGGTAATCAGTCGGAACCACACGAACTTCCGATATCGCTCTTGCTAACGTGCGGGCTTCCGCGATTTCGGTTATATTATGATTACACCCAAGTGTCGGAGGAAAAGATGGAAATTGGTATCGGGCTTTTGTTTCTGATGTTCCTGGGCATTGCCTTGCTCGTCGTTGCGTGGAAGACCATCAAGATCGTGCCTCAGTCGAGCGTGCTGCTGATCGAGCGACTCGGACGCTTTCACCGTGTCGCAACAAGCGGCCTGAACATCATTGTGCCTTTTTTCGAATCGCCGCGAGCGGTGTTTTGGTCTAGCGTGCGTCCCGGTCTGACTTCCATCGACCTCCGCGAGCAGTACATCGATATGCCGCCGCAGCCGGTGATAACGCGCGACAATGTGACGATCAATGTCGATTCGGTCGTCTATTGGCAGGTTACCGATCCGATCAAAGCCGTTTACGAAGTTGCCGATCTCGTCGGCGCTATCGTCCAGTTAACGATCACGGGAATGCGGGCCGTTATGGGCGAAATGGACCTCGACCACACGCTTTCGTCACGTGACCAGATCAATGCGAAACTGCGTCTCATTTTGGACGAGGCGACCGACAAATGGGGAGTGAAGGTTACCCGCGTTGACGTGAAAAATATCAATCCGCCGGAAGACGTCCGCATCACGATGGAAAAACAAATGACCGCCGAGCGCAATCGGCGGGCGTTGATCCTTCAGGCTGAAGGCGACAAACAGGCAAATATTACTCGTGCCGAGGGCGAGAAACAGGCTGCCATCACGCGGTCTGAAGGCAACAAGCAGTCTGCAATACTGGATGCCGAAGGCGCGGCACAGGCGCGTCTGGTGGCGGCAAGTGCCGAGGCACAGGCGATCAATCAGATCACGGGCGTTATCGGCAGCCCCGACCAGACGGCGCAGTATTTGATAACGCAGCGCTACATCGAATCGCTTCAAAACATGACGCGAACACAAAATTCGAAGGTCATATTCATGCCGATGGAGACATCTAACGTGCTTTCAGCGGTTGGCGCGATTAAGGAAGTACTTTCGGAAACCGGCGAAAAAGCCGAACAGCAAGAACCGCGTCCGCCGAAAACACCGCGCGAATTGAATCAATAGACTGGAGCGCAGACTGTCAGCCTGCAAGATTGCGAAGCTATCTCAGTTAGACTGGAACGCAGGCTGCCAGCCTGCAATGAGCGTCGCTTCGACGCGAACGTCTCTTCGTGCTTCGCACTCATGCGGGCAGGCTGCCAGCGTTCCAGTCATGTATGCGACTCCGGTCTCGTCTACGAGATGTTTACTCTAAGAATCGTCGGAATCATTTTGCTTTTTACCATAGCCGGGGTCACGATTCTGGCCTACGCTTACGGCTTTATCGTCAACCCTTCGCCGACGGAGCCGCCGAAGGAAAAATCTATGTATGATTTCACGATGAAGAATATCGACGGGCAGGTTATAAAGCTCGACGCTTACAAGGGCAAGGTAGTCATGATCGTAAACGTTGCGAGCAAATGCGGCCTTACGCCGCAATACGAAGGCCTGCAGACGCTTTATGAAAAGTATAGAGATCGCGGCTTTGTTGTCCTCGGATTCCCCGCAAACAACTTTCTGGGCCAGGAGCCGGGCACCGAAAAAGAGATCAAGGAATTTTGCACGCTGAAATACAACGTCGATTTTCCAATGTTCGCCAAAATCTCGGTCAAAGGCGCCGACCAACATCCGTTTTATACCTTTCTCACTAACAAAACATCGAATCCCGGTTTTGACGGTGACGTAACGTGGAACTTTGAAAAGTTTCTTGCCGACAAGAACGGCAAAATAACAGCCCGCTTTTCGCCCAAAACAGCACCCGACGATCCGAAAATCGCCGAGGCTGTAGAGAACGCCTTATCGGCTAAGTAGCGGGCGCGAGCGGAAGCCTGCCGATGGGCGAGTAAACGGAGCCGGTCGACCCGAGAAGACTTTCGTAAACAACGACGGAGCTGACTTTGAATCTGACCGGCGCGATTCGCGCGTTTCGATGTGCGGAAATCAGTGATCCTGTGTTTTTCTGATCACGAATACGTCCCACCGTGAGATGCGGACGGAATGGACGGGTTTCTGCGGCCAAACCGAACTTTCGACACGCAGTTTCAATCAACCTGCCAAGTTCGGCGAAACATCCCGAAACGTCGTTGACACCGATAACCAAAGTTCGGCGACCGAAGGCCACCGGCTTGTCTAACGCCGCATCGAAAACTTCGGTGTCTGCGGCGATGCGTCTGAAGCCTGTAGAAATTTGTTCAATCCGTTCATCACTCGTGTCGCCGAGAAACCTGAGCGTGATGTGCATGTTTTCCGGCCGCACCCAGCTAACGCGCACGTTTCCGAATTGCGAGCGCAGTTTTTCGGTGTGCGCGGCCGCAGCGTGGCGGGCTTGATCCGGAATATCAATTGCTAAAAAAACGCGTTTCATTTTCTCTACATCTTTGCACAACGTGCCATTACCCGCACGTGTCAGCGGCCCGCACGTGTCGGTAGCCCGCACGTAAGTAAGGGCTCGTGTTACCAACACGACCTGCTCCTTTCGACAAAGTATTGGCCTCGAAGATGAGCCCTTACTTACGTGCGGGCTACTGACACAGTATTTGCTAAACTGCTGATGCAATGAAGAAGATTCTCGTTCCATTGATTTTATTGATCGTCGTCGCCGTGGCTGCTTTAGCGGGCGTTTCTTATTGGATGAAAAGCTCGCTGACCACGCCGAAAGAACACGACAAGGCCGGACAATACATCGTCATAGAAAAAGGCACATCGCCCGGCGAGATCGTCGCGAAACTCGAACGCGAGGGCATTATTTCGAGCGCGACACCTCTCAATATTTATCTGCGAACGCTCAGCGACGGCTCGAAGCTGAAGGCCGGTGAATATCGGTTTGCTTCTCCGGTCACGCCGATGCAGGTTCTTGCGCAGCTTGAAAAAGGCGAAGAACGTGTAACTCGCATTGTTATTCCCGAAGGTTTTACCAAATTCGACATTGCCAGAAGAATAGTCGAGTTTATCGATAAAAACCCAAAAGGGGACGGCGCGGTTTCCGACCGGTCGGACTCCGCAGCTCAATCACCGCCTGACGAGAAGCAGGTTCTTGCACTTATGAACGACACGAGCCTCATCCGCGAACTCGCGCCCGAGGCCAAAAACCTCGAAGGTTATATGTATCCGAGCACCTACGATCTGGAACCGGATGCGACCGCCGAAGAGATCGTCAAAACGATGGTCAATCAGTTTCGCCGTATTTGGAAACCGGAATGGACAAAACTGGCAAGAGCAATCGGCCGAACACCGCACGAGATTGTTACCATCGCCTCATTGATCGAGACTGAAACAGGGGTTCCGACGGAGCGGCCGATCGTCGCTTCCGTAATTTATAATCGTCTATCAAAAGGCGTTCCGCTCGGCATCGACCAGACGGCCGTTTATATCGCCAAAATGGAAGGCCGCTGGGACGGAACCATCAACCGAAGCGATCTTGATTCAACCTCGCCGTATAATACGCGCAAATATTCCGGCATTCCGCCCGGCCCGATCTCGTCTGTGTCCGAAAGTTCCATTGTCGCCGCGCTTAATCCTGCGACGACCGACTATATCTACTACGTCCGCAACGTCCAGGCGAACGACGGCTCCCACTGGTTCTACGCCTCCGCTTCCGATTTCGAACGCGGCAAGACCGAATATCAACGGTGGCTGGAGAAGGAACGGCAGGAAATGCGGGAGAATGATGCGCGGCCGAAATGAGGTATAATCTCGACCATGAAGTATATTAAATCTTATTGTGAATTAGACAGCCGCCAAAAAGTCCGTCTTATGCTGGACCATGATGTCGTCGATTTTTTCAAACGTATCGACGATTACGAAGAACTCATTAATGAGATACTACGACGGCATATGGATGAGGTTAAAGGATTTAAGAATTAGATTTTTCTATGGTTTATGAGTGGGATGATGAAAAACGTCAGACCAATATCCGAAAACATGGCATCGATTTCATCGGCGTCGAATCGGCCTTTGACGATGTCCGTTGGACAATCATGGATGACCGATTCGATTACGGAGAGATTAGATCCGTCACATTCGCATTTCTGGAGAGTAGGGTTGTAACGATCGTTCACGCGGACACCGAAACCGTGCGTCGGATCATCTCAATTAGAAAAGCAACGCCAAATGAGCAACGAAAATTCTACAAAGAAATCGCAGACCGATTGGGCCAGGGTTGATGCACTTAAGGCTCATGAAATAGACCTTTCGGATTGTCCGGAGGTTTCGGAAGAAATGTGGTCGAAGGGTGAGATGTTCGTAGATTCAGAACATGTTTCATCAAAGCCACAAGAACAACTCGCCATCGATAAAGACATTATTGAGTTCTTTAAGTCAAAGAGCATCGACTACCCAATTCGCATAAATCATGTTCTTCGAGAATACGTCGAGGAACACAAGGCCCGATGATCAAGCTCCTCGCCCTTGATCTCGACGGCACCTTGCTTGATTCGCGGGGCACGATAACGGAAGAAAATCGTGCCGCGATACGTTCGGCGGAAGATGCGGGCGTGTTGGTGACGATCGCGACGGGGCGAAGGTTTCGAGATGCGCGGCCGGTTGGGTTGGAATTGGAGCTTAACGCTCCGCTTTTGACGCACAACGGGGCGTTGCTGAAATATGGTGATTCTCTTGAGACCGTCGCGGTTTCGCTGCTTGATCTGGAAACAACGCGTGAGATCGTTCGTGTAGGTCAGGAATTTGGCGGCGACGCTCTCATCAGTGCCGATCCGCACGCGAAAGGCACGCTTCTTTATGACCGCCTTTCGGCTGACAATGTTCCGCTCCGACGCTATCTCGACTGGTCGAAACGTCTGCACGGCGACGAGGCCGGCCAAGCCGTGATGCACGTCGAAAACCTGCACGACGCACTGCCCGATCATGAAGTAATTCACATCTCATTTTCCGGAACATGTGAACCCATGCAACGGATGCTGGAGTTTCTGAGGAACGAACTTGCCGATTCCGTTACGATCCTCCCGACTATTTATCCGCGCCGCGATTTCACTTTGATCGACATTCTTCCGCCCGGCTCGACCAAAGGAACGGGCCTTGAAAAGCTCGCGGCAATCGATAAGATTTCATCTGAAAATGTGATGGCGGTCGGCGATAACTTCAACGACCTCGGGATGCTCGAATTCGCCGGAACGCCCGTCGTGATGGGAAACGCCGATGCGGAGTTGCTTGAACGCGCGGAATTCTATAAAACAGATAGTAATGACGAAAGCGGTGTCGCTGCGGCGATCGACAGATTTATTTTGAAAGCTTAAAGAGATGGGTGAGGTACGAGTAAAAGTAAAACTAACCAACACGCTTGATAGGGCGTTGGCAAGGCGTGGAAACATCACTGAGGAGGAAATCCGCACTTACGAAGCTGACGCTTTGATTGATACTGGAGCCGTATCATCCGTTGTTCCTCCGAATGTGATGAGCCAACTAGGCTTACAGGCCGATGGCCAACGCGTTGCCGAATATGCAGACGGCAGGAATGAAGTTGTCGATCTGACAGAACCGATAACCTTCAATATTATTGGCCGGGAAACGTCAGAGGGTGCGATGGTTTTGGGAGATGAAGTAATAATTGGTCAAACTGTATTGGAAGTCCTCGATCTACAAGTTGACTGCCGGAATCAGAAATTGATTCCCAATCCGGCACATCCTGATCAGCCGGTCGTGAAGATCAAATAGGAGAATCTTATAAGTGGCTAACAGAACAGCAGTTATTGAATCGAATAAGGGTACGATCAAATTTGAATTGCTCGAACAGGACGCGCCGAAAACTACCGAAAATTTTCGGCTTCTGGCGGACAGGAATTATTATGACGGCGTTATATTTCATCGCGTGATTCCGAATTTTATGATCCAGGGCGGCGATCCGCTCGGCGAAGGGTACGGCGGCGAATCGGCTTGGGGCGGCAAGTTTGACGATGAGATCGACCGCGATTCCGAGCTTTATTCGGGCGTTTACGAAAAAGGCACGGTCGCAATGGCGAACTCCGGCCCGAACACAAACGGGTCGCAGTTTTTCATAATGCACATTGATTATCCGCTGCCGCCGAGCTACTCAAAATTCGGTCGTGTTCTCGAAGGCAATGATGTTGTCGATGCGATCGCAACCGTTGACCGTAACGCAAAGGACAAGCCGCTCGAGCCGGTGATAATGAACCGCGTTTATATAGAAGAGCAACCGAGTTGAAAAGTTCGAAAACAAAAATTTTACTGATCGAAGGTTCACACTAACTTTTTCACTTTTCAACTTTTGCGCATTTTCACGTTATGAGAGCGGTCGTTCAGCGCGTTTCGCGTGCGAAGGTAACGGTCGATGGTGAAATAACCGGCGAGATCGGACGCGGTATTTTGCTTCTGCTTGGGGTCGCGGCGAAAGACACTGAAAACGACGCTCGTTATCTTGTCGATAAAACGCTCAACCTGCGGATATTTGAAGATGCCGACGGCAAGATGAATCTCTCGCTGCTCGATGTTGACGGCGGTCTGCTTGTTGTTTCGCAGTTCACGCTATACGGCGACACGCGTCGCGGCCGCCGGCCGTCATTCATCGACGCCGCCCCGCCGGAACAGGCAAATCGGTTGTATGAATATTTTGTCGAGGAATCGCGCAAACAATTGTCTAAAGTAAAAACCGGCCGATTTCAAACGATGATGATTGTCGAGATCATAAACGACGGCCCCGTAACGATAATTCTCGATAGCGAAAAGACGATATGACAAAACTATCGATCATTCTATTAACCGTAGCCGTTGTGCTCTCTGCTTCTTGCGGAGAAACGTCGAACAAGTCAGCGAACAGCAAGCCGGAGGTGAAGACCGGCGTCGCTCCGGTGGCGGATGCTGAGATTGCGGTGATAGAGATGGAAAATCCGGTTTTCGGCGTTATGAAAATGGAGCTTTACTCCAACATTGCTCCACAGATGGTGTCGAGATTCAAGGATCTGGCACGTGAGGGCTTTTACAACGGCACTACTTTTCACAGGATCAGCGGTATCGTTTTGCAGGGCGGAGATCCGGCAGGTAACGGAACCGGCAGTTCGTCCAAGCCTGATCTCTCCGCTGAATTTTCCGATGTCCCCTTCGACCGCGGCATCGTCGGCGCAGCCAGAACGAGCAATCCGAACTCTGCCAATTGCCAGTTTTACATCACGATGAGACGGTATCCATCGTGGGACAAAAATTACACTGTGTTCGGCAAGATTTTCCAGGGTATGAACAACGCGGACGTCATTGCCGGCGTCCCTAAAAACGGCGAGAGTCCGCTCGATCCGGTGAAGATCAAGACTATTACGATCCAATCGAGACAGTAAATCTGGTAGTATAGTTATTCAAAGAATTATGCTCGCGTAGCTCAGTGGATAGAGCGCTTCCCTCCGAAGGAAGAAGTCGCAGGTTCGACTCCTGCCGCGAGTACCAATATAACGTGAATAACTGCAATAGTTAGCGATGGCAATGGGGCGGCTTAAAAGGCTGTCTTTTTTCGTGTAGGACTAAAAGTAGGACTAAACGGAAGCGATTTCGGGAAAATTTACTAGGGTTTTGGGTGTGAAAGGTTTGTAATTTTTTGTGGTTGGTTGGGTTGTCGTTTCTCTGCTTTTTCGTTGTATTTGGGGTTTAACAGTTAAAAGTCGGGAAATTCGATTGTTGCTGATAACGAGCCGTCGCCGGTGGCATCACAAATCCAAGAGGAAAAAGCAGCTTATCGGTGGTTGAGAAATCGCCTAATGGCGTTCGGGTCGAAGCGGTCTTCTTTGTCGAGGACACGGCGATAGCGTTTGGTCAGCTTGCCTTTGTACGTCGTGCGGGCGTGCCGCTTGGCCAAAAAGTCGCGTTCAAGATCGAAACACTTGAACGCTTTGCGAAAGTTTCGCGTCAGCTTGCTCGCGGTTTGGCTGGAGTACATCGCGGAAGGATACGCGGATCGTGACAGAAAGTATTGGCCGATCCCGTAGAGCGTCCGGCATCGCTTTCCCGTCGCCGGACAAATGAAATACCATTCCGAGCCGCCAAAGTGTTTCGGAATGTTTCGAAATCGGACGCGGTAGTTGATCGGCTTATCGCGGTAATTGTAATTCAGTTCGATGTAACGGTCGGCAAGGCTTGCAGTAATGCTTATCGAACCGGACGGCTTTCCGCCGCGTGTCCAGCGATACGATCCGCTAACAGTCGCACCTTGCTTCAGGTAGCCTATTCGATTCAAGCTCGTAATGGTTATCTGCTTACATTCGTCAAAACAGTCTGGATAAGTCGGTAACTTCGGCATT
>Ga0187894_10000996_pt1 | contig 37640 bp, 43 predicted proteins | sample GBC1701081metaG_FD_136650 | JGI IMG/M metagenome (GOLD analysis project Ga0187894, IMG submission 136650) | White microbial mat communities from a lava cave in the Kipuka Kanohina Cave System on the Island of Hawaii, USA - GBC170108-1 metaG ... | reverse complement strand
GCGTTGATTTCCTTAGCCTTCAAAAATATGCTGTTTATGCCTGCACCATATCCAAGATTCTTTGGATGATCTATTACTATTGCGCCAAGGCGCCGGGCAATATCCGCAGTCATATCGGTGGAGCCGTCATTACACACGATTATCTTGCTTGCTACTTTTTGTAGCTGTAAAATTATCGAAGCAATCGATTTTTCTTCATTATATGCAGGAATGCCAACTACTAGTTCCAAATTTTTCAAAATAACCTCCACGCCTTTGAATATTAAGGTTAAGTAGTATAGAATTGTGCATTTTATGGATTTTAATTTTACATTAATATCGCTAACTAATATTATAGTAAAAGAGCGCTAGAGAATGTTGGATACAAATCAAATCACGGATGAAAGGACGCTAATGATACTGGACGAAGTTGACCAAGGAAAGTCAATCTTGGATTTAGGATGCGTTGATCATTCACATCTCAATGAAAAATCACCAGATTGGCTGCACAAATACCTGTATCAAAAAAGCAAGGACGTCTTGGGTGTAGATTTCGAGAAAACTGACGTTGAAATTCTACAGAAAAAAGGCTACAACGTAATCTTTGGTGATGTCGAAACAATGGCTCTCAAGAAGAAATTTGACATAATAATTGCAGGCCAGTTGATACCATCACTTTCAAACCCAGGTCTATTCTTGGATAATGTCTACAAACACCTAAACGATGACGGCAAATTCATTTTGACTACCGCAAATGCGTGGGCGTTTTATAGATGCGTGTATGCGTTTTTTGGACCAAATAAGCTTAGTGCTCAGCATACCACACTTAATGACCGCGAAACACTTTCGCAACTGTTAAAGCGTCACAACTTTGAGATCGTTAAATTCGATTATATTTTGTATCCAAAGAAACGAAAAACCGATTATGAATGGCCAGACAGAGAAGAATTCATACAATATAGAGAATATACAGCTAAAAACAGATCAAACACTACAAAGACATTCGCGGCATCTTTATGTAGGCAACTCTCCGTCTTTTTTTATAAGGTTGGGATGAAGCAAGTTGCAGGCGATGGACTTTTCTTTGTATGCAAGAAAACCAAGTAATTATCTCAAATGATTATCTGCAATGCACCTTATGACCAGATCTTGCTCATGTTTTGTAATCTGTGGATACAGCGGTAAGGAGATAATCTCGCGATAAATCCTCTTCACATTTGTCAATGGGCCAAACACTTTGCCCATTTTTTTATATGCAGTAAATTCATGGAGCGGTTTATAATGCACAGATGTTCTGATGCCAGATTCTAGCAGTTTTTTAAACACTTGGTCCCTTGACAGGCCATATTTTTTCTGTATTTTTATTATATAGAGGTGATAAACATTATCGTTTTTTTGTGCTATCTCAGATGTAACTACTCCCTTGATTCCAGCTAACCTTGAATTGTAATATTCACAAGCACGTTTTCTTGCAAGATTCAGATTCTTTATTCTCTTTAATTGGCTTATTCCAAGAGCCGAGCGAATTTCATCCAACCTGTAATTGTAGCCTGGTTCTATCACGTCGTAATCCCACGGTTTGCCTGTTGCGTATCTTTGACTTAGCGTCCTTGTTATTCCATGGCTACGCGCAGTCATGATGTATTTTGCAATTTCTTTAGAGTTTGTGATTACCATACCTCCTTCAATTGTTGTGATATTCTTTGTGGGATAGAAACTAAAACAGCCAGCATCGCCAAACGTGCCAACGTGTCTTGATCCAATTCTAGCTCCTATCGCGTGAGCGCAGTCTTCAATGAGGACTAGATCGTTTGCCCTTGCAATTTTTGCAATTGCTTGTATTTTTGTTGCTTTTCCTGCCATGTGCACTGGCAAGATCGCCTTTGTCCTTGAGGTCAGATTCTTTTTAATGGATTTCACAGAGATGTTTAGATCCTCATCTATATCGGCCAGAACTGGAGTCGCGCCACAAAGTAAGACAGCATTGGCTGTTGCAACAAAAGTCAAGTCAGGTATGATGACTTCATCGCCCTTTACTATACCAGCTGCCTTTAATGACAAGTGCAAGGCAGAAGTTGCGTTTGATATTCCTACTGCATATTTTGCACCAGCAAATTTAGCAAATAACGATTCAAATTCGCGAAGCTTTGGGCCATCGGTAAGCAGTGGAGCGTCTAACGCCTTACTCACCGAGTCTTTATCTTCTTTTGATATTTCTGGAATAAAGAATGGAACTTTAATCGAAGGATCAGAAAATGCATCCTTGTTCTTAGAACTGTTTGTTTTCACACAAAATCACAGCTTATTGCTTGGCAACCTCTTGATATAATTTTAAAGTATTCATGGCCATTTCCTTCGAATTGCAAACATTCTGGACTAACTCATAACCAGCAAGACCAAGTTTTATGCGCTTTTCCTTATTTTGTAAAAGTTCTATCATGGCATTGGCAAGACCATCAGGATCTTCTGATTTAACTAGCAGTCCATTTTCGTTATCTGATATGGTGTATGGTATGCCATGAGCGTTTGTGCTTATGACGGCCTTCTTAAAGGCAAATCCTTCAAGCGGAGTGAGCGGCGAAAGTTCCCATCTGGAAGGGAGAACAAGAAATTCACTTTCCCCGTAGGCAGAAATAACGTCCTCTCTTGGGGGATTTTTAATCACCATCACCATATCTTGTATTTTTAATTCCTTTATCATTGCAAGCATCTGTGACTCAAAACCAAAATCTACGCCCATTATGACAAATTTTGTATTTCCTAGAGAAGCGCGGTCTTTGAGCAGGTTTACCGCCTTTAGCAAAATGTCTACTCCCTTTACAGTATGAAACCTTCCAACGAACAAGATGTAGGATCCTTCTATGTTGTATTTTTGCTTGAAGCTTAAGCTAGCCCTCAATGTCGCAAGATTTATGCCGTTTCTAATGATCGCAATCTTGGATTCATCACAAAAATTTGACAAAATTTTTCTCTCATACTCATTTCCAGCGCTTATCTTTGAGGCCTGATTGATTATGAACCGAATCATTGGAAGCTGCATCTTGTACAACAATTTTTTAAGAAAACTTTCAGAAAGATCTGGATGGGTCATCAATCCCCCTTGGTCAGAAAGAATCAGAGGGATCTTCTTTTTTTTTGCAACTAGCGCGGCAACATATGATTGAAAACTTCTAACCCCTATGGTATGAATCACATCCGGGCTATACTTCATCATCTGACTATACATGCCTGGATTTATGAAAAACAATTGAATTGCAAACCACACATGAGAGCGATTAATCTTGAATTTTTCAACAGTCTCCATGCGTGGTAGGCTTTTGTCAAAAGTGTGGGCATTATTTGCAAAACCCAAATCCGTAGTGAAAATCGTAACATCATGTCCAATTTTGGATAATTCTTTTGCCATGTCAAGGCCAAGATACATTATGCCACCAAACTGAGTTGCAGGAAGGGAGGCAGGACACACTATTGCAATTTTCATATTTTCTGGTTGTATGGATTGACGTTTAATGTATTCTAATAAACAATACTACAAAATTGTAAATTATTGCTTATTTGCAAAAAGTAATCCCAAGCCGTCAGAGTAGGGAACAGTTGTAATCTTATACCCAAGTTTTTCCAGTCTCGTCGTTAATTCAATTACGCGCTCGCCACCGTTATTGATTGGATGGTATTCCATGCAGATTCTATTTATCCGCCTGAAATACTCGTCAGGAAGCGAGGCAAGTATCTCATATTCGGCGCCTTCGCAATCAAGTTTGAGCAAGTCGCATTTCTCTATATGATTAGAGTCAAGAATCTCTTTTAATGGAACCGCATCTGTTTCTGTGTAGTTCTGCCCGTTTCCATAAATTGTGTAGGCTGCCTGATCATCGTTGTGGTAAATTTTTATCCTATCTTTTTTGCCTGCAACCGCTACATTGAATGCTTTGACGTTTGCGAGTTTATTGAGCTCTACATTCTCTTGTAATAATTTGAAATTATGATTGACTGGTTCAAATGATAGTATTTGCCCATTTCTACAAAACTGTGATACATAGACTGAAAAAATTCCAACATGACTGCCGACGTCGATCACAACAGCATCTTCATTGATTTCAAATCCATCCTTTTTGTATTCTTCCACTATCCATACATTGATGAACGCATAAAAGTCAGTAGAATTAGTTCTAAGCTTCAATTTCTGACCGTTTTTCAAGTTCAAAACAAAAAATTCTTTTTTGAACAGGCCAAAATATACGAGAAGAACAACGTGCCAATTATCTACCCGGCTCATGACTTTCTTGAAGAAAGATAACTTTTCACCGAAGCTGTGTTCCACTATTAATTTCAATATTGTTTTAAATCTAAAGTTTGTGTTCTAAACAGATGAAATTAACTAAGGTTAATAGTTCCATATTGGTGAAATCCTTCATATGAAAATCATGATCACGGGTGGCCTTGGATTTATTGGTAGCCATCTGACAGACAGCCTTGTTAAAAATCACAAAATTATAGTATTGACAAAAAGTTTCTCAAAAAAACCCAACCTTTCACATTCAATAAAGAAAATAAAAATCGAAAAAATCGATATAACAGATTTCAAAAAGCTAGGAAAAAGCATTGAACAAAACAGACCAGACGTAATAATTCATCTGGCAGGGCAAACCTCACACTCAAAGTCTTTTGAAAACCCACTATGCGATGTAGAATCAAACACAAAATCTACGCTTTTCATGCTAGAAAAGATTCGTCAGCTAAATCTAAAGTGCAAATTCATACTTGGAAGCACCTTTATTGTAATAGGCAAGCCAAACAAGCTGCCAGTAGACGAATCAACGCCGTGTGTTCCTACTACGATCTATGGAGTAAATCGGCTAGCAAGTGAATATTACTGCAAAATATACCATACTGTATATGGGCTCGATACGATGGTATTTCGTATCACTAATTCATTTGGACCAAGAGAACAACACATCCCAAACAAGAACGCCATAAACTTCCTGATCTACAAGGCATACAAAGGAGAAGACGTAACAATCTACAACAACGGTAAACTGTATCGCGACCTAATCTATGTCTCCGATGTCGTGTCTGCCATTTTGACAATTTTGAGAAAAGGAAAGCCAGGGGAACTATATTGGATATCTTCTGGCAAAAAACTCTGGTTTTATCAACTAGGCCAAATGCTCACAAATCTCACGAGTGGCACAGTAACGTACATTCAAACCCCACCATACACGAAAAAAGTAGACGTTGGCAATTTTGTAGTAGACAACTCCAAGCTAGGTAAACTAGGTTGGAAGCCAAGAACATCCATTAAGCAAGGTATCCAAAAAACAATCGAATACTTTCAAGCTTCAGGGCTATAGCCGGAAATATACCTGCTAAACGATGTAAAGTCAAAGTTTTTCAGAAGGTGATCGATTCTCTGAAATGTCTTTTTAATATTGTGATACGTGATGAAACTATCTTTAAATGACATTGAAATTTTTGGCATAAATTCCGGTGTAAGCTCCCACGAATGAATGTAAAATGTAGCGGGGATTCCATTTTTTTCGTATTCTTTAATCGAATTTTTGATTGTCCTTAGTGGTAGAAACCTGATGTAAAAACCTCCGGCGGTGGGAATTTTTTTTCCTAAAAATCTACCAACAATCAACGGAAATTCAAGTATTCTGCCCTCAGGATCGTTTTTTTGAAGCGATCTGCTTGATATCCTGTATGGCCTTGTCTCTGCCTCGGAAAAACCATACATGCTTGTCTTGACAGGCATGATGCTGCTGTCGTATGTGTAACCATGCTCCAAAAGCAGGTTTAATGCCCAACTGCTCTCGTGGTTTAGCGAAAATGTGGGCGCTCTGAACCCCCTTGATCTCCCATCTGTCAGATCTGCAAATCTCTTGAGCTCATCTGGAAATTTTTCTTTAAAGCCAGGCATATCAAGTCTTGTATGGTACATCGTGTGGAATCCTATTTCGTGTCCATTTTCAATTATTTTGTCTACAAGATCAGGTTTGTGTTCTAAGAGCTCACCCACGACAAAAAAGGTGGCATAGCTGTCATTAATCCTCAGCAAGTCAAGGATCTTGTCTATCCCTTTAACTACGGTTGGCTCTTTCTTTTTCCCACTCAGATAATTTTGAACAAGCTGCGGGTGAAACCAGTCTTCAAAATCAACTCCTAAAATATTCATGGTGTGCTCATGTTAATGATCGATTTTTTTTATAACCCGTGCAGGGTTTCCAACAACAACACAATAATCTGGAACGTCTTGAGTGACCACACTGCCAGGAGAAACAATTGAATTTTCTCCAACAGTGACTCCTGCCATTACAATAGAACCCGGCGTAATCACCGCGCCTGATTTTATGGTGACTGGTTCTACCTTTCTTGGATATGGCCCTTTCTTTAGAAATAGATTCGCAGTAGGGTTCACATGAGCAAAAATCATGGTGTTTGATCCCAGTGTGACGTTATCTCCTATGGTGATCATTTGTGGGTAAATCAAATCGATTTGGACGTAGGGGCAGAAATGGCAGCCGCTGCCGATTTTGACTCCCCTAGCTTTCTGCATGCTGATTGTAAAGCCGGAATGAACGGAGGAATATGCTAAGGAATGTAATAGCCACGAACGAAGAATTTTGAGTCTGAGCTGAAATTTGCCCATGCTCCCCTTATATCCATAATAATCCATTAACTCTTTTTCGTTTAGTGAAAAAGCGTTCTCAGTACCCTTCATTTGTATGTAGGAAAAGTCCAAAACACAACGCTATAACTTTTGGGTAGAAAAAATTTGATTCAATTAAGGACAATTAGATCATTAGGTCGAAATATTTATTCTGAGAACAAATTGTAAGGTATTGTGCAAGAACAAAAGCTCTCGTATTACATAAACAAGGCAAAATCCCTCAATGTCGAGAAATATGAAAGAAAGATACGAATCGCAATACTTGGCAGCTATACCACTAATGGCATAGAAGAAACACTCATGGTCAAATGCTCGGAGATGGGTGTTGGCTGCGTTTCATATGTTGCAGGATATAATCAATACAATCAAGAAATACTTGATCAAAAAAGTGCTTTATACAAATTTTCTCCCGACGTGTCGTTTCTACTACTTGATAGCAGAAGTGTTTTAGGCAAATTATTCTATTCACCGTACTCGCTTTCTGAATCAAAAAGAAAACAATTTATTGAAAACAAAGTTTCAGAAGTCTCTAATTTAATCAAATCGTTCACAACCAACTCGAAATCAAAACTGGTAATTACAAATCTTGCACTGCCAACATATTCCCCTTACGGTATATATGAAACAAAAGTAAACTATGGACTCCAAGAAATGATCAACGACTACAACCAACAAATTTCAAAAATTACAAAAAACATAGAATCTGTCTACTTGTATGACTTCAATGGCTTTACGACAAGGCTTGGTGAGCAAAACGTATTTGATTTTAGGCAGTTTTTCTACGGGGATGTTAAAGTTTCACTTGAATGCGTTCCATATCTTGCTCAGGATTTGGTCGGATATGTCAAAGCGATTCTGGGCCTGAATAAAAAATGCATAGTGCTAGATCTTGACAACACATTGTGGGGTGGAATTGTTGGTGAGGATGGCTTTGAAGGCATAAAATTAGGAAGTGATCCGGTCGGTAAAGCATTCGTAGAGTTCCAAAGAATACTGTTAGCTTTGCATCAACGCGGCATCATTCTTGCGATTAATAGCAAGAACAATCTGGAAGACGCAATACGGGTCATAAGAGAGCATTCTGACATGGTTCTCAAAGAAGAGCATTTTTCATGCGTGAAAATCAACTGGAACGACAAAGTGCAAAACATGAGGGAAATTGCAAATGAATTAAACATAGGCCTTGATAGCATGGTCTTCTTTGACGATGATCCGATGAATCGAGAGTATATGAGAGCAAATTTTCCGCAGATTCTGACTGTTGAAATGCCTCAGGATGTAGCGCAGTACGCATCGGTTTTGATGGGCCTGAATGATTTTGACATTCTAAAAATAACGGAAGAGGATCTAAACCGAGGCAATATGTATCAGCAAGAAAAACAAAGAAAAGTTCTTGAGCAACAAACAACAAATCTTGAGGATTTTCTAAAACAGCTAGAAATCAAACTAAAAATAAAAAAGGCAAACGACTTTACAATTCCTCGCATATCACAGCTTACCTTAAAGACAAATCAATTCAATCTCACTACGAGGCGCTATCAGGAAGAAGACATCAAAAAACTCCTTGATGCAGGCCACTGGGTTGGGTGTGCCCAAGTGGAAGACAAATTTGGCGATAATGGCATAACTGGCGTGTTTATCGTCAAGAAAAACTCCTCAGAATGGCTAATCGATACTTTTCTGCTGAGCTGTAGAATAATGGGAAGAGGGGTAGAAGACAGTATACTAGCTGAAATCCTCAAAAAAGCAAAACAAGAAGGTGTAAAAACGGTAAAGGGTGAATTCATCCCAACAAAGAAAAATGCACCAGCTGCAAATTTTCTTTCAGATTATGGTTTCAAAAAAGATGGGCAATACTGGGTCTTTGATACAAGTAATCCTATAAAAATTTCCAAGCATCTTAACAGTAGTGTAGAACAATGACAAGTAAGCTATTTGGTATCATCTCACAAACTCTGAACATATCTATTTCAGAAATTAATGACGAATCAGGACCTGAAACCATTGAAAACTGGGACTCTTTCAATCTTTATGTGCTGCTAGACGAAATCGAAGCGGCATACAACATAAAATTCAACCTAGATGAAACGCTAGAAATAAAGAATGTGGGACATTTTAAAAGACTCTTGCAAAAACACGGAGTAACAGAACTTTAGGAGAATTATGAAGCTTCATCACGTTGGTATAGTCGTGCCTAAGATCCAAGATTCGCTAGGGGATCTTGCCAAGTATTTCACCTTTGAAACCACGAGTCTGCCCACACTGATTGGCTCTCAAAAGGTCAAAGTCTGTTTTCTAAAGATGGGCGAACCTTATCTTGAGCTTATTGAACCTGTCTCAGACGATTCGCCAATAACGACTTTTCTTAACAAGGGGGGAGGTTTTCATCATCTGTGCTTTGAAGTAAAGGACATTCACAACGTAGTCAAAGAAATGGAAAAAAAAGGCGCTAGGGTGGTAGTTGAACCTGTACTCGGTTTTGAAAACAGGCTCATAGCTTTTGTTCTATTAAACATGAAGAACACAAAATGCAACTTAATTGAATTTGCAGAGGAAAAGAAATAGCAAAAAATAATTTCGATGCACTCTAATCATTTTAAAAATATGGGAGTAGGGATAGACATCGTAGAAATCGCCAGATTCAGAAAAATGCCATACGGATCAAACAAAACCTTTTACAAAAAGATTTTCACTCTATCAGAAATCAAGTATTGTACAAAATTCAATGAACCATACAAACATTTTGCAGGCAAATTTGCAATCAAAGAGGCAGTACAAAAATCAATATCAAAGAACATAAAATTATCCGATATTATCACAGCACACAAGAAATCAAAGCCAGTTGTTTCAATCAAAGGAAATAAACAATATGGATTTGTAGTGTCTGTTAGTCACGAGAAAACCCACGCCATAGCGGTGGTTCTCTCCGTAAAGTAACCTGTTAGATGATTTTCCTTGCAGCCTTGCTTAATTTGCAAATAATGCTGTTAAAAACGACGTTGCTTTTCTTATCGGCAACCTCTTTTGGGACAGCAAGTTCATCACTAAACCCGCCAATTATCTCTCTGTCTGGTACCTTTCTCTGACTTTGAATTTCACGGTAGCGACTACGGAGTATTTTTCTATTCTTTATTATGTCCAGTGAGGCCTTTACCTTCATTTTGAGCATGCCTTTCTTCCAATAAAAGAAGAAAACGGCAATCTCTACAAGTATTAGCGCAGGCAACATCTTGTAAAACGTGGATCTAGAATAATGGGTCAGAAGACAATAATGCCTGTTTCTCTCAAGAAGATAAAACTTGAATGGGCTCCACTTGAAGCTAAATCCTTCTGGTGGATGATAAATAATTGAATCCGGCACATAATACGATTTTAACCCCTGCATGGCTGCCCTCCAGCCAAGATCAAGGTCGTCGTGATATGCAAATAAAAATTGGTCAAACATGCCGATCTCTTTTAGGATCCTGCTTGACGTAAAAAGGCAAGTTCCAGATGCATATCCGATTGGTTCGACACGATCATACTGTTTGGTATCGGGGGTTCCCTTTCCACGAGAATAACCAAAAGCGAAAAGCTGTATCATATTACCGGTACTCATCAGAATTTTATGGTCTGTAGTTGTAAGAAATTTTGGCTGATAGAGACCATCTCCGTGTTTTTCATAGGCAGCAACAAGTTTTGTTAGCCAATCCGGCTCGGCCAAAGTATCTGGATTCAAAATCACGACGAACTCTCCCTTTGCCGCTCTTATCCCGACATTGTTTCCCTCGCAGTATCCAAGATTTTCTGTGTTTTCTATCAGAATGATCTTTGGAAATTTCTCTTTGCATTTTAGGTGGCTTTTGTCCTTTGAAGCATTATCTACTAAAAGTACCTCAAAATTAGGATAATCTGTTTTCAGTATAGAATCGACACAATCAATCAACAACTGACCCGCATTGTAGTTGAGAATGATTATGCTTACTAGAGGCTTGTTTTCATTCATATCTTTGCCGTGGACATTGTATCATATTCGTTTTATGACTGATGGATTTTGCCTCATAATATTAAATTATCAACAAATCTAGTCATATTCGTGGACGACAGTATACGCACAAGTGTTTACAAGGCCAAAATCATTGGTAATGTTCTAGGGCATTTTCTCTCGTTTTTCCAATTCAAGCTACTTTCGTTTTACAAAGGAAACCAAGTTGTCGATTTGATAAAATCAATCAAAAGCGAAGTTGACTTGGCATTTTACCCATATGAAGCATATATCGTGTATTCAATTGCAAAATCGCAAAGCCGACTGGAAGGAGACATGGCAGAGGTTGGTGTGTATCAAGGCGGATCTGCAAAAATAATCTGTGAAGCCAAAGAAAAAAACCGACTGCATCTTTTTGATACGTTTTCAGGTTTGCCTCCAGTCTCAGACAAGGACACACATTTTGGAACTAAATTCTGGAAAGATAACGAATTTAACAATACCAGCGAAGAAAAAGTGAAAAAATATCTGTCAAAATATGAGAATGTCTTCCTTTACAAGGGCAAGTTCCCAGAAACATCCGAGCCCATTCGGGACTCTAAATTCAGCTTTGTCCATCTTGATGTTGATCTGTACCAAAGCACACGTGACTGTTTAGAATTCTTCTACCCACGACTAGTTAAAGGCGGGATAATACTTACACATGACTATCATTCAAACGGGGTGCAGGTTGCCTTTAAAGAATATTTTCAAAATAAAAAAATTCCAATAATTGAGCTTACCGGCTCACAATGCATGATTATTAATGCGAGCTAGAGACTAATCTTGGTTCCTTCGCCAAGAAGAAAGATCTTACCGTTCTGTTTTTCAGAATCTTGGTTTATTGACGAATTGTAAGCAATTATGCTGTCTTTTATTCTGATGTTGCACTCTATGTTGCAATCAGCCATAACGATTGAATTGCTTATCTCACATTTTGCTAGCCTTGAATTATCACCTATGCTCGCGTTAGGACCTATTTTAGCATCTGATTCTATTATGCAGTTCCTTCCTATTATTGCAGGACCGACGATCTTGGCGCCATTTTTTAAAATGGTGCCTTCACCAATCATGACCTTGCCCTCAATTGACACATCGCCTTCCTTTTTTGCATAAAAGTACGGGTTCATTTTTTCCAAGATTGCACCATTGGCATTAATGATGTCATCTGGCGTTCCCGTGTCTTTCCAATAGTCTGTTATCATGTTGTAGGTAATCTTGTTTTTTTCCTCTAGCAACATGTGTAACGCATCAGTTATCTCCAATTCGTTTCTCCATGATGGCTTTAATCGATCAATTACATCGAAAATTTTTGGGGTGAGCAAGTAAATTCCGGTTACTGCCAGATTACTTGGAGGGTTCTTCGGTTTTTCCATAATCCGCAGTATTTTTCCTTCTTTTATTTCAGCGATACCAAATCTGCTGGGGTTGTCAACTTCACATAATAGAATCGACGCGGCAGCATCGGATTTTTCGAAATTCTTCACATAATCAGTAATTGGTTTCTGGATTATGTTGTCGCCCAAGAACACCAAGAACCTGTCATTGTCTACAAACTCTTTGCATAGTCTTATTGCGTGTGCGATTCCTCTTGGATAATCTTGTTCAATGTAGGAAATTCTGACATCAAGCTTTTCACCATTGCCGTAGTATTCTTTTACTTTGTTTGATCCGGCACCGCCTATTATTATGACGATTTCCTTTACGCCAGACTCTTTCATTGACTCAATGCAATACTGTGACATTGGCTTGTTTGCTATTGGGAGCAGCTGCTTTGGACCAGTATGCGTCAGAGGTCTGAGTCTTGTTCCATGGCCGCCATGAAGAAGAATTCCTTTCATCAGATTCACACCATGTACGCACTTTATTTAGAGTTCTTCACGCCTACTAGCATCTGTTTATCCGAAATGCTTTCCCACCACTTTTTGTTGTGCAAGTACCATTCAATTGTAGCACCCAGTCCTCTCTCAAACGTGTATTTTGGCTTCCACCCGAATTCTCTTTGAATCTTTGAGGAGTTCAGGCTATATCTAAAATCGTGCCCAGGCCTGTCTGCTACATAACTGATTAATTTTGTCGACCTGCCAAGCATTTCCAAAATCTTTCTCACGATGTAGTTGTTACTGAGTTCATTATGCCCTGCAATGTTGTATGATTCTCCAGACTTTCCTTTTTTAAATACTGCCATTACTGCATCGCAATGATCGTCAACAAATATCCAATCCCTGATGTTTTTACCGGTACCGAAAACTGGTATACTTTTGTTTTTCGATGCCAAAATTATTGTCTTTGGTACGAGTTTTTCAGGAAATTGTCTTGGGCCGAAATTATTAGTGCATCTTGTTATGACAACATCTGTGTCGTAGGTAGCCCAATACGATTTCACTAAAAGTTCTGCTGAGGCCTTTGTTGATGAATAAGGGCTGGATGGATTAAACACGTGATTTTCATCTGCACTACCTCTTTTCAGGCTACCAAAAACCTCATCGGTTGAAATGTGAACTAGTCTTGTCTTGTATTTTCGTATTGATTCTAAAATTGAATGTGTACCGATAATATTAGAGTCAACAAAGGCGCGAGGACTGGTGATGCTTCTGTCCACATGTGATTCCGCTGCAAAATTAAACACAACATCTGATTTGGAAACCAATTTGTCCATTAATTTCTGGTTACAAATGTTTCCCTTGACATACTGGTAGTTTTTTCTATTTTTGAGTTGATTGAGATTTAGCTTGCTTGAACCTACAAACTCCGCATCAACATTGGTGATTTTATACTCGGGATGTTTTTTTGCAATGTACAAAATAAAATTGCTGCCGATAAACCCTAGTCCTCCAGTCACAAGTATTCTCATATGTCCGAACTCCTCACAAATCTCATCGATAAATCCGTATTAACGCATAATTACATTCGTATTTAAGATTGTTTGATCATTTGATAAAATTACTAAAATGCAAACTATCAATATTTATTATAACTAATTTGACTCGTGATTAAATGACGACTGATTCTATCAAAACCATCAAACTAGAAACGCATCAAACCAAAGACATACGCGATAATCATGTTAATGGTACACTGACGGTGATATGGAGAGATTGGGATAAAATCCTTGAGTTTGAGCCAAAAATGGTCTACGTATCATATGTAAATCCTGGCGAGACAAAAGGCCCACATCTACATACACAACGAGATAGCTATTTTGTCTGCATTGAAGGCAAGGTAGTCTTTATTGCAAAAGATAATGATGGAAGCTACCGTGAAATAATCTCAAGTGAAGAAGAGCCGGTTTTAATACAAATTCCAAAAAATTATCCATCTGCCCACATCAATATATCAAATAAAAAATCAGCAGTACTAGCTTTGGCAAATCCTGCATGGAAGCCAGGAGACAATGAAATGAAAAATGTTACCTTTGATGATTATGACTGGAAAAAATGGTTTAGACAATAATAATCACACAGAAAACGCTGTAATGACCATATTTTTTGATTCTCTGTGTTCATTAAACGATTTAAATAAAATTGCAAAAAAACAACCCACAGCGAAAATAATATGCTTCGATTACGATTCGCACGACTTGCTAAAAAATAACAAAATTGCACATGAAGTATCTGACAGCTACTTAACTGTAAATGATATACAAAAAATCCAAAAGATCTACTATGAGATTTATGAATGGTATGAAAAACCAGAAATCAAAGATCGGTTAGAATATTCTGGAGTAAACATAGGGCAGTTATTCTCCGAAGAAATGGTTCATCTGTTAGTAAAAACGATAAAAAACTTTGTCGAAATAAAGCACATATGTGAAAAACATGAAGATGGCAAATTCATCTGTCCACCTTCGCTTTATTCAATTGCAGAAAGTTTTACCCAAAATATCGAACAGTTTTCCTCAACTAGGCAGGAATCCGGCTTTGTTTACGATGAAATTAGGTACAATTTCAAAATTGGCAATAAATACTTCATAATCAAAATGCCACGATCATTTTATCTTAAAATAAAACAATTATCAGAGCTGTTCACCCATTTGCTATTTGGGCCAAAAACCAAGAGTGATACCAAAAAAACCCTATTAGTAGAGCTGAATACTTTGAGATACAAAACAGTTTTTTCAGCACTTTCTGATACAAATGTTGAGACGTATTTTTTTGGCAGAAGAAGACCTGCTATCTGGAACCACGAGTCTTATTCAATAATAAGAAATTCCAACTGCAAAATCATAACAAATCGCTTGCTGTTTGATGATGATGTGAAAAGATCCATACATGAGGGAATTCAAATGATAAAACCGAAAATACAGTCCTTGTGGAATGACAGATTCTTTAGCTCTTATTTCTCATCTGAAGGTGTATCATTTTGGAAAATCATTGAACCATATTTCAGAAAGCTAATAGAGAACAGACTAGATGAAACAATTTCCGAAATCGAACTTACAAAAAAACTATTGACCAAATACAAATTCAACAGCATTTTAATATTATCAGAAGTAGGATTCACAGAACAAGTCGTCGTCAAAATCGCAAATTCGCTAAAAATACCTGTGTTGTTACACCAACTTGGCCAGCATTGGGATACGCCAGAGGCACGCGAGATGAACAAATCCCAAGGTGTCTATCCGATTAATTCGGATAAATTTCTTGTCTGGGGGCAAATAGCAGAGAATGATGCTCTGAGGTATGGCGTTTCGCAAGAAAAAATCCAAGTCATCGGTGCACCGAGATGGGATAATATCACTAATTTACTACCCAACCGACAAAATGATTACATTTTACTTGCAACGTCTGGACCACAAAGAGAGGATATCAACGGATTACTAGTAAAAAACAATGAGCAGTACGTCGACTCGATAAAAAAAATCTGCGAAATTATGACCCGTTTAGACAAGAAACTAGTCATAAAATTACATCCGTCACCATACGAGTTAGATGTCACTGACATGGTCAAAAAGATAAATCCGAACATAAGCGTAGTGACCACAGGAGACATTTTACCGCTTATTCGCTCTTGCGACATCATGATTATGCTCGGCCTTTCAACTGCAATAATTGAGGCACAAATATGTAAAAAACCAGTGCTGTCGATTTCACCAATCGACTACAATCTTGGCCACGCGAGTGTACTTGATGCGTGTGTGCTTGCCGACATGAACAATTTTGAAGAATTGTTACTAAGATTGCTAAATGACTCGAAATTCAAGGAAGAAATGATCGCAAAAGGAACAAATTATGTCGATGACTGTCTTGCAAACCAAGGCATAGCGGCAAAAAAACTAGCAGAATACATAGAAAAACTCTAGTTTTGTAAACTAGTTAACGTTATCATAATACAGTTTTTCAATATCGCCGTTTTCATCCCTGATCAAATTTCCGTTCTTATCGGTTTTGAATAATGACTTATTTGTGAACTTTTCACAAACTTTCAAGAACTCATTCCATGTCATGTCTGCGTCTTTCAAGAACGCATCCAAGTTTTTCCTTGGTATTTTTCCTTCATACTGTTTGACCAGCTTCAATCCTTCTTCTCTTGTCATGCGGCCATAACGAATCTCGATTGAAGTATGATCCGTTGCACGACCAAAACCGTATTTTAGAAATTTGAAATAATCATGATATACAGTATATTTTGTATCTAGATTTTCCCAGTTGTCGTATGTCCCCTCTCGTTTCTCAGGGAATGTACTAAAACCAAGCTTCTTTACAGTTTCTAATAATTCAAAAATATCCCATTTTATAAAATGACCAAGAAATATCCCAGTCACTCCAACATTAGCTACCTCTTCATCAGACGGATAGAGGTATGGCCTAAGATCTCTTTTGTCAATGCCATATTTTGTCATATCTTCTGGCTTGACTTTGTCCCTAAAGTAGCCTCCATGTTTTTCATTCCACTCCTTATCAAGAAACACCCTTTCTGGGTCAGAACCGCCATATTCCATTTGGGAATTTTCTCCCCATACTATAAGGGGAATCTTGTATGCTACCGCAACCTGAACCGGAACAGTGAATATTCCGATGTGTTCAGGCCATTCAAAATCTCCCAATTCTAACAAGCCGAATCTTGAGAGTTTGTCGTAGACTTTGGGATTGGCAGAAAACTCTATGCAATCTACGCCTAATCTTTTCAAATTCTCAATGTTCTTTCTGCCAGTTTCAGTAAAATCGTGAGGATGGAAATTAACAAGAAGCGGGTTTAAACCAAACTCTTCCTTTATCAGGTATGTCTGATAATGCGAGTCTTTGCCGCCACTAACTGGTATGATGCAATCATATCTTGAGCCGTCTTTACTTTTGTATTTATCGAGTATCACCTTTACCTCTTCTCTTCTTTTGGCCCAATCGATTTTCTTCTTAACTTCTACATATCTACATGCATCACATACACCATCCTTGAATCCTAATCCTGGCTTCGTGTCTGGATATAGGCATTTTATACAGTATCTCATACCGAAAGTACAACAGATTGCTATTTAGTTATTATGCCAAACCGTTCATTAAATTACTAAGACGAGATCATTTGATATTCTTATGTACTTTAATCTTCTTAATGTGTTCGTCTGCAAGGATTTCAAACTCTTTTCTATATTTTTCTAAATATGCCTCCATCTGAGGCGCGGTGATATCTACATCAACCAAATTGCCATCATGATAGAAAAATTTTGCATAACCTAGTTCCAGCTTGAACATGTCAAGTTCAAACGAATTGTCATTTACAAAATTCACAAATTTGTTCAAGTCTTGCAAATCAACTTCCTTACACTGCAATGACTGACGTATCGCCATGGGTAACTCTTCTACCGTTTTGAGTCTATATACTGAAGGAAGGGCCGAATATGGGGCATCTGCAAAAATAAGAGAAGGTTTGTTGTAAAATGCAGCTTCCAAACTAGCAGTAGAGGTAATCGATAGCACCAATGAACAATTAGTCATGATATCTTCAGGCTTGACTGATGGATGAAGCAGTTTCACGTTTGGGAGATTCATTATCTCTTTGTAGTATGACTTGCTGCGCCAGCCACGCAATTTCATGGCGGGGTGTTCTTTTACGTACAACCTGTACCCGACAGGCATGGATTTTACTATGTGCCTTATGATCTCGACTTGATTGGTAAAAAATGGCGCACCTATGAGCAGGGTTGATTCCTCATCTAGGTGCAAAGGAAAGTAGAGAAAGGGAATTTTCTTGTCGATTTCATGAATGAGGTTTCCATTGATGAAGGACTCACGAAGTTTTCGTTTTAGTAAATAAGTAAACGACTTTGTAAGCACCTTGAACTTCGTCCTTCCAAAATAAGTGTAATGTGTCTTTTGGTTGGTGTTTTTTGTATGCAAGTAATCCAAAACCGCAGATATTCTGCCTTTTTGCGAGCTTTGAAAACTCTCTGTGTATTCGCTTGTTTGCTTGAAGGTGTTGGTCCCTTTAAGGTAGTTTAGCAGCTCTTCTCTTGTTCTTGTAGGGCCACTGGAGTGGTTCTTGTAATTCTCAACTTCCTCAATTTCGTGCCATTTTGATGAGATGATTGGCCTATACGCAAACCTTGACTGTCCAAGGAGCAGAACCTTGATTTTTTTTGCTTTACACAATTCATAAAATAGCTGATTCTGGTGTAGATCTGCTGCTCTCATCATCATAAAGTCAGGCCTCACGTCGTCAAGAACGCTCTCAAACAATCTGCATTCTTTTTCTAATATTTTGAGTACCTCGCGTTCACTAAACCTGTAGTATTCATTGAACTGATAAAAAATCCTCTCGTTGTAAACAATTTGCCACAGATTAATGTTGTATTTCTTTTCAAATGCTGAAAGATACCCAACATCAACTTCATCATGCTGATCAATTACATGATCATGATAAAACCAGAATTTTTTGAATTTGACTATGTGCTGAGACTCGAAAAACGCCTTCGGTTTGTCAGTAATGTCTATTATTGCAAAAAACTCGGCATCAAGTTTTTTTTGCAACGAACTCGCAATTCCAAAATGCGTAAGATCCGCGTCTAGCCAAAAAAGTATTTTATCGCTCATGATTCTAATCCTTTGAAAATTTTATCGCTAATTTAATAGTAGATTATCGAATATTGATAATTTGGTCTTAACGAACAAAATCGTAACCTTATTGTATTATGCCTAAAGTTATCCAAGCATGTTTGAGGGTAAAAAGATACTGATCACTGGCGGAACAGGTTCACTCGGACATGCTCTTACTAAACGACTTCTGAAGTATGATGTAGACACTATCAGAATATTCAGCCGAAACGAGAACAAACAAGTTTTAATGAGTTCACAGCTACAAGATGACCGATTACGGTTCCTAATTGGCGATGTAAGGGACCTTCCACGTCTAAAAAGAGCATTAGAAGAAATAGACATAGTATTTCACGCAGCTGCATTAAAACACGTACCAATAGTAGAATACAATCCGTTTGAAGGTATCCAGACAAATGTGATGGGTTCTCAAAACGTAATAGATGCATGTCTGAAAGAAAATGTTGAACTTGCTATTGCAGTTGGAACGGACAAGGCAGTATCGCCGCTTAATACCTATGGCGCAACAAAACTGTTGATGGAAAAGCTATTTGTTAACGCTAACCTTTATTCAAATCCAAAAAGACACAAAACAAAATTTGTTGCTCTTCGTTATGGTAATGTTTTAGGCAGTAGCGGCTCAGTAGTGCCGTTGTTTATACAACAAATAAAAGAAAAGAAAAAAATCACAATCACTCATCCGGAAATGACCAGATTCAGCATAACTATGGATGAGGCACTAGATTTCATTCTTGGCACAACGAAGATAGCTAAAGGCTCGGAGATCTTCCTGCCAAAATTACGCTCCTATTCAATCATTGATCTAAAAAATGCATTGTTTGAGCTGCTAGGAAACACTGGCGCAGAAACTGTAGGGATAAGGCAAGGTGAAAAAGTACACGAGACTCTGATAAACTCTGATGAGATCCGATACAGCTGGCAACTAAAAGACAAGTACCTCATCGCAAACCAGTTTTATGAAGACAAAAAAATCAAAAACACCTACACAGGAATAAAAAAGATCACAGACATGCCTAGATATTCCTCCGATACCGTGAAGAAAATACCAAAAAATGAACTCAAACAAATTATTAAAAGGTCAGGCTTGCTTGATGCGTAGCCGTCAAAAAATTCGACATGACAAAAGAATCAAGATTTAAAGAAAAATCTAACAATACAAAAGAAAATCTCCAGTATTTGAAGAAGCTCGATGAATATTTCAAAAAAAGCATCGGCACAAATGTTGAAAAATTACAAAATTTCGCAAAATACGTTCCAAGACAAGATCTGACTAATTTTCTTGCAAGATATGAAGTATTCAAAAAAATCCTACACGTTCCTGGAAACATCATCGACTGTGGCGTGCTTTTTGGTGGAAGCCTGATGGCTTTTGCACAATTTAGTGCAATCTTTGAACATACTAACCTAATGAGAAAAATCATTGGGTTTGATACGTTTTCTGGGTTTCCAGAACTAACAAAGGAAGATGGGAACTACTCTGAATTTTCCCGTAAGGGCGGGTTTGCAATAAACTCTTACAACGATCTGCAAAAATGCATCAAACTGTACGACTCCAATAGATTTCTTAATCACATACCAAAGATAGAACTTGTTCGCGGCGACGCAACAAAAACCATCCCAAAATATATCAAAGATAACCCAGCCACGGTTGTAAGCTTGTTGCATATTGATTTCGTTTTGTATGAGCCAACCAAAACAGCGCTGGAATATTTTGTTCCAAGAATGCCAAAAGGAGCAATTATCGTCTTTAATTTATTAAATGACAACATACATTGGCCAGGAACTACAAAAGCAGTGCTAGACACAATCGGAATTAACAATCTCAAAATACACAAGTTCAGTTTTACGCCGTATACTCAGTACGTAGTTTTGTGAGAACATTAATTTGGGTACCAAAGATACAACTCTTCGATCAGATATTACACTCGATGATCCAAATCATACATTCGTAATAGCCGAGGCTGGTTCTAATTGGAAGGCTGGAACTTTTGACGAAGACCTAAAACAAGCACAAAAACTTGTCCAAGTTGCAGCCGATTGTGGTGCTGATGCAATAAAGTTTCAAACATACAGAGCAGAGACAGTTTATGCATCAAATGCCGGTAGCAGCAATTACCTCTCAAAACATGGAATAAACGAAAACATCAACGATATCTTCGAACAGCTAGCCATGCCGTACGAAATGATACCAGAATTACACCAATCGTGTAAAATGAAAGGCATACAATTCATGTCGACACCATTTTCAGTTCAAGATGCAAAACAAATTGATCCGTATGTGGCAATGCATAAGGTAGCTTCCTACGAAATAAATCATGTTAGACTATTAGAGTTCCTAGCACAAACGAACAAGCCGATTATAGTCTCAACTGGAGCCAGCACATACGAAGAAATAGATTTTACTGTAGATTTGCTTAAGAAAAAACACAAGAAAGCAATAGCATTGTTGCAGTGCACAGCAAAATATCCTGCCGAGCTTGACGACCTGAATTTGCTTGTTATCCCACAATTCAAAGCCAAGTATAACCTGCCAGTCGGACTATCTGACCACAGCATCGATCCTTTGATCGGACCGCTCTTAGCTGTAGGGCTTGGCGCAACAATAATTGAAAAACACTTTACTCTAGACAGGAACCTGCCCGGGCCGGATCACTCATTTGCATTGATACCGAGTGAATTAGAGGCCATGGTTCAGGCAATAAGAAAAGCTGACTCTGCGAAAGGCACTGGTAAAAAAGAGGTTCTTGATGTCGAAACTGAGTTAAGAAAATTTGCTACCCGCTCAATTCAAGCAATAAAAGATATCAAAAAAAATGATACCTTACGTGAAGGATACAATATCGAAGTACTGCGACCAGGAAACCGTATTCGTGGGCTAGATGCGAGATTTTTATCGTCAGTTGATGGTAAAAAAGCAAAAAATGACATCAAAGCCGGAGACGGCATAACTGAGTTCACAGACTAGCAAAATTTGTTTATTTTTTCAATTATTCTTGAAACGTCAGATTCACTCAAATTGGGATGGGTGGGTATCGAAACAATTTGGGCCCCAAATCTTTCTGTGTTTGGCAAGACAGTTTTCTTACCAACATAAAACTTCATAGAATGAATTGGTCTGTAATGAATTCCAGTCTCAATTCCATCGTTTTGCAGTTTTTTCATAAATTCATCTCTATTTCTTACACAAATCCAGTAAAAATGATATGAGCAATCGGAATCAAACTGCATTTTATTTTCTATCCTGAGTTCGGACGCATATCTTTTTGCAATTTGTTTTCTAATACTATTCGTTTTATCCAATTTCTTTAGCTGTTCTAGTCCAATTGCAGCCGAGAATTCGTTCATGTAATAATTCCATCCAAGTTTATCTACGTTATACTTTACACCTTTTCTATCTGAAATTCCACACCATCTCTTTGATTTGAGGACAGTCTCTAAATGCGCGTGATTCTTGCCATTCAGAGTGATCGCTCCACCAGTAGGCATTGCTAAATTTTTCACGGGGTGAAAGCTAAAACATACTGCTGTACCATGCGTGCCTATCATACGTTTCTTGTATCTTGCCCCAGCAGCATGAGCTGCATCCTCCACTAACATGATGTCGTGTTTTTTACAGATCTTCATGATTCTGTCTAAATCGCAAGGCATTCCAGCAAAATGAACTGGTAAAACGGCTTTGGTCTTTTCAGTTATCGCATCTTCTAATTGCATAGAATCTAAGCACCCTGTAGAAGCGTCAACATCTACAAAAACTGGTTTTGCACCGTTAAGAATTACGGCATGAGCCGTAGCAACAAAAGACAGTGATGGAACGATCACTTCTTTTCCTTTCAAAGGAAGTAACGATAAAGCTAAATGAAGTGCGGCAGTTCCACTATTAAGAGCTACACAATTGCGAGTACCTACGTATTCTTTGAATGCGTTCTCAAATTTCAGAACTTGGTTTGTACCTGCACCTGAGGCCCAAAACCTGCTGTAAAGTGTTTTTTTGACGGCCTCTTCTTCTTTTTTGTCAACCACAGGATCAAATAATTTTATAATTTTTTTCATTGTCTTTCTACTTCGTCAATTCATATGTGTGTTGTATGAGGGTAAAGCCATTTTTTTTGAAGAATTCGGCAGATTTTTTATTTTTAGGACTGATGTTTGCCAAAAACCTGTCTCTTGGGTTCTTTATTATGAGTAACATCATTGCTAATGAGCCAATTCCCTTACCATGAACTCCTTTTTTTAAAAATATGCCAATTTCATTTTGCTTGCTAAGGTAAATTGAGCCAGATTTTTTGTTTTTGAAATAAATGACATACCATTTTGAATACGGCTTTGACTTCACAAATTTTACGTGCTCAGCGTACGTTGGCATCTTTTTATGAGATATATTCGCGATAGGATCGCGTTCAACCAAAAGCTGGTAAAGAAAGCGAAAATCAGCCTGTGTCACTTCTTTTAGTTTTACAGTTTCATTGTCTTTTTTCAAGCTAAGTTCTTTCTATTTGGGAACTTTTAAAACATTATCTATACTATCTTAAGAAGTGAAAATAACTGCGGTTATTCAAGCGCGAATGGGCTCCATACGACTGCCTGGAAAAATTCTGATGAACATAAATGGTGTGACGCTTTTGCAGTGTCAATTCCAACAGCTTGCACATTCTGTAATCCTCGACGACATAATACTTGCTACCACCATCAATTCCGAAGATAATGCGATTGTGGACTTTGCGGATGCTAACTCTATCAAAGTATTTCGCGGAAATAGCTCAGATGTATTAGACAGATATTATCAATGCGCAAAACATTTTTCATTAGATCATATTGTAAGAATAACATCTGACTGTCCACTAATTGATCCAACAATTGTTGATAGAACTATTGATCTATACAAAACCGGGAAATTCGATTATGTGAATAATTTTCATGACGACGCGTATCCGTCAGGTACTGATGTAGAGGTATTTTCGATGAGCACACTGGAGAAGACTTGGAAAAATACCATAAAGTCGTCTGAAAGAGAGCATGTAACACCGTACATTTACAATAATCCAAAATTATTCTCCCTCGGATATCTAAAAAATGATGTAGATGTATCTGATCTACATTACTCGGTAGACAGAAAGGAGGATCTCCAATTGGTAAGACTGCTATACAAAAAAATACCAAAACGACCGATTCTTCTAGGTGATATCATTAATGCAGTTAAAGATGATCCAACACTACTTGAAATCAACAAAAATACCAGTCCAAAAGAAGGTTATCTGAAATCATTAGAAAATGACAAAACTGATTCTGATAAAACAACATAGTGACTAAACAATTGTGCGTAAAATTAATACTGTAAACTACTTATGTTTTTATAATAAAAATGGGAAATCTAGTGTATGAAGGTCCTTCTAATACAGCCTCCAGTGCGTGTTGACCACGATCCTGTCGATATCCCGGCAGGACTTGGCATATTGTCTAGCATTGCTATTCAAGAAGGACACCAAGTTGCACTTTTAGATCTTAACGCATACAGGCCAATTCCAACATGGAAGGAAGCGGCTGATCAAATAGCTGTAGAAAAATGGGACGTAATAGGAATTGGTGGATTAAGTAGCATGTACAAAGATATTAGAAAAGTCATTTACATTAGTAGAAAATTAAATCCAAACGCACTGATTGTCTGTGGAGGTGGCTTCATCACCTACATGCCAGACAAAGTAATGCAGTTTGAGCCATCAATAGACATTGCTTGCATTGGAGAGGGAGAGGATGTATGGCGCGATATATTACAAACTGCAGATAAAGGCGGAGACTGGAAAAACGTTAAAGGAATCTGTTATCGCCAAGACAGCAACCTAGTATACACTGAACCTAGGCCATTAATCCCAAACATGGACGTCATTCCATGGCCTGCGTATGATCTAATTGACTTGGACTCATACTTCAAGTATTCTGGGTCGATGTGGTATGATGGAGCTTGGCAAAGTAAACGCAGAATTAATTTTACAACTGAACGAGGATGCCCAAGACAATGTACTTTCTGCACCCATAATGGGATGAACCGATGGGATCAAGAGGCAATGCTTGGAAAAAGCAAAGTAAAGATGATGGATCAAGAGTTTGGATTTCAGGCAGTCACAAGATTCTTCTCACCTAGATACGTGGTTGACCACGCCTTACATCTATATGAAAAATACCAGGTTGACTACATTTGCCTATTAGACGAAAATCTGACATCCAACAACAAAAGGGTGCACGAATTTTGTGATCTTTGGATTAAAGAGGGACTGCACAAGAAAATCCGACTTGGAACGTCTGGCGATTCACCAAGCATCAATACAGAAGTAGTCAGACACATGAAAGAAGCTGGTTTCACGTTCATTGCAATTGGAGGAGAAAGCGGAAGCGACAAAGTTCTCAAAGAAGACATTCAGAAAGGTGTTACGGTAGCTCACAACCAAAAATCAGTAGATATTCTAAAAGCTGGAGGAATCGCACCATCTATGACATTTATGGTCGGCAATCCAAATGAAGACATCAACGATGTTCTAGAAACAGTAATGTTTTTCATTAAAAACAAAATAACCGTAAATCCATTCATCTGCACACCATACCCAGGAACCAGACTGTTCATGGACTATCAAGACTTCATCTTGGAACAATACGATGAAAGACTAGCCCAGCTCAAAAAATTTCCAAATCCAAACATCTCACCAGAACAGATCAAGAAATGGAAAGACGAAGCATTACTCAAATTCCTTCTCTCACTGAACAACGCGACTGACTTTACTGCCACTGTAAGCAAACATTTTGATTTTTCAGACCTGATTACAATAAAGCACTTCATGAATCTATGTGATACTGGGAAGCTCTTGAAGCTGGCACATATTAGAAACTGGCCGCATCAACAAAAATGGAAAGAACTGTGTCCAGTGTGTCAAGCGCAAGAAGAGCTGTCGCTAAAAGTTAACCAACTAACACGTTAGCCGTCCAATCAACTACCGCCTGAAAGTAATTTTAAATATGAAAAACACAGTACTACTTCGTGATAAAAGGTAATTTTAACATCAAAAAAATCACGCCGGAAAACAAGGACAAGGAGCAAAAGGAGCTAGAATCTATAATCGAGCGAGCAGGCGTCGGCTCTCACATGATATTCCGAACTGAAAACAAAGACGACGAATTATTCGTAGATGAACTATAATTACGAAAACTTTATGGCCCTGATGCCTTTTTCAAAAGGCATTCTCTACACAGGCAATCATCATCTGTAATTTTGTCCTTAGAAATTCTAGGCAGCTTCATGCACCAGCAGTCATCAGAACTCATGCACTCGAAATTATTGTTACAGAGACTGCACTTCCTCTCCATGGTATCAAAACGAGTTTCTAGCTAAAATCATTTTCCATAGTAAATATTATGAACTTCTAATATATGATGGATTTATTACAATGCTAGAGTTCAGTTAAGATTAATGTCGAATGACTCACATATTCCTATAAGCAAATCTACACTAGAAAAAATTCTCAAATTAAAAAATGAATCCGATCCAGAAAAGGATCTTGGGCAATGGCTAGATGAATTTTTCTATTACGTATCAGCACAAATTCAAGAAGACAAGTCGACTCTAGGCGTAATTGAAAACATTTTTGAAAAAAATCTATATGAAAAATACTACGACGATTGGATCAGAAACTTTACACTGAATCTGGGAAATATATGGAATGGAAATTCTGCAAGAGATCTAATCCCCCCTGAAAATGATAACAAAACGCCTACAATAGTGATTGGAAGAGGACCGTCAATATACAAGCACAAGCACCTTGAAATGCTCGCGCAAAGCAATTTTGCTGGCAGTATAATCTGTACTGACGGTGCGCTGATCAGCGCATTAAAAGCAGGAGTGACTCCAGACAGGTTCAAAAATTTCTTTGTGCTTACGATTGATACACAGGAACACATTCGTAACCTGTACAACGATGAGATAGTAATGCAACATGGAAGCAAGATAAAGTGCGTACTATCGACAACCGTACCAATCACCACGTATGAGATAGCAAAAAAATCTGGAATGGAGATCTTTTGGCTTCATGCATTATTTGATTACAACAAAGGCAAATCATCCTTTAACTATATTGCAAACACCATGGCCAAAGCCAAAAAACATCAGAAAGGGTTACCTGCAATCCAGACTGGCGGTAATGTAGGAACAGCTGCCTGGGTTGCATCATGGTCTATTCTGAAGTGCTCCCCAGTAGTTCTCTTGGGCATAGATCACGGATATCCTGCAGAAATGTCTTGGGAGGAAATTGACAAATACCATAAAATCCCAAATAATATCTCGCAAAACAGCGAGGCATTCAAAAAGGCATATCCGATAATCCATAATCCCGAGTTTAACTGCTATGTGAAACAAGATCCAATTTTTCAGTATTATAGCAATGCACTGAAAGAATTCATACCAAAAGCCCCATCATGGGTGAAAACTATTAATGCTACAGGTGGAGGCGCGATTTTTGGAAACGGAATCACATGCATGAAGTTTGAACAGTTTCTTGCGCAGTTAAAATGATATTGACTTGTTTTGGAATAGTTGATTTTTAAAGAACTTGAAATTTATGACAAACGATGGATAAAGTCAGTTCTGCTTCTTCACTAAGAACAGTAGAATGGAAGGACAATACGGTTGTAATGATTGATCAAACCAAACTCCCAAATGAGCTGGTTTTTGTAAAATATACTGATTACAACGATGTAGCTATGGCAATCAAAACGCTGGTCATAAGGGGCGCCCCAGCTATCGGAGTTGCCGGCGCGTTTGGACTGGCGTTAGCTGGACTACAAAGCAAGGCAACAACAAAGAAAGAACTGCTTTCTGACCTTGAAATTGCTCGCAAAATCCTATTTGAAACAAGACCAACTGCTGTGAATCTCGCATGGGGTCTGAACCAAATAATGTCTGTTGCAAAAGAAGGAAACAATCCGGACGAAATAAGGAGCCAGATTATCCAAACTGCAAAAAAAATGGCAGATGATGATGTCAAAATCAACATGACAATGGGCAAGCACGGATCAGTGCTGTTTGACAATAACGATACCATCATGACCCATTGCAATGCAGGTGCGCTAGCAACCGTATCGTATGGAACTGCGTTGGGCGTAATTCGGGCAACAAGGGAAAGCGGGAAAAACATCAAAGTCATCGCAACTGAGACCAGGCCAGTTCAACAAGGTTCGAGATTAACAGCATTTGAGCTAAAACACGACGGCATAGACGTCAGCCTAATTCCTGACACTGCAGTAGGTTATTCCATGGCAAACAAGCTGGTAAACAAGGTAGTAGTTGGAGCAGACAGGATACTAAGGACAGGACATGTATACAACAAAATAGGAACCTATCAGGTAGCATTAATGGCAAAGCAACACGGGATTCCGTTTTATGTAGCAGCACCTCTGTCCACATTTGATCTAAAAAGCACCCCGCAAGATGTCATAATTGAGCAACGCAAAGGAAGCGAGGTCACGCAAATTGGCGACAAAAAAACCGCGCCTGACGGTATTGGCGTGATAAACCCAGCCTTTGACATGACCCCACCAGAACTGATCTCAGGCATAATAACCGAGGCAGGCATAGCAAAACCCCCATTCGAAGAGTCCATCAAAAAGTTATTTGAAGCTAAGAAATAGAAAGTTTTTATTGATTTTTGCAAAGAACTAGAAAATATGGCCGCAGTCACCGCCGAGCAAATACGAACATCACTTACCAATTGCATGGATCCAGAAGTCCCGCTAAACATTGTGGAGATGGGCCTAATTTACGGAATTGATATTTCTCCATCAAATGACGTCAGCATAAAAATGACAATGACAACTCAAGGCTGTCCCTTACACCAAACACTGGTCCAAGACGTTACCAGATATGCAAAAAAGGTTCCGGGTGTCAACAACGTTAAAGTGGACATTGTCTGGGAACCAGCATGGACGTTGGACAGAATGTCAGAGACCGCAAAAGCAAAACTAAAAGGCTTCTCAGCAAAGGGATCACCTGCACCAATAGACTATGAAACCGCAATGCCACAAGGAGTAGGCTCACTCGTACAGCAAGAAGATGGCGGAATGGTTCTGGCAAACGAGCACGATCAGGGATTCATGGTGAACCAGGCGATTGTAGACTTTTGGAAATCGTGCAACGGACAAAGAAAAATAACAGATCTTGTGGACGTTTTCGCACAAAAGACAGGGCTGCAGAGATCCCAGGTGGAAAAAGAAGTGCTCCAGCTGATAGGCCAGCTCAGGGAGGGCGGCCTAATAGTGATACCAACCCAAGAAGCGCCAAACGTCCAATTCAAAAAATAACTAGATCTCTTTTATTTCAGTAATGGTAGCATGAACCGAATCCATCTTTACCACTGCGCGTTTTTCTGCAAATCCTAGCGCGACATACCAGTCTCCACTGTTATTATCATATTCTATCTCAAGCGTCTTGATGTCAGAAGGTATGGCATCGTACTGTTTTACAATTCCGGAAACTGCCAGAGCAACTGCCTGCTTTTCGGTCTCTAGTCTTTTTTTCATCAATCCTATTCCGGGCATTGTTTTTTGTGCGTGATTTGTTCTAATATAGTTGTCTGGAATTTCTTAAAATTAAAAAGGGCTCGGAGGGCTTCGATCCCTCGACCTGGCGGTCCGAAGCCGCCCGCACTATCCAGACTGTGCTACGAGTCCAAAGGGGTAAGACTTTAACGGGGCTAAATATCTGTCTAGATTCTTGAAGGTTTCAAAAAAAGTCGCAGGGGTAGAGTATGCAATACGAGATATTGTGCTTGTTGCACGTGAAGTGCAAAAACAAGGAAAGGACATCACATATCTGAACATAGGTGATCCTGTCCAGTACGGGTTTCAGCCTCCCCAGAACGTAAAAGACGTCATGATAAAGGCAATCCAGTCTGATCAAAACTATTATGCACAATCGGAAGGCCTAACAGAACTGCGAGAAGCAATAGCAAAAAAAGAAAAAACAAAAGGACTCTCGGTTTCCGCAGACGACATTCTTGTTACAAACGGAGTATCCGAAGCACTTGACATGGTAATGTCGTCAATTGTAGAAGAAGGAGACGAGGTGCTGCTGCCGGGGCCTTACTATCCGCCATACGCGTCATATGTGAGATTGCACGGCGGAGTTCCTGTCGAGTTTGCAGTGGACCTCAAAAACTCGACGCCAGACATTTCTGATATCAAATCAAAAATCACAAAAAAAACCGTGGCAATATGTCTTATCAGCCCCAACAATCCTACGGGCGTGGTCTTTTCAGAAAAATCGCTAAAGCAGCTAATAGACATTGCAAACGAGCACGACCTCTACATCATATGTGACGAGATATACGACCAGATTGTCTTTGACGAAAAGTTCACCGGAATCGGCAAAGTCGCAGGTGACTCGCCCGTAATACTGCTAAACGGATTCTCAAAGGTGCATCTTATGTCCGGCTGGAGAATTGGGTACATCGCATTTAACAGCTCGGCAAAGCTTGCACCAATACGAGAAAACCTCCCAAAGCTTGCGCGCGTGAGAATATCCACAAACCTGCCTGTCCAACATGCGGCCCTGGAATCGCTCCGCGGCCCACAAGGGTACATAGGCGAGTTCGTCTCGGAGCTAAAAAAAAGGCGCGACTTTGTAGTCAAAAGAATCAACTCCATTCCAGGACTGTCATGCTCAAACCCCAAAGGAGCGTTCTACGCATTCCCGAAAATCGAAAACAACCTATACAAAACAGACCAAGAGTTTGTTGTGGAGCTGCTCAAAAAAACCGGAGTCCTGACAGTACACGGTTCTGGTTTTGGAACAAAATATGGGAGCGGGCATTTCAGAATAGTGTTTCTGCCTGATCTAAAGACGCTCGGGTTCGCACTGGATGAAATTGAAAAATTCGTCAGTAATGCCAGCTAGTGACTTTTCTTGGTGTGATCTCTATTATACAATCAGTGTTGTTGAGTAGCTCCCTTGCGGATTTCTCCTCAAGGTTCTTGAAATAACGAAGCAAAATCTTACCTGCGATCTCTTTTACCTGAGATGCTTTCGTAATCAGTTTGGCTTTGCCAGTACCCATGACCCCGTCAATTGGGGGCCAGACCCCAACGTCTACGCAAAAAGAGACCTTGCTGTTTTTTTGAACGTTTCTTGCCTTTGCAGTTCTTGTGTTCGTGCCGATGTAGAATTTCTTTGCGGCATATCTGTACCAAACCGGAACTAGGTGCGGATTGCCCTTTGAATCAATCGTGGCAAGATGCAGAATTTTCTGCTCTTTTAGGAATTTCTCCTTTCTATGCATTTTTCTTCAACCCCACAAATAACAAAACTCCGCCAAAGGCAAGCATCCCAAGCGATATCTTTTCGTTTGTAATCTCAGAGTTTAGAAGAAAATCCAATGCAAACTCTGGGCTCCAAATGAGGATATTCCGTACCATCACTATTACAGCTGACACGATGAACAACACCCCCATGGCAGAGTACCAGTTTCTGCCGCGTCTTGGATGGAACTGGCTCATGTAACCTAGAGAATCTTGATGCCCGGGTTCTTCATCTTGTTTTTTATCATCGCATTTAGGAGCAACGGCGTTGCAATCTCTGTCATGTATGCCAGCGCGCCGGAGCCAAGAAATATCGCCCTCAAACCCTTTATCTCTGAAATCAAACCATTGACGATATCAATTGATTCCCTGTCGTCGCCGCAGACAAAAATGTCGTAGTCGAGTGTGAATTTCGGATCGACTAGCTTTTTTTCTGATATGACATGAAACGCGGAAACCAGCTTTGTCTTGTCTTTCATGTATTTCTGGACAAGCTGGTGCGAAAACGGCTTGTTCTCCTTTAGGGGAATGAACTCAAAACCAATGTCTGTTTTTACCATCGGGACAATTGGAGATATGACCGTGCAGCTGTCCTTTATTTTTCCGAGCAGCTCCGAGCACACCGAATCTATGTTCTCGTATGGAATGGATAAAATCAAAACGTCGCTTTCCATTGCACAAGAAAGATTGTCTTTGCCGGAAATGTTTCCAGAAATATTTCCATAAACCTGCTTGGCCTCAGCAAGATATTCTGATGCGGCAGCAGACGCTCTCTGCGCATCTCTTGAACCAATCAGGATTTCGTGCTTTGGGCACCATCGCAACGCAAATCCCTTACCCATTCCGCCAGTGCCGCCGATTATTCCTATTTTCAACGATACTCGACAGGCAATGTTATTATTATCTCATTTGAAATTTGAAAAAGTTCATGGGACTGATAATATTTTTGCGCCACGGTCAGGCACAAAACAACACCGCACGTGTTCTGGCAGGAAGAGCGCCTGGCGTTTCGCTAACTGAGAAAGGCGTCAATCAAGCTCACGACATCGGCAAATTTCTAAAATCGCTAAACATATCTAAGATCTACACCAGCCCGATTGAGCGGGCAAAAAACACGGCAGAAATTGTGGGCAACCACCTGAACCTTTCGCCAATTGAGGACGAGCGACTCTTTGAGCTGGAAATGGGAAAATTCTCAGGAATGGCATATGATGATCTTTTTGCAAAACACGGAAATGTCTTTTTGAAATTTTATCAGGGAGATCCGACAATAGCAGAAAACGGGGTAGAGACATTTGCTCAGGTGAGGAGCCGAGTTCTTAGCATGGTGGACTCTGCACGCAAGGACCACCCTGACAGAAACGTTCTCTTTGTGACACACATGGATCCAATAAAGGCAATGATCTCAAACATACTCAACCTGACACCCCGATCACTGTTTGAGCTAATTATTGCAAACGCCTCGCTGACAATAGCTAGGGAGTACGAGGGAAAGTTTTCACTCGCTGCGATTAATGCAATGAACCCTGACAGATACGACCAAGGACCTTTCTGATTATCTGCAAAAGCCTTAAATAGAATTTGCAGACCACGAGCTATAATTGGTCATGGTTAGGGCACTTGCATTATTGTCAGTTTTGACTGTATTGGTTGTTTTACCGACTTTGCAGCTCATCTTTGCTGCCGAAACAACAGAGCCAGGCCAATACGTGCAGCGCAAAGTCGAGATCTGGAACCTCTTTTTCAAGATGATGACAATTGCATTTACCGTCGGCGCAGTCGTGTCCGGCACTCTGATATGGCTTGTATGGAGATTTAGAGAGTCAAACCCAAACGCAAAACCGACCAAGTACGAAGAAAAGGGCGAATGGTAGATGAGCGGACACTCTAACTGGCCGGAATGGATTTACATCGGCGTGGTAATCGCACTGCTTGCATACGTAGGAGCGGAGGCGTGGAACGTGGAAAGAATAGTAGAGCACGCACCTGCGGAGGCCGAAGTCATCAAGGTAACAGGCCAGCAATGGTTCTGGACATTTGAGCATAAGGACGGAACAAAAGAGGTAGGGGAGCTTCATGTAAAGAAAGGCAAGCCGTACAAATTTGAAATAACAGCAAAAGACGTAAACCACGCATTCAATATTCATGATTATGTAGTATTACAGGATGCAATTGTCGGAAGGATCAACACTGTTTGGTTTGTACCAGACAAGGCAGGCGAATACACCATCCAGTGCAGGGAGTACTGCGGCCTTTTACACTACAACATGAGGGCGACACTGTATGTGGAGGAATGAAATGACTAATAACTTAATAACAGAATCAGGAGTGTGTAACTAATGGTACTGGAACTGCAAAAGCCGCGACCGATTTGGCAGATAATGTTCTCAACGCACCACACCGATGTGGGTCTGATGTACACTATTACCTCGCTTACGTTCTTCTTTTTGGGTGGTGCACTTGCGCTAGGAATCAGGGCTGAGCTCTTCTTGCCAGGATCGCAGATAATTGCAGACTCGATGACGTTTAACAGAATGTTCACGGTTCACGGAACCACTCTGATATTTCTGTTCTTGCTGCCGTTTGCATCAGCAGTAGGCAACTATTTTGTTCCAATAATGGTCCGATACAAAGACATGGCGTATCCAAAACTAAACGCAATCGCATTCTGGATGATCCCGCCGGCAGGTGCACTGATCTGGCTTGGCTTTGCAGACTTTACGTGGTATGCAACACCACCATACTCTGCGATTCGAGCACCAGGACCTGCAGCAGACATGTGGATATTTGCGCAAAAAATATTGGGCGTTTCATCAGTGCTTGCCGCAATCAACTTTGTAGTTACAATTCTAAAATGCAAGCACCCAGACCTGCCGCTAAGCAAGGTGCCTCTCTTGGCTTGGTCATTTCTGACAGCCTCGCTAATTGTCATAGTAGCCATACCTACTTTTGCAGCCGCGCTTGTAATGCTGCTGACGGACAGGCTTGGCGTGTCTGGATTCTTTGACCCCTCAAAGGGCGGCGACCCAATAGCATACCAGCACCTCTTCTGGTTTACATTCCATCCCGAAGTGTACGTACTGGTAATTCCCGCAATCGGAATGATGTATGAGATAATCCCCAGATTCTCAAGAAAGCCGATATTCTCCCAGTCCTCTGGAATCTTTGCATTTGTGATGCTAAGCATAGTCTCGTTTTCGTCGTGGGCTCACCACATGTATTCAACTGGAATGTCATTTACAGAAAAAACGGTATTCATGATAGGAACGCTTGCGGCAGTACCTGCATCCGCGATGCACGTATTCAACTTTATAGCCACGATGTGGGGCGGAAGGATCAAGTTCGCAACGCCGATGATGTGGGCAGTGGGCGGAATAGCGCTGTTCTTCTCAGCGGGTGCAGGAGGGGTCGCAAACAGCGCAATGCCATTTGACTTTATCACGCACGACTCATACTGGGTGGTAGGGCACTTCCATCTGTTTGTGATGGGAACAATCGCGTTTGGCTCGATAGGATTTCTCTACTACATGTTCCCGTTCATTACCGGAAGAATGTACAACGAAAAGATGGGCAAGGTTCACTTTATCATGTCCTTTGCTGGAACCGTCATGGTCTTCTTTACGCAACACGTTCTTGGACTTTACGGAATGCCAAGAAGAGTCTACGATTACATACCGTTGCCAGAATACATCATAATGAACCAGATTGCATCAGTTGGTGCAATGATTATTGGCGTAAGCATGGCACTTTGGATATTCAACATGTTATACAGCTCCGCAAAAGGAAAAGAGGCAAACATGGACGACCCATGGAACCTTGGCGGAAAATACTACTTCCCATACCAAGCAAAGACGCCGCACCACTAGTGACAAACCATGGAACAGCACACAGCACCAATCTACAGGACAAGTCCGGCAAGGACGGCAAAGATGCTTGCAATAATGTGCGGCATCTGCATAGCAGGCGGCATACTGTTTTTCAGCTTTTGGGATTACTGGATATCGCTGCCGCCTGGAAACCAGATGCATCTAGCAAAGCCAACAGAACAGGCAGCAGTGACTGGCAAGGAGTTTGATGTCGAGCTTACATTTGTGGAATCGCCTGACTTTAGGACATTGGCGTTTAACGCCCTTCCTGGAGAAAATGGACACAATCCGGACATACAGGCAAATGTGGGCGACAAGATAGGATTCATAATCAAAAACGGCGGCAAGTCGTTCCACGCGTTTGGCATAACCGAAGCAGCAGAAGGATTTGAGGGAGTAATCTCTGGAACCGAGGTAGCAAGCGCAAACAACCCACTAAAGCCAGGCGAGGGAGGCGAGTCTCACTTTGTTCCAGCAAAGGAAGGAACGTACTATTACATTTGCACCGTACCAGGACACCGGGAAATGGGTATGATGGGCAAAATCCTAGTCGGACCAAAGAGCGAGGCGCCAAAGGCGGCAGCCCCAACAGGTAAGAGCCAGAGCTTTGATCTGAATTTCCTCGAGTCTGCCGACTTTAAACACTATGCATTTAACGCACTGCCGGGGGAGGATGGAAACAACCCAGAAATCAAGGTAAAATCAGGCGATTCGGTTACAATCAAGGTAGCTAATCACGGCAAGTCATTTCATTCCTTTGGAATAGTAACTGACGTTGACGATCCAAATTCTCTAATCTTTAATGCCGCCATCAAATCCGCAAACAACCCAATGAAGCCAGGCGAAACAGGCGAAATCACCTTTACTGCCGGAGCACCGGGCATGTATCACTACATATGTACGGTTCCAGGCCATGCAGCGCTTGGAATGCAGGGTAATTTCATAGTAGAGTAGATTGTTCTTAAAATATCTGGCGCTAGCATCGCTCATAGTTTTGTATTCCCTGATGTTTATCGGCGGATATGTCTCTGCAGCAGGGCTGGGCCTCTCATGCCCTGAGTGGCCACTCTGCCCTAGTGGCCTTTTGCCAAACAGCGAATTTCTCATAGAGTGGACCCACAGGTTTGTTGCGGCGACAACTGGGACTCTGATCATAGCTACTGCGATTGGCGTCTGGCTTAACAAAAGATCTGATAAAAAAATCAAGGTAACAAGCACACTTGGATCAGTCTTTGTCATAACGCAAATAACTCTTGGCGCACTGGTAATCGATCTAAAGCTTCACGCATTACTTGTCGCAGTGCATCTTGGGATAGGAATTCTCTTGTTCGCAATGACGCTGCTGACTGCAATCTTTGCATTCAGGCTTGGCAAAACAATTCAGGCTAGCGCCTGATTTTTCTTAGTTTTCTTGGCAGATAAATGTAGCCGACCAATACTGCCAGGCCTATCGCGCCGGAACCTATGACATAGATGAAAATGTAGCCAAATGGGCTTTGTGTGCTTATGTTAAACGTGTGGGTGGTTATACTGCCGTCGGAATTGTAAAGGTCTACCCTGAAGATGTGGTTTCCGCGATTTTTGAATACATAGTCAAAGCTCCAATGCCCACTGTCCACTGACTGGGGGGCAATGCCGTCTATCTGGACGTCATTATAAAATATCCTGATTCCCATGGTGAAATGCTTGACCTCGTCTAGTTTCAGATCCGTGACTCGCAGCAATACCTGAACCCTGTCGTTGACCTCCGGTATTTCCGGCACGGTTGCGATCTGGACCCGGTTATCGCCGATAGTGGACTCGGCGGAATTGAAAAGCGCATGGCCGTCCACCTGCTGGAATACTGGAAAAATCGCAAAGATCAAAAGTATGAACGCAAACCTGAGCACGATCTAAACTACCGATTGTCCAATATAATGGATGATTCTTTTGCGAAAAATGACAAAAGCTTTAAATGCAGACTTGGAAAAAGTCCAACCATTGACTACAGTCAGAAAATCAATTGATATCAAAGCCCCAATTGACTCTGTTTTCACATATTTTGCAAGACCAGAGCACGTATCAGATCAGATGAGTGACAAGGGTGTTGCAATGTCTGTGATTCCAATGGACATCAAAGACGGAATGGGCGTTGGTACCACATTTAGAATTGTAGGCGACTTTGGCGGAAAAAGGCTGGAATGGGACTGCGAGACGACCGAATTCGTAAGAGAAAAGAGGATAGCGGCAAAAATGATCAGCGGGCCATTCAAAAGCTGGGACATCACGTCCGAATTTACTCCAAAGTCAGAACGACTCACAAGCGTTACCATGACAGTAAACTATCAGATGCCATTTGGCCCAATAGGCGGTTTCTTGAGCAAAATAAAGTTCGCCAAGTCAGCAGAAAGGGGAATGGAAAGTGCGCTATACAAGGTAAAGGGCTTGCTTGAAGGAAACGGCTCTATCCCAGTATACATCACACTAGATGCATACCAGAAGCTTCTAGAGGAGAAAAAGAAGATGAACAACGTCCCAGTATCGACTGTTCTTACTGCAATTCTGGAAAAATACAACGAAATTGAAGCCAAGGCTTCAAACTAAATTTTTCAATTATATCTAATTTGCATCTCACTCGCTATGATTTTATAACCTTAGAAGCGATTTTTGCTCTGGGGTCTATGGCTCAGCCAGGTAGAGCGAAGGACTCTTAAAATTACTTGGAGACATCCTTATGTCGTGGGTTCAAATCCCACTAGACCCGC
>Ga0187894_10000995_pt1 | contig 37655 bp, 33 predicted proteins | sample GBC1701081metaG_FD_136650 | JGI IMG/M metagenome (GOLD analysis project Ga0187894, IMG submission 136650) | White microbial mat communities from a lava cave in the Kipuka Kanohina Cave System on the Island of Hawaii, USA - GBC170108-1 metaG ... | reverse complement strand
CCATTGGAATGGTGGTGCAGGACACGGCTCGCGATGAACAGGTCTGTTTGCGGAAACTCTCCTTTTCGATAATCGCCGCCGACGAATTTTACATTTCCTTTGTTGACGACATTCGATTTCTCGAGCAGTTGATATGCATGATCTTTCACGTCTTCATCCTCCAACATCCGATCCAGGATCGCCGCACCAACATTCTCGTAAGCTTCGCAGACGGCGATCGCGAACGCTCCAGTCCCGCCGCCCAGATCGATCAGCGATTTTACTCCCGACAAGTCAAAATGCGCGATCAACTCGGGCAGCACGAGGCGCATGTAGCCGTCCATCCGCGCTTGAAACTGGATTTTCGCCTCGCTCGACGCCGCTTCGGCGGGCAGCGGCGGGCAATAGCCGCAAATCGCTTTTTCCAAGTGGCCCCACGCTAGATAGTCGATCTCGTTGTACCGCTGGAGGGTGTGGTTGAGGGTTGCTTTGCTGGACCAGCAAAGATACCGAGCGGCGAGCGGCGTATTCCGATAATCGTCACCTTCTTTTTGCAGCAGGCCCAAAGAGGTGCAGGCGTCGAGCACGCGAGAAAGGGCCTCGTGCCCGATGCCCATCTTGCCAGCGAGGCACTTGGAATCCACCGAACCTTCGGCAATCCAGTCGAAAAGCCGCAGATCGACCGCGGCGAATATCGTTTTCGATATCCGGAACGCCGTCGCGGCCTCGAGCAATTCCTCCGCGTTCAGAATCTTTTCGGTAAATATCTTCAAGCTTTTTTCTCTGGGGGCGGGACGTTCACGCGGCGGCGGTCAGCACACGGGGCAGTCGCGGCATAGACGCCGGTTGATTAAATGGGCCATCGTGATCAGGGCTCCGCCCGCGAGCAGAAAGATCGCTTTGAAGAGGATGCTTTCCTCCAACAGCACGTGGGAGAATATGATCAGGCCGATCCCGCTCGTGAACAGCAGCAAGGCTCCGGCCTTGCCGTGTTGACGGAAATAGGCCGGCATGAGGCTCAGACCGGCGATCACGATCGAGATCCCGATGAAGATGCGCTCAATGCTCTCGCTCAGCAGAAAGCTTAAACCTATAAGCGGCAGCAGCGAGACCGCGAAAGGGAGCGCTATGCAGTGAATCGCACAGGTCCACGAGGCCGCGGCGCCGACCGCGTCCAGCCAACCGCCACTCGTCGAGCGAAGATATCTCGGCTCTACACTATTAGAACTATTCATAACCTAATCAATGCGGACCCTTCTCGATGCGCTGCTCGTTCAAGCATCCGCGCGGGTCCGCAATTGATTAGACTAACGCCTACCGCGAAAGCGACTAATCACTTTTTCACAGTTGGTAAACCGGCATCAACTGACGGTTGGGGCGAGGCTATGAATAGAGTATCGGAGAACAAAAAAGCCGATTCTCAAACCGATCTTTTGATAGAAATATTAGCAGGCAAGTCTATCGTTTCCAACTGCACAAACACGCCCGCGATTACGCCTCCGAGAAAATCAGTCAAAAGGAACTATCTCAAACCGAACAAAATCAAGCTCGATATTACGGTAAATTCCTGAGTTCATTAAAGGACGCTACGCTTGAGAATCTAAACCGTATTTTTTATCTGCCGCGCCTGTAGCGTTGGTTGAATTTTTCGACGCGGCCGGCGGTGTCAACTAATCGTTGCTGGCCGGTGTAGAACGGGTGCGAGATGCTGGAGATCTCGATCTCGACGAGCGGGTATTCGTTACCGTCTTCCCATTTGGTCGTTTTGTCGGTCTTGATTGTGGACCTCGTCAGGAACGAATGGTTGACCGAGGTGTCGTGGAAAACGACTTCGCGATATTCGGGATGGATTCCTTTTTTCATACGTTTATGTTTTTGATCAAGGCGATCAGCTCAAGCCAATTTTTTTCGATGCGATGCGCCCGGAACTCCGATTTTTCCCATTCACGCAGGTTGCGTCGTCTCCAGTTTCGTCCGCATTCGCGCGCGATCCATGCTTCGTAGCCGAGAAACCATTCGATAAGACCGATGGTCAGGGCCTGTGCGGCGCGTATGTCGCGGGCACCGCGTGCCAGCTTGTTCGGCGGCAGATGTTCCGTCTTAAAAACCGGAGCATCAATACCGCCGCGGTCGATCAGTCGAGGCCGAAAATCATAGCGTTTGATAAATACTCCCTCGCCGTTACCGCCCCCGAAAAACACGCCGAAGCCCCATAGGTTTATTTCAATACCGGCGCCGCGATAGCGATAACGGTTGGTGCCGGGCACGCGGTCGCTTCCGCGTTTTCGTCTCGGAGCGCCGATTCGTTCGAATCCGTACCGGATCAGGAGATTACCGCCCGGATGCCAGATGTCACGCCCGAAGAACCAACACTGATGGTGCAGCAGCATCTCGCCGAAGGTTTCGATCTCCGGCGAGAAAACGCTTTGCCGCTCGACCGGGGCGTTCATTTCGATTCGCGAAAGAGAACGTGCCGCCGCACGACCGGATCGAACTTCTTCAATTCGAGGCGCTGCGGCGTGTTGGTCTTGTTCTTCGTCGTGTGATAGGTATAATGCGATTCGGTGCTCTTCAGTTTGATGTTCTCTCTTTTCCCCTTGGCCATATTCTTTCTCGCCTATATCTTTTCTTCCCTCGCCCTCATTTCCCTGACCACGACGTCGATCCCTTTTTTGGTGATCGTCTTGATCCCGCGAGCCGACACCGTTATACGAATCCAGCGATTCTCGCTCGTGAGAAAGAAGCGCTTCTTGTGCAGATTCGGGAGGAAGCGTCGCTTCGTCTTGTTGTTCGCGTGCGAGACATTGTTGCCGCTCATCGGCTTCTTGCCCGTCACCTGACATCGTTTTGCCATTTCGACCTCTTTAATGAACTGAAATCTACGCTCGTATTAAACGTCAATAGTGACCAAGTAAAGTCTGCGGTGCATCAACTATTTAACGGACGGAAGGTTTCGGTAGATGAGCGAGCCGATTCGCCGGATTGGGAAGCCACAGGCACAAAGTAAACGTCCGCTAATTGCTCCGCGAAGACCTTCAATTGAAAAGTGGATGCGCCTATTTAAAGCCGATGGTAGTTTTCAGGAATGATAAAGCTTGTCCTATTTGTTCTCGTCGCTTCCTTCTCCTTGACCGCCGTCGGACAAACGCCTCGGCGGGATTGTTTCCCGTTACAACGGTCGCAGCGTCACCCGCTATTTTGTCAGTTTGCCGCGCAGCCATTCACCGGCGAAATCGAGGACGGTGACGACGATCAAAATGAAAATCAGCACCGTGCAGAATTTTTGCCATTGCCCGAACTCCTGATAAGTGTGCAGCAGCAAGCCGACGCCGCCCGCGCCGACGTAACCGATGATCGCCGCCGAGCGGATATTGTATTCGAGCATCCAGAGCGCGTAGCTCAGAATCAGCGGCTTGAACTCGGGCAGCAAACCGTACTGAAATGCCTGCACGCGGTCGGCGCCCGCCTGCCGCAGGGCGTCGGGAATCTCGGTATCTACGGATTCGAGCGCGTCGCTGAAGAATTTACCCAAATAGCCGAGGCTGTAAAACGTCAGCGCGACGACGCCCGCCAAACTGTTCGCTCCGACAACCGCGACGGCGAGCAGCGCCCAGATCAAACTCGGCAGAGTCCGCACGGCGTTTAAGATCATCCGCGTCGTCAAATTTAACCAGCGCGGCACGGTCGTCTGAGCTCCGGCGAGACCGAGCGGCAACGCCAGCACGACGGCGAACGCGGTCGCCAGCGCGGCGATCTGGATCGTCTCGCCAATCGCCGCCAGCAATTGCGGCGCGACGGAAAAATCCGGCGGGAAAAATTTTCCGGCAAAGCGGCGCAGATTGGCCCAGTAATCAAGCTCGCGGTCGGCGCCCGAAAGTGCGGGCGGAGAAATCGCGACCAACACTAGAAAGAGCAGAAAAGTCCCGCCGAAAACCGTGAACCGCTCCGGCCAGGGCTGCGCGGGAATCGGCGGCAAGTTTTCCGGTTTGTCGCCCATCCGATTCATCGTTCGCGAATGATTTCCGCAAAACTCCAGCCGCCCGCGCCCGCGTCGGCGCCGATCCGCAGTTCGTAATCGGCAAACTCGGAAACGAGCCGCCGCTCGTGCAGAACGGCGACGACCGTTTTGCCTTCTGAAAGACAGCGGCCGCGCAAAATTCTTAATACGCGGTCGGCGAGAGCCGCATCCAGATTCGATGTTGGCTCGTCCGCCAGGATTACCGGCGGGTCTTGCAGCAAAACGCGGGCGAGCGCCGCTCGCTGCTGTTCGCCGCCCGAAGCGCGCCGCGCCAACAAATGCGTCTGTTCGGCGAGCCCGAGCCGATGCAAAAAGACAAACGCCCGCTGTTGTTCGCCGCGCGGAAAGCCGAACAGGGTCTGCCGCCAGCCGTAGGCGCCGAGCCTGCCGCACAGAACGTTGGTCAGCAGGCTCAGATTCGGCGTCAGGCGAAAATCCTGAAAGACGCGCCCGACCGCATCGCGCCGCGCGTCGGCAAAGCGAAACTCGCCCGCCGCCGCCGCGACCGCTCCCGCGAGACACGCCAGCAGGCTCGTCTTGCCCGCGCCGGAAGCGCCCGTCACCGCCAGAAATTTTCCCGGCGGCAGAATCCACGTCATATCATCGAAAAGAATCCGCGCCCCGCGCCGGACGGCGAGCGACCGCGTGACGAGCGCCGCGCTGTGCGTTATAGGTTCAGCCAAATCTCTAATACACCAAACTGAAAATGCAAAGCGAGTCAAGCGGGAAAATAAAACGCGCGATTATCACAAGTGTTTCGCCGAGCCACTACTTTGGCACCACACTCAACGCCTCGCGCAACTGAGCGAGGTGTTGTTCCTGGTCGGTTTCGACAAGCTTCGACGTGAACACCTTGTCTCGTAGTGCTTGATTGCTATCGTCGTTCATCGCCAGAATCGCCCGTTTCAGCTCGGTCTTTTCGCCCGCCGCGAGCGATTTGCGGGCGGCGATGACGTGTGTCGGGACCGGACCCTGTTCGGAGATTTTTTTGAGCTTGCCGCGCTTTTCTTCGGACAAATGCTTGTTTTCGTCCAAAACGTAAAAGCTGACGGCGGCAGCTTCGGCTTGGTTATTCAACACTCGCTCGACCGCCGAAACGTAGCCGGTGCCGTAAAATACGTTACCCGCGCCGAAAAATTCCTCGGGATTGCCGCTCTCCGAGATCAAATTCTTTTTTCGCAGATCCCAGAGCGGGACGATAAAGCCCGACGTGCTGGTTTTGCTGGCAAACGCTATCGGCTTGCCGCGCAGATCTTCTATCGAATCGTATGGTTTGTCTTTGAGCGCCAGCCAGTAGCTTTGATAATTCGTCTTGCCGTCGATCTCGCCCGCGAGAAGAAGTTCCGCCCCGTCTTTCGAATTGATCAAATCGGTCGCGCTCAGATAGCCGATGTCGATCGTGCCGTTGGCGAATCCTTCGTTGATGACCGCCGCCGACAGCGGGATGATGACCTCGACCTGGCGGTTCAGTCGCTCGCTCAGGAATTTCGACAGCGCCTCGCGCTCCTGCCGCATCTGGTCCGGATTTTTGTCCGGCTTGAGCGCTACGACGAGCTTTTCGGTACTTGCACTTGGTTTGTTAACCGAATTCGCGGAATCGGTGACGCATCCGGCGAATAAAATTCCGTTCAAAAACAAAATCGCTAATTGTAGAATTCTAGTTCTCATGTTTGCCTCAAAATCATTAACCAGAAGTTCGGTTCAGGTCAAAAGTGCGAAAGTCCAGTTTATTAACACATAAAAATAGGCAGCAAAGTTCCTGATTCCGTTGGAAAACCTATTTTCATCGCAGCGCTGATTCCGCCAATCATTGCGACTCACCTGACGCATTTGTAAATTTTGCGGCTACGCCGCCCTATGTGCGGAAAGGCAGAGCCTTTTCCGCACATCAGTGGGCAAAGCCCGAAAATCAAGCTTGCCCGTAAGGTGAGTCATGAAGTTTCTAAAAATTGACTTTCACACCACCTAAGAGCAATCGTTCCTGCGACGGCAAAATGCCGCGGCTCCGGTCAACGACGTACAGCCGGTCAAGTAAATTCTTGCCGGTTATGAAAAACGTCGTACGCCATTTTTCCACCCGGTAATTCGCCGTCGCGTTGACATAAGTCTGCGCCGAAATTGCGCCGATCTGCCCGTTGGCGGGCGGGTTGACGGCGTTCAAATCGTCGCCGAACTGCCGCGCGATATAGACGGTTTCGATAAACCCGTCAAAGCCGATCGGGTGCGAATAGCCCAAACTGGTCGTCAGAAGCGTTTTCGGAGCGTACGGCAGTCGGTTGCCCGTGATCGAGCACTGCGACGTCGAAACGCGCCGCACCGCCGGGCAGTAAATATTTAAAGTCGAGGCGGAAGTAATCGAGCTGAGCCGAGTTCCGGTAAATTCGGCAACCGGCAGATATGTATAAGCGGTTCGAAGATAAACATTGTGCGGCGAGCGGAAAATCGCGCCCGAATCAATCTGTCCGGTAAATTCGAATCCCTGCTGCAAGGTTTCGCCGCCGTTGGTCAGGGTCGTGCCGCCCGCGACCGAAGCCGGGACTATTTGGTTTTCGTAATCGTTGCGGAAAAAAGTGGAACCGATTTCAATGCCGCGAAACGGACGCGAACGAACTCCTGCTTCGAAATTCCAACTCAGTTCCGAATCGAGTTCGATGACACCGCCGGCATTTGTAATTATATCCTCGACGCGCGGCGGGGCAAACCCGCGATGCACGCCGACAAAAATCGTGGTGCGCGGTAAACCCGAGTACGCCGCACCGAAGCCCGGCACGACTTCGGTCAAATCCGTCTGCCCGGTGGCGCCCGCACCCGAGCTAGCCAGGAAGTTTGAGCGTTGAAATTCGATTCGTTCGATTCGCACGCCGGGCGTAAAAGCGAAATCGCCAATAATGAAACGATTCTGGATAAAACCCGAAACCGCCGACGCTTTGCGCTCGTTGTTTTCCGAGATGACGCCGTCGCGCGAGTTGGGCAAATCGCCGTTTTTCTGCAGGCGATCCTGGTCTTCGCGGTGATAGCGGAAGCCGACGTTAAAATCGTTGCGAATCGAGCCGAGCCGGAAATTGGCGTTCAGCCGCGGTTCGATGCCGAACATTAAGTAATTGCGCAAACGTCCTTCGTTGCCGCAGGTCGTATTCAAATCTGCCAGACTGCGGCAGTCGGGGTCAACATTGAGACGGTTCGGGCGCTGCGACGAATTAGAAGACTGCCGCCACCAGTCGCGCGAGAAATAACCTTGGTAAAAATTCGTCGTCAGGCTAACGCTATTCGTCAGCACGGCGGCGTGCTGAAGCGAAAAACCGGTGCGGAATGTGTTGAAGAAATCGTTTTTGAAAATGTTGCCCCGGGGATTTGCCGCGAATTCGGCTTCGGTCGCGCCGGTATAAGTCAGGTTTGAATCTTCCTTGAAAAAGGTGAACTTACCGGTGAAAAAGTTACGCTCGTTCAAAGCATACGTGGCTTTCGTGAACAGATCATAAACTTTGAAATTAGTGTTTTCGCGCGCGCCGTCGCCGCGTTTGAAATTAAAATTTGTAACCGTGCCGAATTTCTCGTTAATGGTCGTGCCGAACCCCGCCCCGCCGCTGAAAAACGAAGTGTTGCCGCCTTCGAGCCGCGCGTTGAAAGACGGCTTTTTCGGCGGATTCGGCGTGATGTAATTGATCACCCCGGCGATGGTTTGCGGACCGTATTGAATTTGCCCCGCGCCTTTTAAAACTTCAAGCGATTCATAACGCTCGACCGGCGGGTGGTAATACGAAGCGTTGTCGCCGTAGGGCGCGAAACTCAGCGGCAAACCGTCTTCGAGAAACAAAATCTTGGTCGAGCGTGTCGGCAGCGTGCCGCGAATCCCGACGTTCGGACGCAGACCGAAGCCTTCCTCGTCGCGGACGTGAACGCCCGTGATTTTTCGTAAAGCCTCAGCGAAATTGTAAACTCTGGCATTTTCCAACTCCTGCCGGCTAATCCGTTCGATCGTGCCCGGAATTTCAGTTAAACTCTCCGGCGCGCCGGCAAGCGAATTGGCGTTGACCGAAACCACAGCCGCCACGGGAGCCGGCTGGAGAACTAATTCAATTTGGCCATCGCCGCCGGAAACAGACGTTTCCGCTACAGTCGAGCCGAAATTTTTCGCTGTCGCCGTTATTGAATAATTGCCGCGTCCCAGATTTTCAAAGACAAACGCGCCGGCCGCGTCGGTTACCGTTTCGCGCGTAAACCTTACGCCGCGGCTTGCCAGCGAAACCGACGCGCCTGCAACGCCCGAACCGTTCGCGTCCGCGACGCGACCGCGCAACACCGAATTCGACTGTGCCGCCACGGAAACCATCGATGCCCCAAATACTGCTGTGGCAAAGACTAAACTTTTTATTATTTTGTTTTTCATTATTTTGTTTTTCATATCATCCTCAGACTTTTCAGCAGCAATTAAAATTTTCATCAGTTCATCGTCAGATCTTACAGACAAAAATTCGTCTTCTTTTCGAAAATCTCCGATCCTGTCGCGGACAGAACTTAATCAAAAGGGAGAACCGGTTCACATGTTCTAGCGATGCGGAAATGAAAATAAATCATGATGAAAATGATTTTCATTTTCAATAAAATATAGTATTTCAGTGTCGGCAATCATGTCAAACCGTAAAAAGTTTAATTCCCGTCCGCGCCCATGAGGCCGTAGCCGACCTAAAATGCCCCGACGAGCGGCCCGAGAAGCTCAGGCGACGGCAGCCCGATCTTAGCGAACCGCCCGGAGCCTATCTCGCCCGGGAACAAAAATTTTTGAATCCCTTCGGAAAGGAATATAAGCCCAACCGCAAGGCGCACCAACACGACCGACGACGGCGCGCTGCTTCCCGCTATCCGTCCGGTTAGTTTCATTCAACGAAGGTTGTATCAGCCTTTGCCGCGCAATTCGGATTCGAGGATCTCGTGTTTCCAGAGTTCCTTCCCGGTTTTGTCGAGGGTTCGCAGAGTCAGTTTTCTTGCTTTCGCCGGGCCGGAGACGTCGATGGTGCCGAAATTTCGCGTTCCGTTCGTGACCCAGGTGCCGGGGATTCGGTCGGGGTTGTTTTCCTCCTGTTTCAGGAAGCCGCCGCCGGACGTTAGCGGGCTGGAGGTGAAGTCGTAGAGCGGGTACGCGGCGACGTCGGTGCGTTTGATCAGCTCGGTGTGATGGCGGTCGCCGGAGAGGAACACGACGCCCTCGACGCCGGAGGCGCGGATGAAATCGAAGAGACGCTTCTGCTCATCGGGGAAATTCTTGAACGCTTCGAATTCGTTCACGCGGTTGAGCATCTGGCTGCCCGAGGCGACGATCTTGAAGGGCGAGCGGCTCGATACAAGGCTTTCCATCAGCCACTTCAACTGTGCGTCGCCGAGCATTTTCTTGTCGGGCGACGCCGCCATCCGGTTCGGCGAACGGTGAAATCGGTCGTCCAGCAGGAAGAATTCGATGTCGCCCCATTCGAACCGGCCGAAAACGCCCTGCGTGTTGTCGTGCCCGTAGGTCGCGTTCGCCCAGTAATCCTGAAACACCTTCAAGGCCCATTGCTTCCCGCGAAATGTTCCGTCCGAATCGTTCGGTCCGTAATCGTGATCGTCCCAGATGGCGTAGTTGTGCGTGTTCGCGAGCAGTTGTTTGAGCTCGGGCAGCTCGCGGTTCTGGGCGTAGCGGTAACGCATGGCGGATTCCGACAGCCAATCCGGTTCGCGGTAGTAAACGTTGTCGCCGAGCCAGAGCATAACGTCCGGTTTTTCGGCGGCGATCGCCGTGAATATCTCGAAGCTGTCGCCGTACGGCTTTCCGGGCCGATCGAACGGCGGATCGTTGATGTACGCACACGAGCCGAGCGCGATGCGAAACGCCGGCGGATCGGTGCGAAAACGCCAGTGCGGCTGCGTTTGGAAAGTCGGAGTGAATCCTAAATCGAGCTTTTTGTCGTTTAGAAACACATCGTACTCGAACCGGGTGCCGAAGCTCAGCCCTGTTAAAACGAAACGGGCGATGTGATCGCCTTGCTCGCTCGTCTGAATGACGCGGCTGTTCTTTATGTTTTTCGCGTCACCTGTTTTCCAGAACCTGATCTGGGCCTTCGCCGGAACTTTCGTTTGGAGCCAGATAATGGTTTCGGTCATCTCGCTGTAACCCAGCATCGGGCCGGATCGAAGAGCGGAGCCCGAATCAAGGCGCGCCGTTTGCGCCGTCGCGGCAAGGTTGAGCGAAATTGCGAGAAGCAGAACCGATATCAGCCGGGTGTTTTTCATATTCGTTTAGAACATACGCCGCTGCCGGGTGACGGCTTTGTCGCCGGTCATGCGGTAGAGGCTGACGACCTCGCCGTCTTCGATCAATTCGCCGACCTCGAACGTGCCGGAGACGGTCACCGGGCTGTGCGAAAACGGGGCGTATTGCCCCGGCTGCATCTTTACGTGGATCCACTGGTTGATCTGCGACGGCGCGCCGTAGAAACAGCGATCGTAGCTGCCATTCAAAGCAAACTCCTCGACGTTCCCGTCGTCGTCGACGGAAACGGGCATGATGAAACCCGTCAGCGTGACGCGCGACCCGTTAAGGTTCTTCACCGTTTCCGGGATCGAATTCTTCGCCAAAAGCTCGGGGTCCGGCTTCTCGCCGGGCAGCGGCGTGTAATACGCGAAATTGTCGAGCTCGGTGATGTCGACATATTTGTATCCGCTTTGCGTTTCAATCTTGGCGGACGGTGCCGATTCGCCGGCGCCTAAGTATAGCGCCATGGCGATGATCCCGATGATAGTGAAGAAGAAGCCGAATGTTTTTAGAATGCCGACAGCCTTTGACGCCTGATTACTTTTCTGCATATGCACCTCGAAATTACCTATTTTCATCTCTCGTCAGTGAGCGTGGCCTGGTTCGTTTCCTTTCGGGAAATTGAAATCTACTTCCCGAAACCGCCGGCCGCGGATCATAATCGATTTGACGCGAGCGTCGAACTCGCTCAGGTTATTCAGCTGGTCGCTTTGTCCGCGAAACTCGCTCGTGGCTCCGCGCTTTTCGCCGGTCAGCGCGTTCTCGACCGCAGCCAGGCTGAGCGAAACTTTCACCGGTTTTTCAATTTCGATCACGATGCTCTCCTGTGCGATCTGCACCGATTTTTCGGCCTCGCCATCGAGGGCATACGCCGCCATTTCTCCTTTTGACGCCTCCAGGACGATCTCAAGATGCGCGAATTCGTCCCCTAAGACGACCAACGTGCCGCCGTGCGGGGCGACGTGCTCATGACCGTCCTTTTTCACCTCGTTCGCGGCGTTAGAATTCTGCGTTGTGCCCGCAACGGACGGCGACGGGCTGGCCGAGCGATTCGAAAGGTTGCGATTCTCGTCCGCGGGGATTCCGCACGCAACCGCCATTAACATCAACAAAATGAGAAAAACTTTCTTGTCCATAAGTCACGAAACTGGCGACAGGTTTTCGGCCACGTCGGTCCGGTAAGCCTTGAGCGCGGGCAGAATACCGGCGACCGCCCCGACTATAATCATCAGCAGTGGCGTGAATACCAGTGCCCATTCGAACCTGAAGATATCCAAAACGACTCCCGTCTGTTCACGCACGATGAAGGCCGTCGCCCACATGATCAAAATGAAGACGCAGTAGCCAAGCAGAGTGCCGATCGCGGCGACCGAGACCGCTTCGAGAAGGATGACGGCGAAAACGGTCGGACGCCGGGCGCCCAAGGCCCGAAAGATGGCGAATTCGCGCCGCCGCTCATTGATCGAATTGTAGATGCCGGCGAGAATCGAAAATGCCGCGACCACAACGACCAAATACGCGACCAGCTCCAGCACGCGATTGACCCAGCCGAGCTTGTCGAAAAGTTCCGCCATCGTACGCCCGATCGGAAACGCGAGTGTCGCGGCTTTCCCCTGGCGGTTTATTAATTGATCGAGATTCATTCCGGCCTGCGGCGATTTGAACTTCAGCATCACCGCGGACACTTCCTTCGCCTCGTCGGGTATCGTCTCTCCGGTTTGGGCCGTGTAATTTTCCCCCGCACCGCGAAGCACGTGTCCGCTCATTCGGTAGATGCCGTCGAGCGGGATCCAGATGACGCGGTCGGAGGGCGAATTCGTGGGTTCCAGGATTCCGACGACGGTGTAATCGTCGTTGTGGCGGTTCTTTTCATCGAATATTAGCCCGTGGTAAGGCTGAAAAATATCTCCGATCTTGAGTCCGGTTTCGCGAGCGGCGAAGCTTCCGATCACCGCCTCTTGAGCGTCGGAATCGAAAAATCTTCCGCCCGGTTCGGGCTGAAATTTCTTTCCGCGACGAAACCCAAACTCGGTGAAAATCTCTTCGGTTGTTCCGACGATCCGAAATCCTTCGTAGTTATCACCGACCGCATACGGGATAGCCAGTTCCACTTGGGCGTTTCCGGCGATCTCTTTGTAAAGCGAGTAGGGGATATTGCCGGGCGAGGTTTCGAGATGAAATACGGTATTCAGCACCAGCTGAAGCTGGCTGCCGCGAGCCCCCAATACGGCGTCAAAACCGATGTCACCGCCCGTGAAAGCGGCATAGGTCTGCCGCTGGATGGCGAAAACGCTCATCACCAACCCCGCCGCGAGAGCGATCGCTAACGCGGTGACCGTCGTGGACACGATATGCTGTCTCAGGCTTTTCCTTACTATCCTAAATAGCATATTGCGACAGGATGATCGAAGAGTATTTTCGCCTCGCCTTATTCGGTTGCGCGATTAATGTCCTCAAATCTTGTGACCGTATCGAACCTCTCCAAAATCCGTCGGTCGTGGCTGACAAGCAGCAAGGATGCCCGATTCTCAAGCGACACCTCGCGTATCAGTTCGAGCGATTCAAACGCGCTCCTGCTGTCGAGGTTCCCTGTCGGCTCATCCGCCAGCACGAGGCGCGGACGGTTCGCCAGCGCGCGAGCAAGGGCGACCCGCTGCTGCTGGCCGACCGATAGCTGACGCGGGCGATAGTCCGCACGGTTCTTTAACCCGACCCTTTCGAGAAGCCCAAGAGCAAATTCTTCATCCGCTCCGGGTCCAAAAGTCATTCCCAAAATCACATTTTCCAAAGCGGTAAAGCCCTGGAGCAGATTAAAGGTTTGGAAAATATATCCGATCTTTCGCGCCCGCAGCACATCGCGCTTCGATTCGCTTAAACCGGACATTTCTTCGCCGTCGATCGCGATCGTTCCCGAGTCAGCCTGCAGGATACCCGCGATCAGGTTCAGAAATGTCGTCTTTCCCGTTCCACTTCGACCCTCGACGGCCAACTGCTCTGCATTCCCCAAAACAAAATGATCGATGTTCACCACGGCCTGCGTCGAACCGTCTGGTGACGCAAAATTCTTCTTCAGATTTTCAACAAGCAGCGTCATCGGATCGGACCCATTACCAGGTAAGAATACGACGGTACCCAACCGCACGTTATCGATTTTTAATCAATGGTCGCCGTGGAGGCACAGAATGTAAGATTTCGACCGTTGAACGCCCTGACCGGACAAAATGCATCCGAGGCGCACCAACGCGCGTGCGTTGGCGAATCGAGTTCAGCGAGTAGCCGCGATTATTTCTCTCCGCGTCGGACGCGGCCCCAAAACTATTAGGTGCATCTCGCGATACATAATCTAGACCAAACTTGACGCGAGAGGCTAGTATTTTGGCTTCATCTCTTCCAGCCTGCGATCCATGTCTCTAAAGAAACCCGTCACAACCGTTGAGACCATTCTCAATCGAGCAGCCTCGGTCGCAGCGGTTTGGTTGATCGACGCGGCCTCGGTGCGGCCTTCGAAGTTGAGCAGGTTGGCACCGCGCTCCATCTCCGCTGACCTCTTGATTCCTGAGAGCTGTATGCCGGAACCTTGCCTGCTGCTCTGCGCGGCTATGCCGCTGCCGCGTTTGATAGCAGCGACGCTTTCGGAAGCCTGCGTTGCATAGGCCGTGTTGATGTCCCCCTGATATGTGTTCGAAGCCGCGACCTTTTTGTCGGTGACAAGGTCTGTATTGTTGTTCTGCAGAGCGACGGTGTGGCTGGTCGTGGAATCCATCTGCTTATTGACTTCCTGGATCGGGTGTTTATCTCTCGACCAGTCGAATAGTTCGTGTCCCGTGCGGATCGGAACAGATGTTCCCGCGATCGAAGAGCCTCCGGGCGTGAACTCATATGTCTTCATCCCGAACCTCTCAAGGTTGTTCTGGCCTCGCAGCTCGACCTCTTTCTTTCCGTCGAAGGTGCGCGACTCGCGAGTCCCTTCCGCCTCCGCACGCATTCCAGTGATCTCTCGTTGGGTAGCGGCGGAGCTGCTTGCAATACCAAAGGTCTTATTTGTCTCGGCAAGGAGTGTTTGTGTCACTTGGTTCGCCCGGATCTGCCCGAGATTTGTAACAAGTCCACCTTCGACACCCGCAGCAGATGAAACCAATCTCGCTTCAGTTGATTGATTGGCGGCCTCGAGCGCCTTTTTCGCGGCAGCCTGTTCCGCGTTGTAGATACCCTGTATCTGAGTGTTCTCCGCCTGACGGTGAAGAGCAGCCTCGGCGACAAGACCGTAGGTTTCGAGGGCGGTGCCTATCGACGACAGCATCCATCCCATCGAGATCTGCTAAACGCCTTCGTACACCTGACCTCGCAGAACCCGATAGCTCAGCCAGGGGACGAGAATGAAACACAGACTCGAAACGAAGAACAGTGCGGTAACTATCAGAGCGCTAGAAGCAGGATCATAGTTACTATTCGTTATGATCGTCGCCGTTGTCGGGTCAAGCGAGAATACTGCTTCGCCGTTGTAAATAGATAGAGCAAGGAGCCCCGATGCTGTAACAAACAAATAGCGTGACTGCCTTTACGATTGGGAATGCCAGGGCAAATGTCGCGACGCCCCAGCAGAACGGATAGAAGATCTGGTTCGCAAACTTCTCGTCAAAACCGAATGCGGACAGCACCGGAGCGGCGAGCTTCAGCCCGATAAGGATAAACAGTCCTGCAAGCGAGAGAAATATCGAACCAAATTTGATGATGTTCTGGCCGATCACCATGAACGTGAACAACTTGGGCATATCCCACCCGAGTACGTTCATTTGGCTGGTTACGTCCTTAACCGAAGAGTTCTTGTCGGTGATGATCCCTACCAGACCGGGTTCGCCATTCGGAAGACGTTCGGCCAGGATAGCATCGGGATCTTCAAGGGCGAAGTTTGCTTTCACATACTTCTTCATCTTCTCGTCGAACTCTGCGACCAGCGAACTGTTGTATCCGGGTATGGGTCGTGCAAAGAACTTGCCGGTCACGGTCAACGCATCGATGATGAATGGAGATGCTCCGATAATGACCATAAAGATGATCGTCCTTACACCCCACGCTACAAGCTGCTCGGGACCGATTCCACGGTTGTCGTGAAATCGTCAAATGAAAGCTACGATCAGAACAAAGCTTGCAATGATCCATGCAAGGAACATCAGTATCGGCATCAACGGCCGTATAATCGTGTCGAGTACCGATCTGAAAAGCCAGTCCTGTCCGGTCCGCATCATGTTCGTTATCTGTTCGCTGAAACTCGGAGCCGCCGGCTTCGGCGGGATCACCGGTCCGGGCGGCGGAGTTCCCGTTGGATTGGCCGGATACTGATTCTCGAACTGCTGCAACACAGGTGCCGGGCTTCCGTCCAGCGGCGGCATGAACGGAGAATCCGGATTGATCATCAGAATGAGATCGTTCGCCGTTACGGGCTGCCCATTGACCGTACCGATCGGCGTCTGTCCTTCCACCCGTGGCGGGCGAGGAGGGCGAGGCTGCTGCTGACCAACCGCCGTCGCAAAGAGGCAGGCGTAGAGGAGGGGCGTCAGGCAGAGCGTTAAAGCGGCTACTCGGTAGCGCGAGATATTCTTGGCGTTCATGGCGTTGGTTTATCCGGTCGAGTAGTCGGTGGTTTACGGAAGCGGATTCTGATACACGTCGTCGTGCCAGACTTCGTATTTTTCGAGTTCGCGAAGAAACGACTCTGAGGCGCGTGTGATCCCCGTCATCATCTCCGATGTCTTTCGGATCTCCTTGCCAAACTCGGTCATCTGCTCGATCTTGAGTCCATACGCGACGAACTTCGCCTGGATCCTTGCTTCGAGTTCGCGAAGCTGGCCTTCCACGGTGGTGATGCGAAGGTTGACGGCGAGCATTTGGTCGATCAGCGACTGCACGCCGTCTTGATTCGCATCGGGATTCGCGGCGATCCCTCTCGTCGCATCCGCGATCTTCTCCCTCTCTTCATAGAGTTTGGCCGGATCGAGAAGCAGGTTCTCCCGGTCTTTGCCGCGAGCCACGTGACGATAATGTCGAGCGGCAGATCTGGCCGAAGGTTCTCGACAAGACGTCGGGCATTCGCTTCATTCGTGTCGTTCGTGTTCGCCCAAAGCATCGCGGGCGAGAGATGGATCTCGGCCATCTGGACGATCTTGTCGACGCCGCTTCCGATCACGGAGACCCACTGTGTGTAGCGGCCGTACTGATTTCTGATCCCTCGAATGGCGGCGATGGTTTCAGGAGCGAGTTCGCAATCCTCTGCGAGCCGCTCGAAGCCGCCGATCTGCTTCCCGATCATCTTCACGCCCGAGTTCTTCACGAGATCGATACCGGTAACGTTCGGCTGCTCCGGCGTTCCTGTGAAATGCTCGTAGGCCTGCGAGAAGAGGATCGTCACGAGTCCTTCCTTGCGGCCCGTCACGGTCGCTTCGGCGATGAGTTCCTGGATGGCGGGAAAGTGCTGGTTGATCTCGCGCATCTCGTCGCACAGGAACTCGTCGCACAGAAAAAGGATCGGAGTCTTCTGGTTCTGGGCATTCTCCTCGCCGATCTCCTGCATGATCTGAGCGCTGATCCTGAAGCCGACGCTCTCCCGGATCTTTTCGTCGAGGCTGCTGATGCCGGAGAGCTCGAACACGTCGAACATTGGCCGCTCGTCGTATTCCGGATGGGTCGGAGCATTGAGCCATGGATCCTTCCGATGGATGTTCAGCTTTAGATAGAGCTCATTGGCTTGTCTCTCCTCACCGGCGTTCCAGTGATAGCTTTTGAGAACGTCGAGAAAGTGCCCGAGCGTAGGCGACAGATCGGCTTGAAAGAGTGTCTGTAGTCCATCACTCTCACCTTCACACCGCCGCGATGCGAGCGTATGTCGGTGATCAGCATCGCGGCGAGGAACGACTTGCCTTCACCCGATGCGGCTGTGACGATGAGGGTCGGCGACTTGATTAGCGATCGGTCGTAAAGGTCGAGCCCGAACATCTGGCCGTTTGGTGTAGTGAAGACCGAATGGGGGCGTGGGCTTCCTCGCCAGCTTGTCTCGGTCGGTACAAAGGTGATCACCGAGTCGGCCGTCTCGGTCAGCTCCTGACCGGTCCGTCTACTCGAAAGCTCGCCGGCAAGCATTCGCGGGTAGATCGCTCGCTGCCGAACGGCATCCTCGCGCACCGCATCGGCGCCGATCTTCTTCCTGATCGCGGAGATGACGGCATCGCCACGGTCGTCGAGTATCTCCAACTGGCGGCGGGCTTCTTTAGAACCCTTTGACCTGTCTGCAAAGACGATCACGTTCATACGCAGGCGGCATATCTCTTCGTTGTCGGCTTCTACCTGTTCGAGTAGGTTTTCGAGATCGGCCTTTATCACTACAGCGTCCTTCTTGAGGTTTCTGAAACCGAGCCAGGTATTACGGCTGCCCTCGATCCGGTCGATCCGTTTCTGAAGATCCTTCTTCGCAACAACCCGCGCGACAACTTATCGAAGGAAATGTCTAGAATTATTCCGATTTCCCCTTTTAAGAGGCTGGTTTCGAGCGGAAATAAAAATAGACGGGCAAGCCGAGCGTAATTAGCAATAACCCAACTCCCGCTTCCAGCAGATTGGTTTGCAAAGTATTGATTAGCAACCACAAGCCGACGAGAATGAAAATAATCGGTGTAATTGGATACAGAAGCGTCTTGTAAGGTCGTGTCGCGTCGGGCATTTTGCGCCGCAGAACGAAGACGGCGGAAGTAACGAGAACGTAAAAAATCCACGTCGCAAAAATCACGTAGTTGGTCAGTTGATCGAACGTCCCCAAAAGCGCTAACGCGCTTGCCCAGAGCGCTTGAGCGACGATCGCCCGCACCGGAACGTGGGTCGTTTCGTCAAGCACGGAGATTGTTTTGGGGAAAAGACCATCTCTCGCCATCGCAAAGGGAACGCGCGAATTTGTTAAGATCGAACCGTTGAGAGTTCCGACTATCGAAATCATAATGGCGACGGCGACGAACGTCGCCCCGGTCGAGCCTAAGAATGTAGCGACGGCTTTCGTCGCCACCGGACTGCCGACATTCGCATTGGCGATTTCATTGACCGGAAGAGCGTGAAAATACGCCAGGTTGGTAAGCAGATAAATCGCCAGAACAGCCAGCGAGCCGAAGATCAGAGCGCGCGGCACGTTTCTACCGGGCTGCTCGATTTCGCCCGCCGCCATCGGCATGTTGTTCCAGCCGTCGTAAGCCCATAAGGCTGCCAGCATTGCCGCCCCAAAAGCCTGAATTGCGCTCAAGTTTTGTATGCGAAATTCACTTGAAAGCTGCTGCCAACTCACGCCTGGTGTGAACAAATAAACGCCCGCGATGATGACGACGATGCCGAAAACCTTGCACGCGGTGAGAATCGTTTGCGTACGCCCGCCGAAACGAACGCCGCGGCAGTTGATGATTGAAAAAACGGCGATTATTAAAACCGCAATGATTTGCGCCCAGCCGAACTGCCAGATGAATTCGCCGCCGAAGATTTGAAAAGTATGCCAATACCATGGAGCGTTCAAGCCGAAAAGCGCGGTAAAAAAAATGGCGAAGCCGGCGCCGAGCGCGGCGATCGAGCCGGTCGCGCCGACGGCAAAACGCATCCACCCGTAAAGAAATGCCGGCAAATCGCCGTAAGCTGTCCGCAGATAAACGTATTCACCGCCCGCTTTTGGCATCATCGCGCCGAGTTCGGCGTAGGTCAGCGCTCCGGCGAGTGACAAAACGCCTGCCGCCACCCAGACCAGCAAAACCATTTCGGGCGAGCCGACTTGTTGCGTCATCACGGTCGTTTTGAGAAAAATTCCCGTGCCGATAATCGTGCCTACGACGAGGGAGGTCGCGTCGGTTAACTTTAATCCGCGAACGAGCTGTGGAGTCTCATCCGTTCTCATTTTTAATCTTCTTTTAATCTTCTCCGCCCACTAAAGAATTTTTGTGCAACTCGGCTAACAAATCGAGTTTTGGAAGCAAGGAAGATCGGATAAACAGGCTTTGCGACTGATTTGGACCCGAGCCCTTACCGCGCAGAATTTGACCGGATCTCGCGCCCGTATGTTTGCCTTTTTCAATCGTGATTTTGCCGTTGACGATGACGTAATCAATACCAGTCGGATATTGTTTCGGATTCTGAAAAGTCGCGCGGTCGGCAACAGTGTAGGGGTCGAAAACAACGATGTCGGCTGCCGCGCCGGGGCGCAAGATGCCGCGTTCCCAAAGCCCGAAAGTTTGCGCCGGAAGGCTCGTCATTTTGCGAATCGCTTCTTCCAACCGGACGAGCTTTTTCTCGCGCGTGTAGAGGGCGAGAACGCGGGCGTTGTTGCCAAAAACTCTCGGATGCGGGCTGGATTCGTCGTTCAATTCAGCGACATCGGCATCGGCGGCAACCATTGTGAACGGCTGCCGGAAAATTCTTTCCACGTCCGCGTCCGACATTTTGTGAACGACGATACCCGCGCCGCCATTAAGTTTTATTTCGATGGCAAGTTCGGCTTGCGCTTCGGCTGACGAATCTTTTTTGACGGTGGCGGCAATTTCGCTCAATCGTTTGCCGTTAAAAGACGAATCGGGTGCGTAGCTGGAAATTTGGACGAACGATAAATCTTCAAAGCCCTGTCCGACGAACTTTTCAAGCATCTCTTTTTTCACCCGGGCTCGTGTCTGCGGATCGCTTAAACGCTCTTTAACTCGCTCCGCTTCGCCGTCAAACAGCCACGCCGGAAAAATGATGTTGATATTGGTCGCTCCGGCGGTATAAAGGTATTGGTCGACCGTTACCTGCTGCCCGCGCTGGCGAGCGTCTTCAACCATCTTGATTGTAGTTTCGCTTGCGCCCCAACGCTTTTTGGCGGAAATCTTAAAATGCGAAATTTCCACCGGACAACTAGCTAATTCGCCGACTTTGAGCGATTCTGCGATAGCCTGCTCGACTGCGATCCCTTCGTCTCGCATGTGCGTCGTGTAAATTCCGCCGCGCATCGCCGACTCTTTGGTGAGCGCGACGATTTCATCGGTTTTGGCGTAAATGCCGGGAACGTATTCGAGTCCGGTGGAAAAGCCGACCGCGCCGTCGCGCATTGCCTGCGCCACAAAATCACGCATCTTTTGTAATTCTTCCGCCGTCGGCGGGCGGTCAAAATCGCCATTCATTCCCTTTTGGCGAATTACGTTGTGTCCGGCGAGCGAGCCTACGTTTATCGAGATGCCCTTTCTTTCGAGTCCAGCGAACCACGCGCCGAGCGGAACTTCCGAGAAACCGCAATTTCCGGTGATGACGCTTGTCACGCCCATTTGCAGATAGTTTTCCGCGAGCGGCATTTTATCGATGCCGCCTTCGAGATGCCCGTGAACATCAATAAAACCCGGCGCGACCGTTTTGCCGCGAGCGTCAACGATGCTGCTTGCGCGTTCCGGCGCGATACGCCCGATTTCAGCAATCCGCCCGTTTTTAACGCCCACGTCGCCGTAAAACCATGGATTTCCCGTGCCATCAACGACACGCCCGCCCACAATCAGCAAATCGAATTCTTTCGCCTGCGTAATAGCCTTTGTAGTGCTGCCAAATATATTAAAAAATAGTCCGAATAAAATTAATAAAGCGAAGCATTTTTTGATTGTGTTCACGGCGTTTCCTCATTTTTTAAACAACGGAAAGATGTTCTGAAAAAGATTTTCTTTTATCTCGCGGTCGAGCTTTCTCGTGTCCTGATTCGGATTCTCCTTCGTCGGCGTAGCGTGCGTGTTGTAGGCGACTAGATAAGCCGAGCGCGTTTCGGGTTTTAGATAGAAATGCGTCACGAACGCATTCTGCCCGCCGCTGTGTCCGATGAAATGCTGATCGTAGTTGTCTTCGATAAAATAGGTCAGCCCCATAAAATTCTTTTCATTCGGGCGATCCTTGATTTCGGGCAAACTCACCTGCGGTTTGAACATTTCTTCCAAACTGGAACGCTTGAGTATCTGGTTGTAGATTCCCTGCTTTTTTGGGTCGCCCATCAAGAAATTTATGTATTTCACCATATCAGGCAGAGGCGCGTTCAACCCGCCGTTCGAGACTGTGATGCCCGTATCCACGTCAAACCGCGCCGGTGTCAGCGTGCCGTCTTTGAGCCAATAGCTGTGCGAGCGGTTTCTCAACAGATGATACGGCGTCGCGTCGAAATAGCTCTGATACATCTCCAAAGGCTTGAAGATGTTTTTGTCAATATAAACCTCGTAATCGTCGTGCGTGATAATTTCAATCACGCGCCCGAGATAAATGATTCCGGGATTTGAGTAGCTGTATTTGCTGCCGGGCTTAAAGAGGATTTCGGTATAAGGAATCATCGCCACGAGCTGCTCCCACTTTTGCGGCTCGTGCGGATGCCAGTCCTTATCTCCGCCCCAAGTCCAGGTCGCGTCCCGGAAACCGGAAGTGTGGCTCAACAGATGGCGCAGCGTAATCTCGCTCATATCGCCATATGGATTGTGAACCGCACGCAGTTCAGGCAGATATTTAATAATCGGATCGTCGAGCGAGAGAAGCCCGCGGTCACGAAGCAGCATAATGGCGATGCCGGTAAAAGTCTTGGTAATCGAGGCCCAGTGATAGATAGTGTTTTCATCCACCGGCTGTTTTTTTTCGAGATTCGCCGTTCCGTAAAAATCACGGTCAACAATTTTGTTGTCGTGAATGAACATAAAACTGCTGCCGACGATGCCGTGTTTTTGAAGCGATTGTTCGTAGAAAGTTTTGAAGGTTTTCATTTCACCATCAAGTTTGCTCTGCGCTCGGACTGGCAATGCCATTAAGAGCAGACAGTAAAGTAAAAGGAAGCCGCCGTATTTAAATATGGAATATATGGAATGATTAATTGGCGTTTTAGTAATACTCATCTTAGTAATTCTCCTCAAAAAAATCGACTTCAAGCTTCATGCGCCGTCCTCCGTCTGATGAATTAATTTATCGGCCAAGACCGCGGGGAAGGCATCAACGGGCAAAACGGGTGCCATGGCTGCATAACGCGAGTGCCTAACGGCGTGGTTGAGCGATCCTCGCTTGTAAACCATATCTTGCGGCTTCATTTCTTCAGCATTGAATCCAGGTATTTTACTGCCGCCTCGATCACTTCATCACGTCCCGCACGAATCCCGTTGGGAGTTGGCTCGACTTTGACATGCGGCTGAATGCCAACACGCTGCAATTGGCGTCCATCGGCGTGCCGCACATCCTGACCGGAGAAGTTGACATAAAGCCCGCCTGGTAACACCAAGTTCGTGAGATCGCCATTCGCTCCGTTGGTCGCGCTGCCGATGAAGGTAACGCTCGTCGCCGCCTCAAAGAATAAGCAAGTGTGTTCCGACTGGCTGATGGCATCTTCATTGATGAGCATTACGACTTTGCCCTTGTAAATCGCCCCTTTAGCGGAAGGCATCTTTTGCTCGAAGGAGTAATCTGGTGTAATTGCTTCCAGGTCATCATTATCGAAGGCGGTGGCGGCTTGAAAGGGGCGGCGAAATTGTGCAACCGTAAAGTTTTTCTTTTCGCTCAAGCGTGGCCCGATTTCCCAGGCCGTAGCGTTTGGATAACCGCGCATGTCAAATATCAATCCCGGTGTATTCATTACAGCATCCATTGCCTTGTGAGCATCAGCCAGCGGCAACCGCGCTAGATCAATGTATCCGTAGCCATTCGGCAGTACCTGGTAAATCGGGGTTTTGCGCGGCACGGGAAACGTGACGCTCCCTAGCGGTGCTGTGCGTGGGATTTCTACCTCACGTATCTGGCTGTCCGCCCCTTCGATACGCAATTTCGCCTTGCTGTCTTTGGCCCCTCGCAAGACCGTTGGATAGATATAGCGGTAAGCGGACGAGCGGGTAGATAAGGATTTAAACTTTGACAAATTCGCAACGCGCTGCTCGGTGGACTCACCATCTACGGCAACAATGACATCCCCCACTTTTACGCCCGCCGCTTGCGCGACGCTTTCGTCCATCAGATAGGCAATGGTGAGCTTTCCACTTGCCACCCGCAAAGAAAGGGGAGGTGCAAAATCACCCAAATGAGCGTTAAGTGATTTCAAAGTTCCAACAAATCCATGCGTATCCTGTAATCGTGCGACCATTTCAGCCACTGTCATTTCGTAATCAAGCTGATTTTTATTTTCCAGAAATCGTGGAATGAAATCGGTCAGCACGGCTTCCCATGACTTATCGGTCAGGTGCTTGTACGGAAAATAATAGTTGATGACATTCCAAAAACGGAACAAGGCAAGCAACCGATATTCTTCTGACGGAAATGCCATCTGCGGGTAAGAGGTATCTTTCGAGCTTTGCATCATCGGCGCAGGCGAGGTCGTTGCGGTAGTTACTGCTTTTTCACTCGCAGCATTAGCGAGTGCCGCGATGGCTGTGGAGATCACGCGTTCGTCGCTGGTGGCATAGTCAGGCAATTGGGCATCTGCCTGGAACATTGAGCCGCCGTTGGGATGAACAAATTCGGTTGTGCGAATGTGCACCCTCACGCCATCCACCAACATCATCTGATGCGTTCGTGCGCTTGGCTCGCTCCTGCTTTTGCCTACTTGAATAATCTTGATGCCCGATGTTTGTAAGCCGCTTAGCAATGAAACCAGGTTAGGTGTTTTCTCATCAATGACCAATGCTAGTGGCTTTTTGAGCCCTGCTTGACCAACAATCGCTCCGGGTGCTTCGGTGATAAAAGCAGAAGTGTACCCACCGGAAGTATTGCCTCGTTGCGGCGCGTAGCCATTGTGAATCCGATAGCGTTCCGTGCCGAGAGTAATATTGCCTTGCACGATCTGAGGTAAGAGATTGTCCAAATAAAAGCTCAGAAAAAACGGAGGAGCTTCGGTTGTGGACACACCTCTATAGCGGCAATCCAACACGATCCCTTTTGCTTTCAGAATATCTGTCATCATCTGGGGCTGTTTGGCAAAGGCTGCGTTGTTGTTGACTATCGCTTTTGCCCAATCTGCGGCATAGACGATAACGTAGTCATCAACCATTCGATAGTAAATAGGAGTCCGCGCCTCGGGTGAATCAGAAGCTGTGTTATTACTTTCGCCCGAAGCCGAGACGACGGTGGTCGCGGGGTCTTTTAATACTTGCAGCAAATCGCTGATGGCTTGGCTATATTCATTCGGTGCGCGTGCAGCTTTGACTCGCGGAATGACTTTGACAAGGGCACCATCCAAGTCAATATCTTTATACGCCGGGTATGGATGAAAATACTTGATCGCTCCCCATAAATGTCCCAAGGCTGCCAATCGTTCCGTTACATATTCCGTTTCCGTTAAGAACTTGTCCAGCCGGATAGCATAGCGTCCAGGCACTGCACTCTTTTCAAGCGAGCGAATTTCGACGCGGTATAGCCCGCTTTGTTGTGCCGCAATCGTCGCTGGTTCTTCGCCAGCCGAGCCATTTGAACTGTCTATTTCAAATAGCTTCACCCCATCAGGCGCGATAACTGAAACTATCACGTCTATACTCTTTTGCTCGGCAATGACGTGTGCGATTTGATTTGCTGTGAGACTGATTGTGTAAGCATGTCTTTGCTCACCTGAAAGTTCACGCTCAACTGGTGAGTTGAGTACGAGAGAACGCGGCGGTTCTTGTGCAACGGTGCTGACCACACCGAGGATTAAAATCAGATACAAATGACTTGACAGACTAAGAAGCTTGTTCATTATTGCTTTCTCCTTCGACAGTGGACTAGGTTAATGTTAATTCCTTTTCTCTCGATATGCTGTGATGCCTAACGATTGAGAGTGCGTGGCGGCAAACCGGCACTTCATATATAACGGCAAACAAAATCTTATGTTGTCATTGCCACGGATTCTCAAGTACGCTCATTGCCGATGATAACTCTCTGGAGCTTGATCTCGTAGTTGACAACCGTCCAGCGAAGTTTTCGGCAACCGAGGCATCCGGAGAGAGAAACACCAGCAACGCTCCGTCTGCCGGATCGCCCAACGCTCCAGCTAAAATCAGCTCGCCACGCCGCGTGATTCGCGGGCAAATCGAAGATGTTCGTCCCGATACTGCGCCCGACGAGCAAGATAGTCGTCAATCACGTCGTAGAACAGCGCGTAATATTTCATTTCGTTCATCTCTAAAATAGGCCGATGAAGATTTCATCCGGCATTCTTCATTCACGATTGTCCGAGATAAATTTTCCCGTCCTTCATCACAAATTTCACTCTTTCAAGCGCGTCGAAATCCTTCGCCGGGTCGCCTTCGACGGCGATGATGTCGGCGAACGCACCCGTTTTGATAACTCCGAGTCGAGGTTCGCCGAAAAGTTTTCCGGCATTGATGGTAGCCCATTGGAGAATCTGCTCCGCTTTGATTCCGGCATCGTGATAGGTGAACAAAACTCGTTTGGCAGCTTCGCCTTGCGGAATTTTTAAATCAATATAGTTGTCCGAACCGGCGACGATTGTTACTCCGGCTTTGACGGCACGCTGGATTCGCTCGTATCGCTGTTTGAGCGCGGGCGCGAGTTCTTCTTCGGTAACGGGACGATTCGGTCTTGTAATGGCGTAAATACGTTTTAGATTTTCTTTGTCCAAATAAGTTGGAACTAACGCCACGCCGCGTTCTTTCATCAATCTAAGCGTCGCGTCTTCCGCCCGATAGCCGTGTTCGATAGAATCAACGCCGGCTTCGACGGCGCGTTTGATGGCAACGTCACTCGTCGCGTGCGCGGCAACTTTGACACCCATTAAACGCGCTTCTTCGACGATTGCCCGCATCTCCTCCATCGAAAGATAACCCGGATTCGGCGACGCGCTGGCGTAGATCTTGACGCAGTTTGCGCCGTAAGTAACATTTTCGATGACCGCTCGCCGGGCGTCTTCCGCGCCGCGAATGATGCGGTACTCTTCTTCGGCGATTTGGCGATAATTGTATTGCAAGCCGGCAATCTGCCCGCCCTCCGCGCTCAATCCGGGACCGGAAAAATACATTCGCGGACCCTCCAAACTCCCGTCCTCGATTGCAGCCCGAAGAGCGACGTCGCCAAAACGACCGGAATTGCCCAGATCGCGCACAGTTGTGATTCCCGCTAACAGAAAAGTCTTCGCGCGGGCAGCGCCGTGCAGAGCGCGCAAGGGCGTTCCTTCGACCGTAATTGCTTTAACGTTTTCATCGGTCAAGCCGCTCACGCCTTCCAGATAAAGGAGATGCGTGTGCGCGTCGACAGGTCCTGGCATCACCGTATAGCGTCTGAGATCCACGACCCTCGCGCCTTTCGGGGCTGGCAGATTTTCGCCGACGGATTCAATCAGATTACCTTTAATAACAATGTCGCGAGCCGGAAGAAAAACTCCCGCTTCGCTATCGAAAAATCGTCCCGCACGGATGACAGTTATTTCGGGGGTATTTGTTTGCGCGTTGATTAGGGAGACGCAAGATGACCCAAGCATCAGAAAGATCAGGGCGATTTTGAAGGGTTCCTTAGAAATTTTCTTCATAAATTTTGCTGAGTTCCCGTCATCATCCAGCCGCGCCACTTTTGCCCAAATAATCGAGGATCTTTTCACGATAAGGAAACAACGCCGGCGTGCCGCCGGTGTGCCAAAAGACTATATTGTCGTCTTTTTCAAAATAGCCTTTTTCAATCAAATCGAGCAGGCCGACCATAGCCCTCCCCGTGTAAACAGGGTCAAGCAAAATTCCCTCGGTTTCAGCCACCAAACGAATCGCCCGAGCAGTTTCTTGATTTAATATCCCATATCCTTCAGCAATGTAATCGTCAAGAATGGTAACTTTTTCCGATGCCTTCGCGCGTGCCGCTCCCAACTCTTGAAAAGTCTGGCCGACGATCGTTTCAATGCAGATCCCCATAGTCGTTTTCTCATCGGAGACACTGATGCCGACGACTTTTGTCTGCGGAGTGACGAGCTGCGCTCCGACCGTTAAACCTGCCTGGGTGCTTCCTGAACCCGTCGCCAGAACTACATAATCCGGGTTAATGTTTCGCTCTCCGGCCTGTCTCCGCATCTCCAGAAACGCGTTGACAAAGCTGATCGCCCCCAGAGGCTTGGTCATAGAGCCTTCCGTCATTGAGCCACCGATCGGTGCGACATACGGTTTGTTTCCTTTTCGCCTTTCTTCCTCTGCCGCTTCTTCGATAAACGAGCTGACCTCGCCAAGCTCCATAATGTTTTTGCCACTTTCCATTTCGACAATTTTCACTTCCGAATCAAAAAGTAAATCTATAAAAAGATTTCCATCTGTTTCTGCGGGAAGCCCCGGTCTGTTAAAAAGAATCAGAATCGGTTTTATACCAACCTTTCGGGCGGCGGCCACTGTCTGCCTGCACCAATTCGACTGCAGGCCCGCCCAGGTAATTATCGAATCGCACCCTTGGACGAGAGCATCTGCCATTATGAAATCCAGTTTGCGGGCCTTGTTTCCTCCTAAGGCGAGCCCGGTCTGGTCATCGCGTTTGATGTACAAATTGACGCCGAGTTTTTTCGACAGATTTTCCATTTTTTCCAAAGGAGTTGGCAGGTGCGAACATGTGCATCGAGGAAACACGTCAAGGACGCTGCGTAACGATTCAGCTGAAATTATATTGCGCTCGAAAAAAATAGCAGTGTTCATTTCAATCTTCGACCTTTGTGGTTCGTGTGCAATCCGTAAATCGGTCCGCGTAAAACCTTTTTATAGTTTCGTTGATCATGAATCTAACGGGCAAGTTATTTGCGCACAGGTTTCCCCTCGGTGTCGAGGATGGTTATCTCCCCTAAGTTCAGTTCGCGCAGGCCGGGACCGATCTTTGAATAGTCGCCGACGAGCAGGAGCGTCGCCTTGCCCGGCACGGCGTATTTTCGTGCCGCCTGTTTCGCCGCAGACAGCGTAATGCGCGTCGTTTCATCCATGACACGTTGCAATTCCGTCATCGGGAGCCCGAGCGTCCAAAGTTGGGCGAACTGGAGATATTCTTCAACTCATTGTTGAATTCGACGATCGATTCCTTGGTCTTGTTCGTCTGAACGCCACCCGACGCGATCCACGCGCCCGACTTGGCGTAAAAGCTCGGAAACGAGTAAACGCCGTAGGAATAGCCTTTGTCTTCACGCAGATTAAGATTGAGACGGGTCTTAAAGCCGCCGCCATACACCGCGTCGGCGAGGTTGAAAGCGTAATAATCCTCAGCTTGGCGCGTCGGGGCCGCGAAGAGCTGTGCAACGATAGTCTGAGCAGCGTCCTGTTTATCGACTACAAAAACTTTTCCCTCCCCGACCGGCTGCGGGGCGGGGATATTGATAACTGGCGGTGCTCCGCCGCTCCACGAGCCAAAATTCTGACGAGCAAGCTCTGTTGCTTCGGAAAGCGTGATGTCACCGGCAAAGATCAGAGCCGAGCCGCCCGGTTTCCAATAAGTCTTATGAAAATTTTCAATATCGTCGCGGGTGATGGTCGCAACAGTGCCGGGCAATCCTGTCTGCGACCGGCCATACGGGTGTTCACGTCCAAAGAGAAGCATGTTACCGATCCGGGCGGAAAGCGCATTGGGGTTATTGGCCTCCTGCCCCAGTCGGTCAAGCTGCGTTTTTCGTTCGCGGGTTACCTCTGCTTCGGGAAATGCCGGGTACCGATTCAGCCGGTCGGCCTTGCCGCCGAAGCCGCCGATCCGCTCCAGTCCGGAAACAAATTGATACTCGATCTTGTTCTTGACGCGGCCGAGCTCTTCGGGGGTCGGGCCGTTGATCGCAAGACGCGCGATCTCATCCGTGACGATCTGTTCGATAAGGCTGAGTTTTACGCCCGGACGTGCAGTTGCGATGACGCCAAAAAATCCCGCGATCTCGCTCGCGTTTTGAAACGCCGAGACATCCGTCGCAAGCTGCTGATCGTACACAAGCACCTTCTTGAGCCGCGATGACAGACCGTCGGCAAGAACCGCCGAGGCGATCTCGAGATCGGCGTCGCCGTCGTCACAGATGCGTGGCGACGGCCAAGCCATATAGACACGTTCCTGCGGCACTCGATCGCGTACCTCGACGACCTTTTCGCCGTTGAGCGTGGGTATCCAGCGCGACGGACGGGCGAGTGCCGGTCCGGGCGGAATGCCAGCAAAATATTTTTCGACAAGACGTTTGGCCTCCGCCGGGTCGAAGTCGCTCACGATCACGAGCGAGAGATTATTCGGCGTGTAATAAGTTTTGAAAAAGTCTCTTACGTCGTCGAGCGTGGCAGCGGTGAGATCTTCCTGGCTGCCGATGACCGGCCACGAATAAGGATGTCCCTTTGGAAAGAGATTTTCCGAGATCAGCGAAAACGCCCGGCCGTACGGCTGATTTTCGAGACCCTGCCGCCGCTCGTTCTTGACCACGTCACGCTGGTTGTCGATCTTTTCTTTGGTCAAAGCGTCAGCCAAAGTAGCAAGTCGATCCGATTCGAGCCAGAGAAGAAATTCAAGATTTGTCGAAGGAACGGTTGCGAAATAATTCGTGCGGTCTTCGTCGGTCGTGCCGTCTACCCCGCCCGTAAAAAGATTTGCTCCAGCCTTTTCAACATACGAGACATACTCGCCCGAAGCATTCTTCGACCCCTGAAACATCATGTGCTCGAAGAGGTGTGCAAATCCCGTCCGTCCTTCCTTTTCGTTCTTCGACCCGATATGAAACCACTGATTAACATGAACAACCGGCAGCTTGCGGTCGATATGCAATATCACCTGCAGCCCGTTTGGCAAAGCGTATTTCTCAAACTCAACCTTTGGCACTGCCGATTGGCCGTCGGAAGGTTGTTTGCCAACAGTGGTCTGCGCCGTCACTGCAGAGAACAATAAAAGGATAAAAAACAACGGTTGCAGGATATGAATCAGTTTTTCGCTCATAAATATTTTACAGGGATTCACTTCTAAAAAATTGACAAGTACTCGCCAGCTCCACGGCGAAATTAAGTCTAAATCGAGACAGGTCCTAATACCGAAATATTAAGACCTGACCTGCTCGCTATAGAAAGGGAAGGATCAGAACTCAAGCCTGCCGCCGACTTGGATTCTTCTGGCGCCAAAAGCGCCGGTCACGACCCCAAAGTTGCTCGGGTCAGCAAGATTGAGACCCGGGTTAAAGAAATTCACCTTGTTAAAGGCATTAAAGAAATCAGCGGTGATGCTAAACTTAAGGCGCTCGGTGATCTTAGTCGTCTTGCCTAATGACAAATCGACATTCCAAAACGGAAAACCGCGCAGCGTTCCGCGTCCCTGTCGTCCGTCCTGACTGAGCAATGCCCGCCGAAATCTACTTGCCGCCGCCGCCGGGTCGGCAAAAATGCTCAGACCCGAGCCGCCAATAGAAGGATTGCCGTTTGTGCCGAAGAGGCCTGAGCCGTTGACTCCGCTACGAACGCTGTTGCCAAAATTATTACTGCCGATAAGAATGGCTCCTGTCTGTACAGAGGTGAAAGGATTGCCTCCAAAAGCATTGCCGCCCTGGAACACTGTCAATGGCAGTCCGCTCGACGCCCTGAAAATGCCGGCGACATACCATCCTCCGATTAGTTTGTCCAACTTATTGCCCGTGCTGAACCGGCGCCCTTTACCAAACGGGAGGTCGTAAACGCCGTTCGCGTTGAAGACATGGCGGGCATCAAAAAACGACGGACCATAATCTATATCCGGGGAAAAAGCGCTCGACAGCGTCGCTACACCGTTTTGGACAAGCCCTATTTGATCAAGCGATTTTGAGAGCGTGTAATTGAGATCGAATGTCAGTCCGTGCGTGAGCCTTTGGTGGAGCGAAACAAACATGGCGTTGTAGCTCGAATGCCCGGTACTGGTCCTAAGCAGTTGCCCCCCAACCTGGCGATTATTGAACGGCGGCCTGCCGAGAAAATCCCGCAAACCGTCAAGGAAGATATTCCAAAGCAAGCCGACATCACCGTTTCTAAATTGGGAACCTAAAACAATGGCGAGTGCCTGAGTAGAAGTTGTCCCGGGAGGGAATCCAAAAATTGCTGCCACCCCAGGAAGCTGATTCTCAAACCATTGCTGGGTTGTGACTGCCTGGCCATTACGAATTTGCGTCGCCACGGCATCGAACGCTTCTGAAAACCGCTGTCCCGACGCCCTGTCCTTAAAGAAGTACGGCGCCGAGTTGAGATCCGTGTCCTGGAAAAGACGTTGACCGAACCGGCCAATATAACCAACTTCCAGGAGCAATCTATGGGGCAGTTCGCGTTGGTAGGTGAAATCGATCTGGTGGTTGCGGGGAGTTCGGATATTCGGGTCCACATTTAGGGAGAGGAGTTCGCCGAACGCCGTCGATAACCCGAACACCTTGCTTGGCACGATGGGCGAAGTAACGGGACTATTGACTGGCAGTGCCAGGACAGATCCATCCACTCCGACGCGGAACTGCTGCGACGCGCCGTTCAGCGGATTTGCTCGCGTCAGCGTTTGGGCAAAGCCGACGCCAAGAACCGGAAGCACCACGCTCGAAACTGTGTTCAGACGGTCATAGAGCAAGGCATAACCTCCGCGAATTACAGTTTGCTTATCGCCGATTATGCGTCCGAAGAAGCCGCCCTTAAATGATGGTGACCAGGCCGCCGAAATCCGCGGCGAAAAATCCTTGAAATCAGTGTCGAAAGCGCCTTTACGCCCAACGGCTTTCAACGTTGAATAACCGACGTCCGGATTAAAGATATCACCGCTCTCAGCCGCCAATTGCCTCTGACGCACATAATCTGCCGGATCGACCAGCCTGCCTGTGTCTCTATATACCAGCACGGTTTGTTGTCCACTCTTTTCGACTGGCGGCGTGAACCACTGATACTGCAGCCCGTATGAAAGCGACAACGAAGGTTTCACCTTCCATGTGTCGGCGACGTAGAACTCATAGTAACGAAACGAAGTATCGACGGACAGTCCTGTACCGACCGGATTCGGCTGCAGGTTGGCATCGCGCGTTGCCAGATATCGTGCCGAATCAACTATCCCAAGCAAGGCGGAGTAGAGATTATTGTATTGGTTTTGGTCAGAGGAGCGTATGCAGTTTGTGGTGACAGCGCCACCACATGTTGGAGGACGCTGTGCGGCTGGGAAAATAAAACTTCCGCCATTGCCAACCAGAGCCTGGGGGGTGCTGATAATGCCGAATTTGTCATTGCGGAAATGGGTCGTGGAAAGCAAGCGCACATTCCCGCCGAACTGAATCGTGTGCGTCCCTTTGGTCCAGGTTACATTGTCGAGAAACTCTGTGTTGCCCCCCGAAAGTGATTGTGCTCGGGCAAAGTCCAACGGCTCGCTAATCCCCAATATATCAACCGCAATATTAAACCCGGTTGGCGGGGCGACCGTGGCGACGGTTAGATTAAAGTTGTCAAAGGCGCGCCCAACACGTAACTCATTGACCATATTGTTACTAATAATGCCGGTCAAAGCGAAAAGTAAAGTCTTTGGCCGCTGTGAGAGCTTGTCGGCAAATTGACCGGTTGTCAAATTGGCTTGTCCACCTCCGGGTTGGATGCTGCGATAAAACGATCCCTTGGCGTCGAACGACCATTTTTGATTGATCTGATAGTCGAACCTGAGTAGTCCGTAATCCGTTTTTAAGTTGGAGGGCAAATTAGTCGTGAAAGAGCCCGTGTTGAGTCCGTCGCCGCCACCGGCGTTTGGCAGCGGCAGAGCGTTGAGTTGGCTCTGTACTAATGGACTTGCCCCAAGACCCCGAGGGTCGCACTGCCCATTTCCCGTCGCGCCGCAAATCATGGCCGTTCTGGGATTAATCGTTTGTATCGCGCCGGTAGCGTCTGCGAATCGCAGCACTCCGCTACGCAGGCTCGCGGTCGGCACGATACGCGTTATCTGTTGCGTGCCGGGACGCCGCAAGCCTTCGTAATTGAAGAAAAAGAACAGTTTATCCTCCAAAATAGGCCCGCTCACAGTTGCTCCGAACAGGTTGCTAATCAGCTGCGGTTTGGGCAAACGCAGCCGGTTGTTATTCCATGAATTGGCGTTGAGGGCGCGATTCTGGTGATATTCATAGCCGGATCCGTGAAATTGATTTCCGCCGCGCCTACCGATAAGTGTCACCTGCGCCCCTGCCGCCCGCCCGAAGGTAGCATTCGGATTAGTGACTATAGAACGGAACTCTTCCACACCCTCAGATGGAATCGGAACCACCGTTCCGCTGGACCCCCTAAAGCCGACGTTATCGGAAACATCTAGTCCATCGAGGTTGAAGACGTTTTGATCCGCCCGGGCACCAGCCGCTTCGCCGGTCGACGTTACTCCTGGCTGGAGAGTAAATAGATCAGTAGCTACACGGGTGGCATTCGGCAAGCGCTGCAAACGATCCCGGTTGATGACGGTGCCGATCGCGGCATCCTCAGTCTGCAAGACTGCATCGCTGTTCGCCGTCACGGTCACCTGTTCGCTGACATTGCCGGGTTCGAGTGCTACGTTGCGAACGGTAATGACGCTGACATCGGCCTTCAAATCAGAGATGATTGCAGTTTTGAATCCCTGCGCCGTCACGCTGAGATCGTAAGAGGCAGGGTCAATATTCGCAAAGGTGTAGAGTCCTTCGCCATTTGAAACAGTGTTCTGTTCGGCTTTGGTTGTTCTGTCAACCAGCTTGACAGCAGCTCCGGGGACGACGGCGCCGTTAGCGTCGGTTACGATACCAGATATTCTGGCCGTTGCTGCGGTCTGTCCGTAAAGACCGGTGGGCAGACACGAAACGAGCAGCATAAAAATCAGAAAGCAAGCGTTTTTCATTTTATTTTGATCTCCTATGATGATGATGATGATTTTCTACTCCATGGACAAAATTTTCACTCTGCCAATTCAAAGTTTTTGAAGCCGGCGAAGACCCAGTCGTTTGAGAGAGTGTCGTAGCGTCAGATAGCTTCTGGCGGTTGCGATCTTTGCCTTGCCGTGTCCGCGGCGTTACTTAGTGTCTTGTCTGATTTCTAACTTTTTATTTTTTTAAAAAGGAAGCTTTGAACGATATATTATATAGACGTAAAACTAAATGTCAAATATGCGAATTGCCTCACGAAAAATCTTGATGAAAGGGGATCGTTGCCTCAAATAAGAAATCTTGATGAAAGAAGATCTTCGGGGTAGGGGGAAAGTAGCCCTGAAATCCAATCTGGGCAGTATCATACCCGAAGAATTGTTCGAAAGCGGTGGTTCGCTCATGTTTTGCGAGGGTAAGGTAAATACAGGAACGGCCCGCGCGCCTTCGATCCACGCTTCAGCGTTGGTGATTACTTTGCCGTCGAACAGCGGATTGTCTTCGACTTGAATATGTCCTAGAACCGTAACTTCAGGCTGCGGAGCCGGTGGCGGGAGCGCATGCCACGCTCCGACGTAAATGCCGTTTCCCGCGTCGCTTTTAACGATATTTCCGTCAGCACTGACATGTCCCGTTCCCACGCGAACGTATCTTCCGGCGTCATGGTCGAAACGCATCAGCAAAACTTGAGAGTTCGCGCTTAGCCCATCCATATTCGGAAAACTAACTTCAAGCGGCGGGTCGAAAACGGCGCCGGACGGTTGAACTGAAATATACAGGTTTGTCGCCAGACCGTCTTCCAATGTCATCGGAACCCGGTTTGTGGCAATTTTGGTTACCGAGAACCTTCTATCCGTGACATCGGGCGGAAAAATCACTCGCGTGCCTGCTTTAGCGGTAACCTTCACCGGGGGTCTTCCTCCGAGCACCGGCAGTTCGTATGATGTGTCCTGGGTGACGATGTTGTTCTCATCGAGAGGCATCGCGACCCCGGCATTAACCCTGGGAAGGAAGAGGGGCCGGCCCAAACTGTTGTCGGTGCCCGATAGGACGTCCACATCGTAAGTTATGTTGGGCCACCGTCCGGGGAATGGAACCTGATCTCGCCCGATCAATTCGAGCAGTTGGTGAGGACCAGCCGATACGTTGAATATTTTAAAGCGCCCGTTTGTTCCTGTCCGCGTTTGTTGCCCTCCGACACGGACGAGCACGTTCGGCAACGCCCGCATATTTTGATCAAGCACGACTCCGGAAACACTGGTCGCCCCGTTCACCGGCGGGACCGCGACGGCCGCCACAAAGGTCGCGGCGGTCGACGTATTCCCCGCAAAATTCGCTTGAATGATCTCCGCTTCCGCGTCCAATCCGGAAACGTACCTCGCATGAGCCCGTCCGTCCACGCCCGTTGTGGCTTGGAATGTACCGTCACCCCCTACGAACTGCCCGCTTCCTTCGATCCGGCTGAACCGAACCGCGACATCCGGCACCGGAGCGCCGGTCCTGTCTGTGACCACGGCGACTAACGGGCGCGGCAGTTCCGAACCGGCAAGCCCGCGCTGAGAATTGCCGGTCGCCGCGTTGATCTGGAAAGCGACGCCCGACGGAGGCGGCGGCAGATTCGGGTTGCTCACCACGTTCAACTGGGTCGGCTCCGACCTGTTGCCAAAGGAGTCTTTCGCCGTAATCGAAAGTTGATTACTTCCCGGCCTCAAATCCACTTTCACGAGGAAGAAACCTTTGGAATTGGCTTCAGTGGTAACGTCCGTCGTCCCCCCGGATATCTCTATTGTTGCACTTCGCTCGGTCCGCCCTTCGACTAGGACGAAGGAAAGGCGTGTCGGATTCGCGCTCACATTGGTCTGAGGGGCGGCTGGAGGTGTCCGATCCGCAATGAAACCCAATTTCTTTTCTATGATATTGCCGGCCGTATCGGTGGCCGTTATCGTAAGCTCGCTTTCGCCTTCTGAGATAGCCACATTGTCAAGTAAAAATCTCCCGTCGGCCGATAGGTTTGCGCTGATCCCATTCACCTTTACATTTGCCAACGATAGATTGTCGAAAGCGCGCCCGCACACAGATATTGTGGGTGTCGAGACCAAAGTTCCGCTTACCGGTTCGATTTCGGATAACTCAGGCGAAGTGTAATCAAAAGTAAAAATGCGTACAACCTCCGGGCTGCGATTGCGTGCCTCATCGACTGCAACCATTCGGAGAGTATTGACTCCTTGCACAATGATTGAATCTTCTTGCATATCCAATCGGAACGAACCATCCGCTTCAACGGGAACTACCCTGTCAAAAATTTCAAGACGTGTCTCGTCTTCGTCCGACATTCCGTCGTTGTCGCTGTCACGTCGGAAGAATATCTCGCCGGCATTAACCGTATTGTTGGGAATGAGTACGACATTGAAACTCTTGCCCTGCAACGTCGGAACAGGGTTCTGTTGCGACCTCAGAACAGACGGGCTGCACAATGAAAGACAAAGTGCAAAGATTGCGAGATAATTTTTTCCTTTCAAAGGTGACATTTAGCTCTCTCCCGGACGGTTGTTTCCTCAAGCACCCCTAGCGAAATCGCTCCGCTTTTCGCTAGGGGTTTTATAAAGATCTGGTCATGAAAAAAGTGCAGCCAATCAACTTAAAAGCGAAGCACGTGCAAGCCTTGTGTCACGACTTATAACGGTTAATGGCGATAATAAAAATAAAGTAACACGGGCAAGAGAGGCGACAGCAGGAACGTTGCTCCGCCTATGAATCCATTCGACAAATCCATGCATATTGTTTGAAAGTACAATAACGTTCCCCAGACAAAAAAGGATACCATGTAAATTAGCGGCGTAATCCCTAATACCATTGCCCAGAATCTGTACTTCGGTTTTACCAACCCGATAGTAATTAGAGTTGAACTCAAAACAACTATGGTAATTAAGATAACGAGCATGAAGATGATCTCTTAAGTGATTAAGTTAGAGGCTTACCGGCCTTTATTCTATTCAGTATGTTGCTGGCGAAATTGCGTTGGTCTTCGTTGCCGGATTTAGCAAGCTCTTCAAGTAAAACGACAAGACCCTTCTTGTCGAATTCCGCAAAACGGTAAAGCGCCCAAATGCGAGAGGATTCCCCGGCCGAAAAAGTACGGCGAAAATACGAGTATTTTTTATCAGCTAACATTTGATTCAATTCTTCACCCGATTTTATGAATGCGGCCAGAAATGCAGCGCTCTTCTGTTCGTCGAAGTAAACCTCAAATTCTTTAACCGCTTTCTGACCATCTTCAGATTTCACCACAAGCCTATATTTACCAACACCTAAATAAGATCTGAATATCTCGGATAAATCCAATTCCAGATTTGTTGATTCGCCGGGTGCGAGCTTTACATATTTTGGAGGGCGTTTTGCGGCTGACTGCCAAATATGAGATTCTCCCGGCAAAGGAAACCTCGTCGGTTCCTTTGGTATATCCCAGCTATTGATGAAAAGGTAAAGTGAAAAAGATGATTTTCCCGAATTTTTCTTTTCTTTCTTTCTTATGTTTTGATGCAGCAGTAGCAGAGGTTGTGGGAGCGGTGGGAAAAAAGCGGGGTTTGCTT